>Ga0256845_1002924_pt1 | contig 11985 bp, 10 predicted proteins | sample RiftiametaG_FD_189101 | JGI IMG/M metagenome (GOLD analysis project Ga0256845, IMG submission 189101) | Tube worm associated microbial communities from hydrothermal vent at the East Pacific Rise, Pacific Ocean - Riftia | ecosystem: Host-associated > Annelida > Integument > Unclassified ... | reverse complement strand
GTAATTTTTGAGTGATTCTTGCCCGTTATTCAACATCCATGCCTCTAATGCAAGGGTCTCTGTTATAATATCGCCATGATTAAACTTACTGAATATAGTCACGGACAAGGGTGCGGTTGTAAGATATCGCCCAAAGTTTTGGATACGATTTTAGCCTCATCTATCGATGAAATTGTTGACCCTAATTTATTGGTGGGCAACCATTCCCGTGATGATGCTGCTGTGTATGATTTGGGCAATGGCGAGGCGGTTATTAGCACTACCGACTTTTTTATGCCGATTGTTGATGATCCATTTACCTTTGGGCGAATTGCCGCAACTAATGCGATTAGCGATGTGTATGCAATGGGTGGCGTGCCACTGATGGCAATTGCTATTTTTGGCTGGCCACTGGATAAACTGCCTGCTGAAGTAGGGCAACAGGTTATCGAAGGCGGTCGTAGTGTGTGCCAAGCAGCGGGTATGATGCTTGCAGGCGGACACAGTATTGACTCGCCTGAGCCGATTTTCGGTTTGTCAGTAACAGGCAAAGTGACAATTAAACATCTAAAAGAAAATTCAACCGCCAAAGTGGGGGACAAAATATATCTTACCAAGCCCCTAGGTATTGGCATTTTAACAACCGCACAAAAACAAAAGAAAATTACCCCTGAAGATGAAAAGCGTGCCATTGACACCATGTGTCAACTCAATGATATTGGTGCCAAATTAGCCAAAATTAAAGGTATTCATGCCATGACTGATGTGACAGGCTTTGGGTTAGGCGGGCATTTGTCGGAAGTTTGTTTGGGTTCTCAAGTGTCAGCAACGATTGAATACAACAAAGTGCCAACACTACCTAATATTAAAGACTACCTGGCCAACGGTTGCTCACCGGGTGGTGCACAACGCAATTTTGAAAGTTACGGACAGCATCTTAGTCACATGAACAATGAAATGCAATCTATTATTTGCGACCCGCAAACCAGCGGTGGCTTGTTAATTATGGTATCTAATGATGCCGAATCTGAATTTCATCAAGTTATGCAAAAATCAGGTTTTGATTTGGAGGCCATTGGTGAGATTGTTAAAAGCAACGGCCAGCCTATTGTGCAAATTAATGCCTGAATTAACGCAAATTACCGATTTTACTCGCCTGTTTTCCAACAATATCCCCCTTATAGACAGTAGGGCACCAATTGAATTTAAACAAGGTGCTTTTCCGCATACACATAATCTTATATTGATGAACGATGAGGAGCGTGAGGAGGTAGGTACTTGCTACAAAAACAAAGGTCAGGCGCAAGCCATTGGGCTTGGACACCAATTGGTGCAAGGCAAAGTAAAAGACCAGCGTATAGAAGCGTGGCTTGAGTTTGTTAAAAACAACCCGAACGGCGCCCTGTATTGCTTTCGTGGTGGATTGCGTAGCCAAATTGCCCAGCAATGGATTTATGAGGCTTCTGGTATTGATTATCCGCGCATTACTGGTGGTTACAAGGCATTGCGTCGGTTTCTTATTGAGGAAACGGATAGAATTATGCAGAAAATCACACCTGTTGTTATTGGCGGACAAACAGGTTGCGGTAAAACTTTGTTGCTTAATAAGTTTAAAAATACCATTGATTTAGAAGGTTTGGCAAACCACCGTGGCTCCGCCTTTGGCAACACCACCACGCCACAACCCACACAAATTAATTTTGAAAACACCTTGGCGATTGAACTTATTAAACAACAGCATTGTGCCCATTTAATTTTTGAAGATGAAGGTGCAAACATCGGTGCCAATCATATTCCTGATTGCATACAAGTCAAAACTAGACAAGCCGATTTAATTCTGCTTGACGCTAGCACCGAACAACGACTTCAAGTCAGCATGGATGCGTATGTAATTGATATGTGCCAAAATTTCATAAAACTTGACAGTCAACACGGCTTTAGCAATTTTGCTAATTATTGGCTAACTAGCCTAGAAAAAATCCAAAAACGCCTAGGTTTGGAGCGCTATCAGGCGCTATTGAAGAAGGTAAATACAGCGCTTTCAATGTATCAAGAGCAGGACAATGCCACAGGTTTTTACCCAGTAATTGAAGAATTATTGGTAGATTATTACGACCCAATGTATGATTATCAAATCCAAAAAAAGATGGACAGAGTGGTATTCAAAGGCAATGCTGAAGAAGTATTGTCTTACTTGAAAACCTTTGCATAAATTATAAACCCCAACAATTCTGGACAACAATTTAATTTTCCTTGTTTTAAACCCGTTAAACTAAACAAAAAAAATGATTAAAAACGAACCAAATGCACATTTACATCAAGACGCCTGAACTATTACAAAATGAACAAATCTTATCAGCGTAGCAGCAATAGATTAGATCATGTCAATGGCTAAAGTCTAAATGTGTTAAAACCCGCATTGGCGAATTAAATTTATCAGTACCTCAAACAAGAAATTGTGATTTTTACCCTAATTGCCTAGAAAAAGGTTTGCGCCCTGAGAGGACTAGAAAGAAGTTTACTAGAAAACAGCTGAATTGGAAAAAGTGGCTTGAAATGTGTCCAAGTAAATTAGACCAGTTTAGCATCTAAAGAAATTGGTTAAATTTTTTACAGACTTGTTATAAGAGAGTCAATATCATGACTAGCATTAAAAATAAATAACACTTCTGCAGTTTGTTTACCGTCTAAAACGCGGTAGTAATTATTGTAACTACCATGTGAGAAAATTCTAATTTCCTTGTCTAAATCTAAATTTTCCACTACTTTTCCCGAATACGGAAAAATTGATAATGTCATTTTTTAATGAGGTTGTTAATTCCTTGACAAAACTACCCGCTTTAACGGGTTTGTCTAAGGCAATATAATCAGAAATTTCCAGCAACCCATCTACAGCATTTTGAGGGAATACCGCTTTGTAGTGATTTATTTTTTGTTTTTGGCTAGTATTCTTTGCTCTGCTTCATTTTTCAAATCCTCAATAAATTCATCAGTCAGTTCATATGTTTTGCCAACTTTGGCATCAGCCAAACCAGCTTTAACACCTGCCTTAATTGTTTCCCTCATAGAATCTGCCAGTTCAAATATAGCCAGCAAGTTTTCCATAGAAAGCATCACTCCAACAGGGTGGTTTCTTCTAGTAACCATGACAGGCTCATGCTGATCCGTGTCTAAGAAAGCACCGAATGAGTTTTGTGCTTCTTTTGAAGTAATTGTTTTCATACGCATAACTCCAAAAATTAATGACAATGTAGTTATTATAGCTACTTCAAAGAAAAATCAAAACTTTTTACGAAATTTATCTACGCCGATAATTGAGAAACAACTACAAATATCAAAATCAATATACTTAAAGAGACCTTTGCATAAATATGGATGATTAGCAAAATTCAATTTTTATCCAATTGGTAATTGTCCTAGCAGGGCTAAGGCTGGGTTTAAAAAATTACCAAGTAGGTGAAAAGTGGATTCTTGATGATTATCTATATTTATGCAAAGGTCTCTTAAAGTAACAATCCTCCCAATCAAGGGTTTTTAAGTTTTGTAATACCCACAAAACCACACCACCCATAAGCAGAAAATCCTACAATGAAAAAAAACAAGATACACAGACGCACAAACTGTCAACATATTAAAGTAAGACCAAGCAGAAAGAACTAGACAGAGAACTCAAGGCTCAAAAAAAATGTATGCCGTGCCTCAGATTAGATTAGGGAAACTTGAAGAGCCAAGCAAATTTCTTTCTGTAAATTCACATCTATCCTATCCAATCCACTGCTATCAATCCATTTTAAAAAGTTGTCAGAAAAGGGTAATGTATTTTATGTAAAGGTCTTGCTTAAATGAAAAATCAATCAAGTAAAATCACGCAAGCCTATTTTAATATCTGTAATTGGTTTTGCCTGACAAGCAAGAATTTCCCCTGGCGAGAGTGGCACCAAGCAATCTTCGTGCATTACATCACCCGATAAAAGTTGCAATATGCAAGAGCCACAATGCCCTTGTCGGCAAGAATAATCAATCAGCACATTATGCACCTCCAATTCACTCAGAATTGAGCGCTCACCAAATACATACAGCGATTCGGTCTTGCCATTGATATTGTCAACTTCTATTTTTAACATGCGTTATAATTTGAAATCACCAAAATCAGCGTCTTTCTCGTCTAGCGTGTTGTCAATAGCACTAACCAAATACGAGGTGATTTCGGTTTCTTGTGGCGCAACTTGAACATTGTCAGAATCTAACCAGTGGTTAATCCACGGTAGGGGATTGGTGCGATCATCGAAGAAAAGAGGGAGGTTAAGGGCTTTCATACGCACATTGGTAATGTATTCCAGATATTGCTTAAGGATTTCGGCGTTAAGGCCAATCATTGAGCCATCACGGAATAAATATTCTGCCCAGTCTTTTTCTTGTTCGCAGGCTTCTTTAAACATGGCAATGACTTCTCCTTCACATTCTTTGGCAATTTTTTGCATATCAACATCATCCTTGCCTTCACGCATTAAATTAAGTATATGTTGCGTACCTGCAAGGTGTAATGCTTCATCACGGGCAATCATTTTGATAATTTTGGCATTGCCTTCCATTACTTTGCGTTCGGCAAAAGCAAATGAACAGGCAAAACTCACATAAAAGCGCACCGCTTCAAGGATATTAACCGACATAATGGTGAGATAAAGTTGTTTTTTTAAGGCATACAGTTCTATTGACATTTCATGTCCTTGAGCTGTTATCTTGCCTGTGCCGTGTAATAAATACGCCTGAGTGTATTTAATCAACTCATCGTAGTGTTTGGAGACACTCTCGGCACGCTTAATAATTTCATCAGTTTTCATAATATCATCAAACACCACACCCGGCTCATTGACAATAGCACGAATAATATGTGTATAAGAACGAGAATGAATGGTTTCAGAAAACGACCAAGTTTCAATCCAGTTTTCCAATTCTGGCAAAGAAACAATCGGCAAAAAGGCAATACTAGGGCTTCTACCTTGCACAGAATCAAGCAAAATCTGGTATTGCAAATTGGAAATAAAAATATGTTTTTCATTGGGCAATAACTTGGAAAAATCTATTTTATCTTTAGAAACATCAATTTCCTCAGGTCGCCAAAAAAACGAAAGTTGCTTTTCAGTAAGCTTTTCAAATATCTCAAACTTTTGTTTATCAAAGCGTGCCACATTTACGCTACGACCAAAAAACATCGGCTCGGTTAATGTATCACCCACTTCCTTGCTAAAAATACTATATGACATAAAAATTCTCCAGTTCTTTTTTAAATTCGTTCTCGTTATTATGATTATAAAACTTAAGTCCAATGATTTTATATTCTTTACTGCTATAGGTTGTTGTGCTATCAATACCAGTAAATGCTTTATAATTTTTTTCAATATCCGATAAAAAAATTTCTTTCCACTTGTCAACTGATTGCAAATGCTCGCCTTTGGGTTCAATAAAAAACTGATAATTGCACCCATCTTTTTTACTCAATAAGACAAAATCGGGCTCAAATCTTCTGCCTTTTTCAAAATCATATAAGGCAAAATGACGCTCATTTCTAATTAAATAAATTTCATTATGACTAACTTGCATATCATCAATAATTTTTCCAATCAAATCTACCAATTCTGCTTCTTCACTAGTTCCGTTAAATGTTTTAAAAGCAAACCATTCGTGAGGAATCTCCTTAGTAATGGTATCTTTAGATATTAGCAGCGTTTTCTCATTAAAAATAGAATCAACTGAATACGGGTAAAATGCTTTAGTGCCTTCAAATTGAGTGATATTTTCTTTTATTTCTACCCCTAGGATGTTTAAAAATGAGATCGCTATCGCTAATTTATTTTTATTTGACAGAGCGTCGACACTGCCCACAATATCTATCTCAAACTTCCCTAAATAGTCATCATCTAAAAAATCATTGATTGAGTTAATATTTTCAAATGGTATTTTCAAATTTGAAAACGCAAAAATATCAAATACTAACATTGCATTTTTCAAGATATTTTTACCCAACAGATTAACTAAATTGTAAGACCTTGTTGTGTTGTTATTTGCTGTATCTTTATTTTTGTCGAAAATTTCATTTAAACTGCCTTTTCCACTTTCTAATTCATAATGAAAGTTTAATTTTCGAACGCCAAAATCATGAATATTTTTGACATAATTGTATTTCTTGACAACCTTTTTATTTTTAAAAATTAATTTGTTTTTAAAGCAATTACTTTGTTTTATCTTGTCTTTTAACTCTAGTGTAAATACCTTTTTCTCTTCACCTTCTTTTTCTAACAATCCTTGTTCTACTAATGCTTTTTGTATTTCATTAATGTATTTCACTTCATTTTCACTGTGAAAATACAACTCCTCTAAAATCCTTAATTCATTTTTAATATCATTATCAAATTTTCTTATATATGGATTATCGTCATCGTTAATTTTAAAAGCACAATAGCGTGCACCTCGCCCAATCAATTGTGCTTCACTCACTGTTTTTTTACCAATTTTTCCTTTATTGCTACCACCTGTATTTTGTCCCTCATAAAGCCTTACAATATCAAATAGATTTAATACATCCCAACCTTCGTTAAGTTTATCAACGGTAAATATTGCCCTAATATTATTGTCTTTATCTTCTAAATTATTGAGGCGTCTTTGATTAAACTCTAATTCTTTATCATCATTAGTACAAAGGCATTTTTTTTCATCAAAGGCTATTTTTATTTTTTCAATCAATAAATTTAAACCAATATTATTTTTATCAAAAAAATCAAAAGCTTGAGTTAAAACACTGATATTAGTTTGATTTTTTATTACCTCTAAATCACTTACTTTTAGGCCATCAATTAGATGATGAAAAAGCGTTTGATTGCCTTTGCTTTCAATGATTTTAGATGACTTAAACAAAACCACGGGTTTGATATTTAGCCTGTGGTTAATTGCTATTTGTTCTCTATATATTGAAGTAACCAGTGCTTGGAATATGCGAGTTTGTTTGCTGGTATCACTTTTAAATAAACTGATTTTTTTACTAAACCCATCTTCGACAAAGTTTTTTAAATCATATTGATAAATAATTTTATCTAGGTATTTTTCCTTAACTTCTTTGTTGTCTAATTCTATCGTGGCACTAAATTCTAATAAAATATTGTCTTTGTGTGCCTTAAAGATTTTTTCGACGGTATTTTCCCAACTGGGTTTGACATACAACGCTTGTTGTTTTTTGGTGCTGGCATTTATATGGTGTGCCTCATCAGCAATTAAGGCTATTTTATTTTCTTTAAAATCTTCAATCGTTAAAGAATTTTCTTTTTCATTGTGAAAGTCACTAAATAAGCCTTGAATCGTAGTAAAGCAAATATTGATATTATCGTGCGATAAATGGGAAAAATTATCTACCGCCTTAATGCTTACTTGTTTGTTGTTGATGATGATTTTATTGTTAAAAAGATACTTGCTAGAAAACTGATTAATAAAATTATCTTTGGTTTTCTCTACAATCTGCCCACGATTAACAAAAAACAAAAAGTTTCTATATCCTTTTTCATATAAATACAGAATTAACCCTGCCATCATTACCGTTTTGCCACTGCCTGTTGCCATATGAAAGGCTAGATGGATATTGTTATCAGGTTTAGTGTAGGCTTGCGCATCGCTAGTTTCATAATATTTGTAAAACCGTGTAAACGCTTGTTTTTGATATCCTCTTAATTCTAGCTTTGGGTTTAAATTGTCATTAACAAATGGATAGCCAATATCAGTTCGCAATTCTCTACCAAACTCCTCTCTGATACTGTTAAATAAAAATTTATCACTCATTTTTTAGCCTTTATTTGCTTGATGGCTTTATCAAAATCAGAATTTATTTTTTGAGTTTTGTTAAATTCATCATATTGCTTTACTGCTTTTGTATCTGCTTGCTTCTTAGAGATGTTACCAAAATTATCCAACACTTTAAAATCATTAAAACTTAAAAAATTATCCACAGATAAACTAAATTCCTTCATTGTTAGCGTTTGCCTATTGTTTATTTTTATCTCAATATGGTCAAAATAACTGGATATTGTTCGTTCTAATTGCTTAATTTCAACTTCTTTTAAGTAATTTTTAGCAATAGTGGCATCTGATTTTAGTATTCTGCCTTTTGGGGCATTTTTCCAAGTTTGTAGCCCCATGTTCGGTGAGTTTTTATCTGCATTTTTATCTATAACTTCTGCTGCAGTTTGTCCTGTAATAGCATAATGAAATTTATTTTGCACACTGGCGTAAAAGTTTTTTGTAAAATCTGAGTTTTTATCATAATCAATACAACATTCGGCAAAAATATCGGTTATTTGTTGGTAAATACGCCTTTCACTGCTTCTAATCGAGCGGACCCGCTCTAAAAGTTCTTGAAAATAATCTTTACCAAAATGTTTGCCATTTTTAAGTTTTTCGTCGTTTATCGCAAAACCCTTGATAATGTATTCTTTTAAAGTTTGTGTTGCCCAAATCCTAAACTGGGTTGCTTTGTTAGAATTAACTCGATACCCCACAGATAAAATTGCATCAAGGTTGTAATATTTAACGCTTATATTTTGAGTTTTTCCAGCTATAGCACCGTGTTGAGTGGTATGTTCCAAAATGGAACATACCACTTTTTCGTCTAATTCCTCTGTTTCAAAAATATTTTTTAGATGTTTACCTATTGCTGGTCGTTGCACATCAAATAACTGGGCTATTTGCACTTGTGATAGCCACAGTGTTTCATTGTGTAAATAAGTCTCTACTCTAATATCGCCATTACCATCGTTATATAGCAAAAAATCAGTTAATTCATCTTGCAAGGTTAGTTTATTCATTATAAAAACCCTTGTTTAATGTCTTGGTTTTATCGCTTACAGTTAAATCTTTATCATCTATTTCTGATAGGTTTTTATACAGTTGGTTTTTATTTAAAATTGAGATTAAAAATTCTTGCTGTTCGCTAAGGCTAAGTATTTTAAATGCGTTTTTTTCTTGCGTCAATTTTTCACTTTCAACATCATAATTTAAAAAGGCTTTTTCTGTAATTTCATCATAAAGTTTATTAATGGTTTTATCGGTAGCAATGCTTATGTCGTCTATATATTTTTGATTGTATTTGTCTAATTCAAAATAAATAAATTCACCGCCACCTTGCCAATCAACACTTTTAGAGATGCCACCATTGTCAAAATTCACACTTTCCAACAACTCACCGTTTTTTTTGGTTTTTTTACCAATCACTTTTTGCATTCTTTTAACAGCAATATCTTCGATATAATCCATCTGCTCAATGCCAATATACTGTCGCCCCATTTTGTGGGCAACAGCGCAAGTTGTGCCACTGCCTAGGTGGTAGTCTAGGACTAAGTCGCCTTTTTTGGTTGCCATTTTTATTATGCGCCTTAGCAAAGATTCTGGTTTTTTACCATTATGCAATTGAACACTACCTTCGTTTGCGATTGCACCACTTGTTTTAATATCTTGCCAAAAATCACAAGGATTTTTATAAATATTTTCATCAGCAAAAATTACACGAATTCGTTGGGCTTGGGTGTTACGGTTAAAGTTAGTTATGTAATAAAACAATATTCCCCTAGGGGATTTAAAGGATGCAATATCTTGCCCTGGAATTGTTTTTAATTTTAGTATTTGTTTTGTTATACTTTCTGACCCAGTAGTTTTAATAATTCGGTAAGCGTTTTCAAACAACCACTCTTCTTGATTTTTTGGCTTAATATTTTTAATAGCAGTTGATAGCGAAACCTTTTTTATATTTCTTAAAATTAAATTAGTGTCCTCAATATCTTTGTCGCTAATTGTATCTTTTTTTTGTATTTTCAACAACTTGCCCCTTTGTTGTTTAGAAAAGTTTTCCAAAAAAATGTTATTTTCAGCATCCCACTTCTTAGCCTTGTATTTGACAACTTCAACAAAGCCATCCCATTGCTTGGCTTTTTTGTAAAATAATAAATATTCTTTTATTTTTGGAAATCTTATCTTAGAATGATTCATTTTTACACCTGTTGCCTCGCTCATTTTGACAGCAATACAATTAACGAAATTGCTTCTCTCAAAAATCTCATCCATTAACACCTTTAAATAAGCCTGTTCGTTATCATCACATTGCACGAAAATAACCCCATCATCACTTAATAAATCCCTTGCTACCTCAAGGCGATTTTTCATAAAAGTAAGCCAAGTGGAATGATTAAAATTATCGTTATAATTGAAACCGTCATTACCCGTGTTGTAGGGTGGGTCGATGTAAATTAGTTTGACTTTGCCCGCAAAATTGTTTTTAAGCGTATGTAAGGCTAAAAGATTATTACCTTTAATGATGAGATTATCTTTAATCAAGCCATTTTCATTACGCTTAAAACTCACTTTATCACCTGCACCGTTTTGCGTGTATTTTTTAGCATTTGTTATGACTTTTTTATCTAGCAAACGGTTAATTTCATCTCTAGCAAGCACTTCATTAAAAAATATTTCTTTGCGTTTTTCATCGTCTTTTGACTGCCCACCTTCTAAAATACAATCTTTAAACGGAAAGGATAAAACTACCTCATTAATTTGCTGAATATGCTTGTTGGATATGGTTAAGCCAACTTTATTAGAAAACTTGGTATAACTGTCAATCAAGAAGTTTTTATCGTCAATATAATCAATAAATTGACGATAATTAAAAACAGTTGCTTTATCAATGGTATCAAAAAAATGGGCTGTAGTATCTCGGTCGCTTAACAACAGCTTGATTAATTCATGGTCAAACTGTTCGGCACTATGTTTAACATTTTGCTTAAGTAAGTTGCCTTCAATGTCAAGAAATTTATCCAGTGTTTGTAGTAATTTTTCTAGTTTTTGATTGAATTTCATAATTTTTTATTTTGTGTATTGCTCAACGCTTGCTTTCGTTGAAATTTGATTAAGAATACTTTTAACGATTTGATCTATTTCTGAGTTATCAGAATAATCTGCTTTGGCGATATAATTTGCTCTGTCATTTTCTAACAATCCTTGTGCCTTTTCTTTTGCACCTTTGGTATTGGGTGGGTAGACACCAACAGAAGTACCACCTTGGTAATTGAGCATTTTCATAGCAGGAATATCGGTGTCTCCATCGCCTATGTAAATTATATTTTCAAACAGAACAGGGCGATCTGCTGGCGGCGTGTATTCGTTGATTTTGGAATTGTCCCAAGAATTACAAATACCTTTGTGAATGCGAAATAAATATTGGGTTTTGGTGGTGTAATTAACCGCTAGTGCTGGATAATCGGCAATACCATTATCGTTATACTTGTAACCCGATGCAAAAACATATTTAAAATTGTTATATATTACCGTTCCTTCTATCATTTCTCTTAATCCAGAAGAAATAATATAATGCTCAAGGTTAATGTTTTTATTGTTTGCGTATTGGTTGATTCTGGTAAACCAAGTTTCTACACCATTGAAAAATTCAATTTTTTTTCCATGATTCCGAAAGTCTTCTTTTTTAACGGATGCACCACTTTTTAACATTAATTCCATATAAGCCAATATGCCATCCATATCGTGTTCTTTTGCTATTTTCTTAGATTGACTCCAAAAATCTTCCTTTTCTACACCTAAACTAGGGATAAAAGAGTGTTCTTGCATATTCCCTGGTGCAAGTGTACCGTCGAAATCATAAGCAATGGCAACTGTTGTGTGTGTTTTAGGCATATCAAATTTTATAACTTGCAAACGCCATCAGCACAAGCATTGTCATCCTCTTTTTCCAGCATATCCTCGCCACCACCATCGCGTGTTGTGTGATAGTAAAGTGTTTTAATGCCATATTTATAAGTCTTTAATAAATCCATTAAAAACAGTTTCATTGGCACTCTATTGCCTTCAAATTGCGAGGGGTCGTAATGGGTGTTGGTGGAAATGGATTGATCGACAAATTTTTGCATAATGCCACAAAGTTGCAGGTAGCCTTCGTTGTCTTTAATGTCCCACAATAATTCA
>Ga0256845_1002923_pt1 | contig 11986 bp, 11 predicted proteins | sample RiftiametaG_FD_189101 | JGI IMG/M metagenome (GOLD analysis project Ga0256845, IMG submission 189101) | Tube worm associated microbial communities from hydrothermal vent at the East Pacific Rise, Pacific Ocean - Riftia | ecosystem: Host-associated > Annelida > Integument > Unclassified ... | reverse complement strand
TATTTAAAACACCACGATTCTCACGTTCTTCAATAAGTTCACCTTGATTAAACAAACAAGGTCTAGGGCCGACTAGACTCATTTCACCTTTTAACACATTCCATAACTGCGGCAATTCATCAATTTTAGTTTTTCTCAAAAAAGCACCTAATTTTGTAATAGATGCACGACTTGCTAAGTGGCTTGCAACAGATTTAGTGTCGACCGCCATTGTCCTAAACTTAATCAACTTAAAAGGGCGTTTGTTTTTGCCAACCCTTTCTTGAATAAAAATCGGAGAGCCCGTATCAAACAAGCCAACAATCGTAACTATTAATAATATTGGGAATGTTACAATCAGACCAAAGAAAGCCATCGTAAAATCAAGAATACGGATAAAAAAATCATTCATTATAAAATCTTATTTATTTAAATTTTCAAGGAAAGCATCTGCTGTTTTTTTCAAACACTCAGCAGAACTATAAGGAGGTTTCCACCCGAGCAACTCTTTGGTCTTTGATATATCAACTTGCAAAGAGCCACATAAACGCTGTGCAATAGCTGGTTTACCAATTAGCTTGCTCGCCAATTCAAACCATGAAGCAGGAATAGGTATTAACCGACTGGGCGTATTTAAAGCACGCGCCATATTCTGCAGTAAGCCAGTGGTAGAAATGTCATCATCATCAGAAACTAAAAAAGTCTGATTTGCAGCTTTTGGGTGATCAATACAAGTAATAATTAAATCTACAAGATTTTCCACCGCCACTAAGCTTCGTTTATTTTCTTTGATACCACCAAGCGGTAACGGCAAACCTTTATTGACCCATTTCATCATAGAGGCAAAATTAGCTTTAACGCCTACACCATAAACTAATGGAGGGCGAATTATGACTACTTCCATATCTGTTCTACTTGCAATTTTACGTAAGCCAACTTCTGCTTCATATTTACTTAAACCATAAGGTTCGGTTGGTATAAAGCTATCGCCTGATTTAAAAGGCTTACCCAATTCTGTTGATTCTCCACTTACTTTTATAGAACTAATATAAATAAAGCGTTTCGCACCAGCTTCAGCAGCTTGTTGTGCAAGATTGAGAGTGCCGTAAGTGTTAACTTCTCTAAATTCATCTAATGGATTAGCTGAAGAGTCAGTCATTATATGTACGCGAGCCGCACAATGAATGACTACTTCACAATCACTTAATGAGTCTTTCCAATCTGTTTTCGGATCAATAGTTTCTATTATCATTTCTTCAAATTCATTGATCCTTTTACTGTTTAAACGTCTCACAACGATAGGAACATGTTCTAATTCAACTAATCTGTTTAGAACAGCCGCTCCGACAAAACCTGTCCCACCAGTTAGAAATACTTTCATTATCTGCTACTCTACTAATAATTCTTGATAAATTTCCAAATGAGTTTTTACAACCTGCTTGACATCAAATTCCTTTTCGGCAAACTTTCGACCTGCGTTTCCCATTGACATTCTTAACTCTTTATCTACTATTAGTTTTATTACGGCATCACTCAAAGCGATACTATCTTTTGTCGGGACAATCAGTCCCGTTTTGTTCGGAATAACTGCATCACGGCAGCCAGGGTTATCCGTAGTAACTATAGCTCGTCCACAGGCCGCAGCTTCAATGAGAACTTTAGGTAATCCTTCACCATAATATGATGGCAACACCACAATATTTGAATCAGAAAAAAGTTCCGCAATATTGTCTCTATGACCAAGTATGCTTACAAAACCGTCCTCTTTCCACTTGTCCAAATCATTAGCGGTAACGCTATTGGGGTTACCATAATCAGGCTCCCCTACCAATAGAAAACGCGCATTTATCCCACGCTCTTTAATTTGCTTCGCCATTTCAATAAATTCAAGGACTCCTTTTTCTCTAAGTAGCCGAGCAGCCATAATGATGGTTGGTACACCCACAGGTTCTTCTTTGTAGGTGTATTCAGTTAACTCAGCCCCAGAGCCTTTGATTAGTATGTATGAGTCTTTTTTTACAATGCCCGATTTAACCAGTACCGACTCATCAACACTATTTTGAAAAATCGCCCTCATATTTTTATGACCAAATGATAATTTGTATAAAGCTTTAACAATCATCCTGATACATTTTGCCTTTGGCCCCTCAGCAACAAATACCAAGCCTAAACCAGATATCGCTGCTACATATGACGGTACATTGGTTATACGTGCCATGATTCCACCGTATAGCACGGGCTTTATCGTTACACTGTGGACAAGATCAGGTTTAATATCTTTAAAAAGATGATATAAGTTTACTAAAGTAGAAAACTCATGCTTAAGTCCCTTTCCACTTCGAGAAAATGGTATCCTGTGGACAATTATTCCAAGTTTTGAAAACTCATCTTCTTTATCAGTAATTTCACAAGCCAAATGTACCTCATAACCGTGATCTATTGCAGCCAACGCAATAGGAAGTCTGTGAGACATAAAAAACCAATCTACGTTTACAACAAATAAGAGCTTTTTCATCAGTATAACTCACACACTTTATAATATTTAAATTAAGAATCTAGATTCCAATATTCTCCGAATTCAAGATCTAATTCTTTCGTCGGAAATTTTTCAAAACCAGCACCAGGATAAACAGTTAGCTCTCCATAAGTAATCATTCTTTTATAGAAATAGAAATCAACTCGTATAAAATCAAAATCTTTGCCTAAAATTTCAGCATACTCAACCATTTTATCGATAAACATTGGTTTTTCTGGAATAAGTTCTAACCGTTTATGGTTATACTCAAAACCAAGTTCCTCCCATTCCCGGTTAAACATATTTCGTCTATGGCATTTAAATCGACCAGTATCCAATTGAATGAGTTTTACTTTACCGTTAAATACAAAAAACTTGTAATCATCAGGAACAGTATCATTAAAATCAAGAAATTCTTCAACAAAAACTTGAGGTACAATGTTTTCATAAGCCCACTCCCCTAATGCTCCCGACTGGTCATGTTTAAGCCAAGAGCGTGTGAGTTTTTTCATTAAACTGCTACTTAAATGTTTGCCACTTCTTATTATTTCGATTGTCTGGCTAGTATGATTAGCTTTAAAAACATAATCATTAGGTAATTTTTCAAATTGGATTTCATTAATATCAGTTCCTTGCCATAAAGTTTTAGGTATGTAAATCTCTGGAACTTTACCCTTAACATAGAGCTTTGATGCTAGCTTGTCTGCGGCAATCGTAAGTAATGGATTTCTATCATGAAGTTTTTTGTATTGTAACTTTTCGTTAAAAGTACTGGGGCGTTTTAGATCAGGCAGATAACCGAACCTTCTGTAATAGAGTGAAATCAATCTCAACTTCAAAGGAATGACTGATATTATTTTTGAAAATAATTTATATTGTAGACTTGGCATTAGAAAATAGCTCTTTTTTTCTATTTAAGGGTTTAACAAAAGATGATTTGTCAACACTTTACAGGACACCTGAATACGCTGTTTATTGCTTTATCAGTCTCTTCAGTGTTATTTGACATGTGGCATGTTTATCGCAAAATTTACTGACCCCGAACCATCATTTTGCTAACGCGAGTAATGCAGAGGAATCAATTCCAGCACTGATCAACACATCCATCGGCCGCGGGTTCTCATGAAATAATTTTAGTAAGTCGACTTTTTGCGTTCACTCAACTCTTCAACTCCTTGGACTAGCTCATTAAATTTATTTTTAGGATATAACTCGGTAATCCTCCTATCCATATTAAAACCTAGGAATGGGGTACTGACGAAAATATTTATATAATTTGTGAAAAGATGGAAAATAAATCCAAATTTCAAATAAAATTCTTTACAAATCACGAGACTCGTTAACGTCTATTTCTATCATTATTCTACTTCCTATAAAGCAATAAAAAAGCATTCAAAAATTATTTGATAAACAAAAACAAAAAGAAAACAAATATTCAACCTACTACCTCTCCCTCTAATAATAAGCATGTTCTCTCAATACATTGAGATATCTAGAATATAAAAACGTTATACTTATATTCTATTCGCTACACCTTCCCATCAATTCTTCCTCCGCGAGCGGCCAACCCGTCCCGAAATCCTTTGGAGAAATAAACAATTCGTCGTCCAAGCGTTTTTGTTTTAATTCCAGAAAGAACTATTTGAATAATTCTTCTAGATAAAACCTTAACAATATAAAAGTACCAGGAATATTTTTTCCCGACTAAAATCACATTCCTAGTTTGATAATAATTTCTGATTGGCGATGAAATCGCAAACAACCGCTTGCCAAAAATCTCAAAGTTATTTTCACCAACAACATGTAAAAATTCGACCCGTTTAGTAACAATGTTTTGAAAGCCATTCTTTGAACACCTGAAACTAAACTCACTATCAACAAGGTCGATAAATAAGTCTTCATCGAACCCCCCGACCTTATCTAATACCTTCGAGGGAACCAACGAAAAGCTGCTCATCACAAACCATGCGTTTACAAGGTTTGTGTCGGCCAAATTATGACCGCCAGACTCACGCTTTACCCAGTATGGCTGCCCTTGTGAGTCAATCGCCGACGCGCCTAAAACTCCGACGTTTAATTTTAAGCATTCCAACCGATAGTACTCTTGAATAAATTGTTCCATATTTTGCAGGCTAATTGTTGCATCTTGATCAAAAAAAACGAAGCCCTCTACATCGGAAAATGTCTCGTTTGCAAACGCAATCGAGCGATTAAAGGCTTTAGCCAAACCAAGATTGTCATTCTCGCTCAGTAAAAACACACCGTCATAATTCTCATCGAGAACAAAACGTTTATCACCAACGCTATTATCAAAAACCAGCACCTTTAAAGAGCTTTCTACTAGTACAGCAATCATGTTTTTCACATGAGCTGCATCTGGATTATAAGTTACTATTATCGATACAAACATCTTAGTCTCTAAAATGGAAAGTTGTAAATTGTGTCAGTAGTAATAAAGACAACAAATCGATGTTTTACTAATCTTCAACTTGGCTGAACGAGATTCAATTTGCCTCCAATGGTTAAAGGCGTAAACTTCCTCGCCCTCAATATCGATAAAAACAAAAACAAATTTCTCACCTGTCTTAGGCCCTTCTATTATGTTACGCATAAATATTTCACATTCCTGAATTTAGTCTAAATAGCTTTTATACTCTTCTTCAGAAGATACAAGAGCGAGGGCATTAAGACTAATGATAATAAAAACCTCAGCTTCGATAAATTGCCCTCATACTTACTTATCTTTAATAGCGCAAAGTTTCTCTGAGAAAATGACATCTTATTTTGATGTTTTGAGAAGAAATCTTTTAGACCTTTAACCTTCCTTGACGAAGTACTAATCCGAGGGGCTTCATGATCGGTGTAGAGATGATACATGCATTCTTCAGTACGCAAGGCACTCCCCCATTTTTCAAGCATTCTAAGCCATACATCCGCGTCTTGAGCGGAACTTAGCGATTCGTCAAATCCTCCGATCTCTTTCAATTTAAACGTTTCAGTAAAAATTTGGGTACCAACACAGTTCCCCCACAACATATCTTTTTGACCGATTTCCCTCCGTCTAGAGAATAATTTTTTATCTCCTTTTATTTTTATCTCCAAAGTATTTGATGTAACAAAAGAATATCTAGAATCATATTGACTACTCAGCGATTCAATTCTATTAACAGTGAAACTATCGTCATCATCAAGCCCAGTAATATAAGCCCCATTTGCCAAACTTATTCCACGATTCCTTGAAGCGCAAGCACCTAAGTTAATTTCATTATTATAATATCTTATTCTTGAGTCATTATAATTTTCACATGTGTCTTTAGCAGATAGAGCTTCACCGTCATCAATGACTATAATTTCTAAATTCTGATATGACTGGTTTATTACTGAATCTAGCGCTCGTTTAAGCATTCCCTTCCTGTTGCACGTTGTAACTACAACCGATACTAATTCCGTCATGAAAACACCTCATTACTAACTTGCATTAATGGGTGATATATAAATGATACACATCCCACTATTCCAACTGCTATGCATGAACAAAATAGCAATAGCGGCCGATTTATATCTTCAGTTATCTTATATCTATATTTAGGCTTTGAATTGTAGAACAAGAACATTAAGGGAACTAATATCCATGAAAAAACTCCTATTCGATCCGAGAAAGGAATGAAAAACGCGGCGATAAAAGCTGAATTTAGAATGAAATATATTGATTCTAGTCGGATTAATCGTTCATCATATTTTATCTTGAAAAATTTCCTGAAAAATATAAATCCGAACGGCAAACTGCTAAAAAGAAAGAAATCAATTCTAAAGCCTGTAACATAACGGCTTTGAGCATAATCTGAAAGAATATGAGCATACTGTTGGCTAATACCCAAGATGTCGAATACAAAAGTAGATATAAGCTCAAAAAAATTAAGCGCCGATAAAATAGAGACGCAGACCCAAAGTGAAATATACCGTCGTGGAGACCTAAATATTTTTGCCAAGATTAAGGAAATAAATATTAATATCGAAGAATAATGAAATAAGCAAGCCAGTAAAGCAAAAAAATATGCACGTTTGTTATTCTCACTACATAAATGGAGGACTGATAATACAATTAAAGGGAGTGCTATTCCTTGCCGTATGATATTTATACTTAGATTGAAGTAAACAAAATAACTTAGGAACGTTAGCCCGCCCAACATAACTAACTTAGTCGAATAAAACTTAGATAGTACCATCAACAATAGAAGAATCTGTATAATGGAAAGGAATATCAAAAAAAACTGAAAATCGCCGAAACGCGATATAATTACGGTCAAAATAGAAAATGCAGGTTCAAATCTGTTATAGCTGTAAGCTTCTAACCAGTCAAGTGTAGATATTTTTTCAAAGTACCCTAAGTATTCAATCGTATCCGAGCCAACCGTAAATTCTCTATTACCCACGAAAAATGCGAAAAATAAAACTAATACTATACAAAAAGATAAATTAACAGCCTGCCATCTACCATTACTCTTAAACAAGACGAAGGCAGAAAAAAACAACCATATACAAAGATATAGAAAGAACGCGGTTTGCATTATATATCTATAACATCAAAAACCTTTTCCCACATTTGAGAGGATCTATTTTTTTCACTCAAAGCAAATTTGGATAGTTTTTCTTTTGTCAAATCAAGTGTGATCAAAACATCATCAAATTTACTGGTTAGATCATCTTTGAAGTCATATACAAGTTCGGAGGCATTGTAATTTTCAAACAGCATCTCATACTTATGACTCCAACTGGTAGAAATAACAGGGACTCCTTGGGAAAGGGCTGAAACGCAGCCATGGAATCTAGAACTCAAAACTAAATTAGAACTATAAATTTGAGATTTCACATCAACAGCTCCCAAATCATTGAGTAAAATAGCAGAGTCTTTTTTTAATTTGCTGTAGATCATTGAGCAAATCTCTAAATCTCCCATTCCTTCGTGATTTAAAATCTTAACCTGATACCCCTTTTCCTGAGCATGTCTTGCCACAGCAGTAAACTCAGCTAAATAGTCTCGTCCGTTATTACCTTTAAGGTTTAACTTACTTAGCATTTTACCATTTGGAATAACTGTGAATATTTTTTCTCCCAACACACTTTGCTTTGTTACTTCTAGAAGATTTGTAAAGTCAGGCGCAAGAATAATATTATCTCTCTCCCCTGTAATTTTTGTCACATATTCGTATGACATCCTGTCTCGAATGAACATTAAACTACAATAATTTACAGCTTTCTTTATAAGATCTTTATATCTATCAGATCTGAACGGCCCCATAGCTTGCGGTAAAAAGATATAATGCTTATTGTTCTCTTTCATTATCTTTGCTTGACGAACAGAATGAGCGAGCATTTTGCTCGACCACTGTTCACCGTAGGCAAAGCCGGAAGCATCTAATACTATATCTATGTGTCTATGTTTTGCTAGCCCATAAGTCATGCATAATCGTTCAGGTATCATCCAATCGATGATAGACCAATCTATACGCTTATAAAGATTTCCGATTTTTTGCAAGGCGCGATATTCGGATCTTTTAGTGTATGGTGAATTTCTAGGAGATAAAACTAGTTGATAATTTTTATCCTTCAAAGAACTTAGAGCATCTTCTACTGCAACGAGCATAAGCTCAGCTCCCTTGTTCACAAACTGCACACCCTTAACTTCGATATTTTTCATTTTAACCTTCCATAACAAGTTGTTCAGCCGACTTTTTTTGTGAATATGGAATGAGAGAATCTCTTTCCGCATAACCGTATGCTAATAACATGATAGGCCGCTCATATTTTTGTAGTTTAAGATATCTATCCATTTTCTTTTCTCGATTTTCTATATCTGGCCAATTAATGGGGCATGTATCGATACCTTTAGCTTTGAAAGATAACATTAGCAACATAGAAGACAATGACGCGTCTATGTAAACGACATGTCTATCACGATCAAAAGGATATGCTGACAAGTCTCCGACAACAACAATTAGGCCTGTTATGTTAGATGCATACCCTCCAGTCCCCATTGCGAAACCTGCAACATGTGATGCTTTGGCTTTGTCATTTAAAACAACATATCTGAATGGCTGCCTATTACATGCGCTAGGAGCACATGACGCTACTTCTATACATTTCTCAACTTCATCCATCACTACTTCTTTGTCCATATACCACCGAGTAGAGTGCCTAGCCGATGCTAACGAAGCAAAGTCTTCGAAACTTGTTTGAGTAAACTTCTCCCCGTACATAAAGGGCGCTCTCTTTATTTTCGCCACTCCTTTTATAACCTTAAAATTGTCACATTCTTCAAACTCATTTTTGAGAGAGCATATATGGTCATTCCGTTCTACTTGCAGAAAATATTCACTCAGAACATCAAAGCACCACATAGCGGTGCTCCTATTATCATCGGATACAGGATAATTTAAGAAAGCAGAAACCGTTTCCTCGATATAATCGATTGCAAACAATTTTCGCATAGGTTTCATCGTCAAACCCTTTTCGAGACGATGAGTATTCCGTCTAATCAAGGCATCAAGAGCAACCCTTCCACTCTTTTGATGATATGCAAGCCTTCCTGCAAGGACAGATTGGTGTTCTCGGTCGAACTTTCTGGAAAATAAAAAATAGTACAGACTAGAGGTAAATCGGCTATTAACGAATAACTTGCATAATATAATATCTAGAAAATGAACTGAATTTTTAAGATATCTTTTAACCTTAGATTTAAACATTGAAAACCTTTCTAATAGGATATAAAGGAGATAGGAGCATTGCGTTGGCGATTTTTCTCGTCTTAGAGAAAAAATATAACGGTATTATAGAAGCGAAAAACAAAGACAATAATGTCGCTATCGCAGCTCCATTCACACCATATCTTGATATAAGAAAATAATTACCTATGATATTTGTGACAGCTCCACTAAGCTGAGTAATCAAAGAAAAGAAGTAAACTTCTTTCAGAATTATCCACTTACTTAAATACGCTCTGATAAATACAATTGGCAAAACGAAAGCATGAATGACCAATACCGACTCACTACCTTCAAACATGTTTCCGTATAACATTTCTATGATAAATTTTGAGTAAAAAAATATAAACATAGACGAAGCTAGACCTGCATAAAATAGCAGCGACAAAGCTCTATTTGTAAAGTTTTCTAGCTTTTTTGAATTTTTGTGCTGCATCATTATCGGAAAAATCGAAGTCATAGCTATAATAGGTAAAACATACGCTAATTCAGATATTCGAGTCGCCGCAGAATATGTCCCAGCAAAATTGTCGCCTAACATAAATTTAATCATTAGAATATCTGATTTTAGATAAATAATTGCACCAACTGAAGAAATTAAAAGAGGAGCTCCCTTCACTGCAAGCTCTACTGAAACTCTAGTATTAATTTTATTCAGGGAAATTCTTTCGCCCGAAACTCGGAAGAAAAACATCACTAACAATATCGAATGAAATAGGATTTCAAAGCCGATAACAATAATAAAGAAACTCCATCCATATCCTTCAAAAACGCCTAAAATTTTAAATAAAGAAGAAAATGAAACAGCACCCACTCGCGCTTTGGCAGTCCATTTAGATTTTAGGTTTGCCTCAAACCAACTCGAAACGGAATTTAGCGAACGAAATATCTCACAACATGCTAAACCAATAATAAAGATTGAAATCTCTTTTCCAAGGTCTAAATAAAAGAGCGTAACTATAACAAAGATTAGCACAACAAATGTAGCGAAAAAACGCAGGGCTATAGCACTAGACAATGTAGAGGCTATAGTATGGCCTTTTGTATCTATACAATATCGGACAAGTACTCCTGACAATCCAAAAACGGTAAAAGGAGATAATAAAGCAACAAAAGCAACAATGAACGAATATATGCCAAACTGTTCATCCCCTAGACTTCTAGCTACAAATGAGACAACTAGGAATTCTATGCCCAACAAGATTAGTTTTTCAAGTAACAACCAGGCAGAATTTGAAATTGCATTTTTATACTTCTTTATTAAGTCGAGCATAAGTAAATTCGCTATATTGAGTTTTCTACTTTAATAAGGATTAAGATGGTTTTGATTTCAATATTAGGATATATAATACCTATGAAACCCCTCATTTTTTTGACAAATTTGGATGCGCAGAAAAAAATAACCTCATAGCTATCACTAGAATAGACAATATCCAACCAATCAAAACCCCAAACACGCAAATTAGAACCCTTTGAGGCGAGTTCTTTTTAAAAGCGATTTTTGCTTTGCTCAATGTTTTAAATACATACTCATCACTAACTTCAGCCAACATTAACGCCTTAGTCTGTTCTTCAATTAATTGATAAAAAACTGACTGCATATCTGCAATATTAGTTTCATTAATTTTATCTTTTAGATAATTAATGCTTTTGGTCGCTTCTTCTCTATCTTGTTTTTGAACGTGAAAATTAATCGCTTTAACTAATTTTTCTGTCCATTGCTTTGCAATTTCTGGCGAATAATACTCAACAGACAAACTAATCAAACCACTAGTTTTATCCTGACTAACGCTCACTCTATCTTTGAACTCTTCAAATAACTCCCAACTACTTGGCTCTGCTTTTTGCCCTTTACTAACATCAAACTCTCGAACCCATTTTTTATTGGTCGCATCATAAAGCTCTGGGTCAATTACCAATTGATTAGAAGAACGACTCCAACCTTCAGCTGCATAAACTTCCACTTCAATATGATTGTCTTTTATAAAGGTTTCTAAAAAACCCCATGTTTTTATTATCTCAATAGCAACAACTGATTTATCTTCTGCGCCTCCACCACCCAAATTAATGCCAGCGAGAGATGCTAAACCACCAAATTGCCCTGCCATTTTTGATAATGCAGAAGAGCCTGATGATGATGCTGGCGCTAATAAAACTGTTGATTTATATTCGTTTGGGAGATTTAGGGCATAAATTACAGAGGTTATTGCAAATACTGAAGTGATCGCAACTATTACCCATTTACCTTGCCATATTGCTCGCCATAGTTCGGCGAGGTCAATCTCGTCTTCAGACGAGAATTGATCTGGAGTTAGGAGCTGGGAGCGGGATGCTAGGATAGAAAAATCAGCTGCGAGTTGCGAATTGCGGGCTTCGAGTTGATTCAGTTTATCTTCTAGATTTTTATTATCTTCTGCTTCATTCATATTTTTTATCTATTTTGTTTTGTTCTGCAAATCATGTAATTCGTTGATAATTTTTTAAACATTGCCAACTAATTGCCCTAATTTCTAAAACATTTAAGTGCTTTGTGTTGATTCTTTAATTCGCGTAATTCGTTGACAACTTTATTTTAAATCTTTTAAACACTGCCAGCTAATTACTCTAATTGTTTAAAACAAAGCTTCAAAGAATATTTCTTCTATTAATATCTTGTATAAGATTTTCTGCAAATTTTCGAATAAAATCAACTTCTTCATGAGCGCTTTGCAAAGCATCAGCAAGCACTTGG
>Ga0256845_1002922_pt1 | contig 11986 bp, 7 predicted proteins | sample RiftiametaG_FD_189101 | JGI IMG/M metagenome (GOLD analysis project Ga0256845, IMG submission 189101) | Tube worm associated microbial communities from hydrothermal vent at the East Pacific Rise, Pacific Ocean - Riftia | ecosystem: Host-associated > Annelida > Integument > Unclassified ... | reverse complement strand
TTATAACAGGTGCAATGAGAAGTGCTGTCAGGATTGCATAAAAATGACCCTGATGCGAGTCAAAGAGAAAAGAATTCATAAGACAGCCACTTGCCATGGAAATAACCACTCCTTGAAGTAGATACCTTTGGGGGGGGCGAAGTTGAAAGGAGTAGAGAAATTGTGAGATTAGCAGTGCAATGAAAACAGCCATACCGACAAGACCGGTTTGAACACCGATAAGGAGATATTCGTTGTGCGGATTGTCAGATGGTTGAGTTTGGCTTTTCTGCTTTTTTATCAGGTCACCCTGGGCTACTTGAAAGGATCCCGTGCCATAGCCTAAAACGGGTCTTTCAATAATGAGATCAACGCTGTTCTGCCACCAGTCAAAACGCATACCAAGTGAAGTTCTTGAAGAAGTGGAATGGTAGGTTTTCATTTCCTGAATTGCCTCTGTCACTCTCGATGAAAAATTATGGGAGGTAGTATAGGTAAGAGCAAGAAGAGCAGATATCAGCAGGGCTATCGGCAGAGATTTTTTTAAGGGCAGACGCTGGAAAATTGCCAGAGGTATAAGGATGAGGTAGATCAGCATACCGGTTCTCCCCGGCGCAATAAAAAAGAGATTGATAGTTGTGAGCAGGAAAAGAATCAGCCAGTGATAGAGATACTTTTTTGATTCAAAACATTGATGGAGGCACCAGAACGCCAGTATTGCCATAAAGAAACTATGGGTAATGTGGTAGACCAGAGAGTAACCAAACTTTTGGGCCGGCAACAGGGAAAAATACATAAGATATGAGCTTAGCAACAGAACACAGCAACCTCCAATAAAACTCTTTTGAGCGCGAGCAGTGGCCAGATCATTTCTGTAAAAAAGTGAGACTACAACACCAAAAAGCAGCAGTTCACGGTATTTTTTCAGATATAAAACCGCTTCGCCGATGGGAACAGGTGTATATAAAAGCCCAGCTGTTAAAAGCAGCAAAAGAAGAATTGCGAGAAGAACAGAGATGTTGCCTCTTATGAACACCGGAAGTAAAAGAAATCTACCACTCAAAATCCAGCAGATACATGCAAAGATTGCGGTTACCCCAAGAAGAGATGTGGAAAAAGGGACGAAAAAACATGATAGGGTGACAAAGAAAATTCCTGCTGAGGTGAGTTTATTGCGTATGTTTTTCTGTGCCATAACCTGCTCAAATACTATTTGTACTGCATATTATAAAGCAGTTCGTATTCACCTTTTTGGGCTATCAACGCGTCATGAGTCCCTTGTTCAACGATAACACCATCTTTTAAAACAATTATTCTGGCAGCATTTTTTATCGTTGAAAGTCTGTGGGCAATAACAAATGTTGTCCGATCTTTAATAAGATTTTCAAGGGCTTTCTGTACTTCCCGCTCAGATTCTGTATCGAGTGAAGAAGTCGCCTCATCGAGAATCAGGATGGGAGCATCTTTAAGGATTGCCCTGGCAATGGAAATACGTTGCCGCTGACCGCCTGAAAGTCTGGCCCCGCTTTCGCCAATGAGCGTATCAAAACCGTCGGGAAGATCTTGTATGAAATCGTAGGCATGGGCTGCTCTGGCTGCCTGAAAAATGGCATCTTCTGATGCCGAGTGGTCTCCGTAGGCAATATTGTTGCGAACGGTGTCATTAAAAAGAATAGTTTGTTGGGTAACCATGGCAATCTGGTTTCTGAGGGAGTTCATGGTCACGTCCCTGATATCGATGCCGCCGATGAGAATACTGCCTTCAGTAACTTCGAGAAAACGTGGGATGAGATTTGTCAGCGTAGTTTTGCCGGCACCACTTGGGCCGACAATAGCCAGTGCTTCCCCAACAGGAACTTTGAGGTTGATATCTTTTAGAACTTGTGTGCCATCATTATAATTGAAATTGAGATGTTTAAATTCTATATCGGTTGTAAAAACAGGGAGTTGTTTTGCATTTTCTTTATCTTGTATTTCAGGTTCCATGTCCAGAATTGAAAAAACACGGGTGGCTGCGGCCAATCCCTGTTGAATGGTGGAATTGACTCTGGTGACTCCCTTGACGGGTTCGTAGGCTGCAATAAGAGCGGTCAAAAATGCAAAAAATGTTCCGGGAGTTGAATTGCCGTGAACAACTCCGATGCCACCAAACCAGATAATAACGGCAATGGCAAGGCCCCCTATGAGTTCCATTAAGGGATGTTGTATACACCGATATTTTGCATCTTTGATGGTTAAGGAGAAAAGGTTACGTACCTGATTAAAAAACCGGTTACCTTCGTATTGTTCTTTTGTGAAGGCCTTGACAATCCTGTGTCCGGTAATCGTTTCGTGTAGAATATTGGAAATGTTGGCGACCTCTTCCTGGGTTGAGGTACTGAGTTTTCGGAATAATCGACCAAATTTTACTATAGGTAGTGCGGCCATCGGTAAAACAACAAAAGAAATCATAGCAAGTTGCCAGTTCATATAGAAGACTACTCCAAGCAGGAAGATTACCTGGAAAAAATCACGGACAACTCCAACCAGAGCATTGGAAACAGCCTGTTGCAGTAATGTGACATCTGAAATAATACGGGACATGAGCGTGCCGGTTGGCATGCTGTTAAAAAATGTCAATGACTGCTTATGGATGTGGTTGAAAATTTTTACCCGAAAATCTCGGATGACGGATTGACCTACCTGCTCGAGCAGAAAAGTGTAAATGTAGTAAACAATCCCTTTTAAAAAGAAAATGACCACAACGACAAAGGGCAGAAGTTTAAGGTAAAAGAGATTTTTGTCGATGAAAATTTTATCCAGTAAATCTTTTACCAGGTATGCCTGGGCAGCAGTAAAGCCTGCAACACATATCATGGACAACATCGCAATGATGAGTTTAAACTGATACGGCTTGATAACCTGATATAATCGTTTGAATATTTCTTTATTGGTCATGGGGAAATTATATTATGTGCGGGGGGAAATACATGTGTAGGCTCCGAAAGTAGACGCCAATATTAATACACCAGAGTGTTTGAATACAGAAGAATTATTTAAAAAAATATCTGGCGCAGTGATCTTTTCACCTTAGGGTACTCCTTTTTGCTCCAGAGGCGATGAAAGAGGCTGAACCACTGTTCCGGGTATTGTCTGATAAACGCTTCATAACTGCGAATGGATCTGGTCGAAATATCCTGGATGTTTTCTTCGTTGGTTCCCTCATATTCAGGGAGTGTAACAGTGTCAAAATCAATATGGAGTTCGCCGTCTTTCATATAGTAAACACTTGTGAGAACCGGTGCTCCGGTGCGCAGGTGGAGCATAGCTGCTCCTTTGGCACAGGCAAGTTGTCGATTAAAAAACAAAATTTTTGTGCCTCGGCTTGTATAACTTTGATCCAGACTGACAATTAAAATTCTATTTCTATTTAATTCACGTTCGTATACTTTCATACCGTCATAACTGCTGACATGTTCAAGACTTGAGCCGTATCTTCCTCTTTGTTTTAAGAAAAATTGATCGGTAAGAGGATTACTTTGCTGTTGATAGATAAGACTGGTCGGTAGATCTGAGAGATTGAACCAGGCAAAATAGGCCTCGAACCAGCTGGCATGAATGGTGGTTAGTATGACGCCTTTACCCTGGCTTAACGCATCTTCAAGCTTATCTCTGCCGGTGATTTGTGCGTTTCGAATCAATTCCGTCATTTTCTTTCTGTGGAGAATAAATACCAGGCCAAATGTTCTGGTAAACTGTAGATAGACGCGACGAAGAAGCCGTAGCTTTTCATCATGACTCAGTTCCGGGAAAACAGTTGACAGATTCTTATAGGCAACCTTGATACGAAAAGGAAAAACGATCCAGGCAAACATACCAAGAGTGCTGCACAGAAAGAGAATTACGGGGATAGGTAACAGGTTCACACAGAAAATAATGGTCCTGAGAAGGGTATATTCAAGTTTGTGTTTGGTTCTCATAATTGTATTCAGGTTACTTTAAAATAGCGTGTATGTCTTAAAAAGCAGTACTACTACACCACTCTCAGCAAGAAACAAAGATGTTTTTATAATGGTACTTTGTGAAAAGGCACATTTTTAAAATGGTCTGAAGACAGGCAGGGTTACAATGATTATCCTGATATTGGTTTGTAATTAATATATTCAAGATTTGTCGTACACGAAACATCTTAAAAAAATGGAAAAAGAAAGTGGATATAATGATTTGTTTATTGAATAAGAAAAACAATTTGTTTCTTTTGTTGTCGGTACTTTTGTCAGCTATCGCCATGCTGTTTGTTCAAAATACCGTCGCCAGCAATGTCTGTTTTGATACGACATGGCCCTCTGATCATAGTGCTTTGAAACCCGCTCCTGATCTTGTCCGTGGTACACTTGAAAACGGTTTTCGTTATGTTATAAAAAAGAACTCAGAACCTGAAAACAGGGCTGCTATTTACCTGGATGTTCAAGCAGGCTCCCTTAATGAAAGTGATAAACAGCGAGGGCTGGCGCATTTTCTTGAACATATGATGTTTAATGGTTCGACAAATTTTCCTCCGGGCAGCCTTATTGAATACTTTCAGTCTATTGGTATGAGTTTTGGCAATGATACCAATGCCCATACCAGTTATGCAGAAACCGTCTACTATCTGATATTACCAAATACTAGTAGTGCTGAACTCGAGAAGGGGCTTCTTGTTACTGCGGATTATTCAAGGAATGCACTGTTGCTCGATTCGGAAATAGAGCGTGAACGTGGTGTTATCCTGTCTGAGAAAAGAGCTCGAGATTCTGCAGCGTACAGAACATATGTTGCCCGTTCGGAATTTGCGTACAGAGGGACAATGCTTCCTGAACGAATGGTAATAGGTGTTGATGCAACTCTTGATGCGGCGGATCACAATCTACTTGCTTCATACTATGACTCCTGGTACCGGCCTGACAATTTTGTTCTGGTGGTAGTCGGAGATTTTGAATCCGCAGAGGTTGAGCGGTTGGTTAAAAAGAATTTCTCAAGCCTGAAAGCAAAAGGAAAACGGCCGGAATGTCCAGAATTTGGCAAATTGCAACATAAGGGAGTCGAGGCTTTTTATCATCATGAACCAGAACTTGGCAAAACAGAGGTTTCCATTGAAACTCTCTGGGATGTTGAACTTCAGGATGATTCGGTCAATCTGGAAAGACGTGAGATCCTAAGGTATTTAGGTTCTATGATTATGAGTTATCGTTTGCAGCGCATACAGGAGGAAGAAAGCCCACCGTTTACGCAGGCAGAATATTATGCTTCCGATATTGTCAATCGTATCGAATATGGAACTATCATAGCTGTAACGGATAATGGTCGTTGGATTGAGACATTATCTTTTCTCGATCAGGTATTGCGGCAGGCAATCATCTATGGTTTTGATAAAGATGAACTGGAACGTGGGAAAAAAGAATTGATTGCAAGTCTGGATTCCCGGGTATTGACCTCTAAAACTACAGACTCGAGAAAAATTGGCAGGGAAATCATTCGACATCTTAATACAAACCGCGTGTATATGGGGCCGGAACAGGAAAGAAACTTTTATGGATCAATCATTGAAAAACTGACGATTGAGGATGTGAACAGGGAATTTAGAGCAATATGGGCACATGACAGCAGGCTGGTGTCTGTCTCCGGTGATGCTGATCTTGGAGAAAATTCAAATGCAATAATTTTAAAAAAATATTCTCAATCAAAAATGGAAGATGTAAAAGCACCAGAAAACAAGGTGGCTTTTGATTTTCCTTATCTTAAAGTTCCAAGTGACAAAAGAGTTCTTCCTCAAAGTACAAAGTATCCTGAAATTGAAGTGGAGAGACTGGTTTTTGAAAATGGCTTAGTCGTTAATTTAAAGAAAACAGATTTCGTAGAAAACAGTTTTCAACTTGCGGTCAGTTTTGGCGATGGAAAACTCAGTGAACCAGAACCCGGGATGGCGTTTCTGGCCCAGGCCGTTGTCAATGGTTCAGGGAGCGGTAAGCTCTCCCAATCTGCTATAGATACACGTACTGCAGGCAATTCTGTGTCAATGAATTTCCGTGTTGGGGATTCATCATTTTCATGGGCAGGTGGTGCCTTGTATAAAGATTTTGAGTTTTTTGTTCAGCTTTTGTACACCCGAATGTTTGATCCAGGTTTTCGACAGTCTGTTTATACAACAGCCAGATCCAGAGCGGAGATGATGTATAAAGAGATGGGGCAGGAAATAGAAGGTGCAATATCTCTTGAAGTAAGACCTTTTCTTGCGAGTGGTAATTCACGTTTTGGCTTACCTGGCTGGGATAAGATTTCACGTATTGATTTTACAGATCTGGATGGTTGGATGCGTTCAGCCTTGAAAATTAATGATATGGAGATTTCTCTTGTTGGCGACTTTGATCGGGACACGGTGGTAAAACTACTGGGACAGTATTTCGGTCATACTCTTTTAAGAGAGAAAACTATTCCGAAAACAGTAGAAATACACTTCCCGGCTGGTGATAGTCGCGAGGTCTCTGTTAAGACCTCAATAGATAAATCTCTTGTTGTGGTCGCATGGCCTACCAATGATTTCTGGGATATAAAACGAACCAGACGTTTAAATATTCTGTCGGCTATCTTTGAAGACAGGCTGAGGAAGGCTATTCGCGAGTCAATGGGTGCGACATATTCTCCGAATTGTTACAGCTGGGGCAGCAGGGCGTATAGTCGGTATGGTTTTGTGGCTGTACAGATGACGGTAAAGCCAGGCATGGAGAATACCATTGTTGAGAAAATTCTGGAAATAAGCGAGAAATTGCACAGTGAAGGTGTGACTACTGATGAACTTTTGCGTGCAAGAAAACCGACAATAACATCATTGAAAGATAGTGTAAAAAACAACCACTACTGGCTTTACTCTGTACTTTTTCAATCGACTGTCCATCCTGAACAATTGGAATGGCCTGAAAATATTCTCACTGATTATGCTTCGATCAGCAAGAATGAAATTGATGCACTTGCGGAAAAATATTTACAGAATGGAACAGCGGCAGTAATCAAGGTGCATCCTGAAGGCAGCAGTGATATTTCAGGTAAACCATAAAACACCTTGTTGCCAGCAGGATATGGTATTTTAAAAATTTAGCAGGGATACTGAAAAGACAGTATTTTTTGTTTGATTTTTCTGTTCTTTTATGAGAACTTGAGCGTAGAATAAAGTTAGACTTACTGTGTTGTTATTTTTTGACAGAGGATATCGTATGAATCAGAATGAAATGCAGCTGAACAGGGAACCAAGCGTACGTTTTGGGCAGTTAAAGAGAAAATATCGTAGAATGGATATTATTGGTTTTGATTGCGATATCGCCGATGGCCCGTCGAGCTATGGCGGGAAAGTAGAGGATATTTCTTCCGGAGGATTCAGAATAACGAATATTCCGCAGTCTTTTTCTGCTGATAAATATGTGTATACAGTGCTGCTTTCATCCCAGGACGGGAAACATTTCAGATTATTGGCCAGGCCCTGCTGGAGTAGGACAAATAGCGGTACAGATCGTTTAGAAATGGGGTTTAGAATTATAGATGCTCCCTGGGAATGGACGGAATTCACATTCGGAGAAATATCAGATGTGGATTATGAGGATGACTACGTTTTTCATTGACATCATGTAATTATTTACATCGATATATTGATAAGGCAATGTGCATAAACTTTGTTCGGGTCGTCAAAAAGGAGCAGCGTTTCAAAATGTTTCTGGAATGTTTTGTGAATCTGCTCTAGGAACGGGATGTTGGCTCCAGCTGCGGCTGATATTGTTCGGGCGCTTGTCGCAAGTAGCTGTAAGAAGTGCTGTTGTACTGACACCGTCGGTTGTATGTATTCCGTACTGTATTCTTTGATATGAGCACGTTCAGCAGCAGAGGTAATAGCATCTGAAAGAGAGCCGAGCTTATCCACGAGTCCAAGGGATAGAGCTGTTGTTCCATCGTATACACGGCCTTGTGCGATTTTTCCTACCCTTGCTTTCTCAATTTTCCTGCCGTCCGCAACGAGCGTTATAAACTGATCATAATTATAGGCGATTGTTTGTTGTATTGCAGATTTCAACTGTTCTGGAAGTGGTCTTGTCATATTAAGCCCTGCGGCAAGAGGGGTAGTACCCGTTCCGTCACTGTTGACGCCGATATTTTCAAGACTTTTTTCAAAAGTGGGGATTGCTCCAAAAATTCCAATTGAACCTGTTAACGTAGCTGGGTTTGCCCAAATTTCATCGGCATCGGCTGCAATCCAATAACCTCCCGATGCAGCCATCGACCCCATGGAAACAACAATTGGTTTGCCACTCTTTTTCAGTTCAAGAAGTTCCTGTCTAATAATTTCAGAAGCAAAAGCAGAACCTCCACCAGAGTTGATACGCAGGACAATTGCTTTAACCTGATCGTTTTTACGTGCTTTTTTGAGAAGTGCAGCAAGCGAATCACCACCTATTAATCCAGCTTTTTGTTTGCCCGGAAGAATATTACCTTCAGCTACTATGAGGCCAATTTTAGGGCTTGTGGTGTTTTCCGGTAAAAAAGATGGTTGTATTGTCTCCATATAGGTTGCTGATGAAACGATGTGCGGGGAACTGTTTTTGAGGCCAAGGGAGTTGGAGAGATACGCTTTAACCTGGCTGCGGGTAAGAATTTTATCGACAAGGCCTGTGTTTTTTGCAAGCAGTGCGAGGTTTCCTTGTGTGGATTGCAGCTCTTGATCAATCTGAGAGGTATAGTTTCCAATGGTGCTTGGTTCTAATTGTCTCTGTCTCTTTATATCGTCGGTATATACTTTCCAGAGTGCAGAAAGCCAGATTTCATTTTGTAGCCTGTCCTCAGCCGACATATCCTCACGGGTGAAGGGTTCTACCGCAGATTTATACGTTCCAATTTTAAAAATATTGTACGTAATAGCCAGTTTTTCAAGCGCTTTTTTGAAATAGAGTTTGTAGACGCCAAACCCGTGTAGATCAACACCACCCATCGGGTTGATTATTACGGTATTGGCGTATGATGCGAGATAGTACTGGGATTGTGAATAATAGTCTTCTGCTGCAATGATGGTTTTACCGGTGGCTTTAAACCTGTTCAGAGCTCTTCCTATGGCCTGCATCTGGTTCAGGCCAGCCCGGCCCATATTTTTTAAATTAAGGAGAATAACGGATATGTGTTCGTCCTGGGTACTGGTTTCTATTGTGTCCAGAATGTCTTGAAGGAGTGTTTCCGGATCGGGTGTATCCTCATCCATGGAAGTGGCAAGGAATTTTTCAATGGAGCTGATTGGTTTTTTCTGTTCCACAATATTTCCGGAAATATCGAGTCTGAGTATGGAATTATCAGGTAAAACAGACTCCATTTCAGGGACCATGGAATACACAATCAACACAGCGATAAGGATGAAAATGGAGTTGAAGAAAAAATTTCTGATAACAGTAAAAAATTTACCAGTATACTTAAAAATATTGATAATAGACAGAACGAGATCTTTCATAAAGTCGGCTGGTTGGGAGAGTTTTTGAGTTGAATAGCAATGAATATATGCGCAACGTTAATCATAATTTGATGGTAATACAATGGTTATAGTCTTGTGTTTGACGGAAATGGTAATAATAATTGGCGCGGTGTTTTAGCACATTCGGCCAGTTTGGAGACAGAGAGGCCAAGCAGACGAATTTTTCGCACTCCTATCCTGGTTTTTTTAATTAATGCCGGGAGGTGAAAAATGATATCTTCACTGCAATTGATTGGTGTTCTCAAGGTAACTGATCGAGTTATTGTCGTAAAATCGCTATAGCGGACTTTGAGAGTGATTGTATGGCCGCAGTTTTTCTTATGTATCAAAGTGTGGCCCACCCGGTGCGCAAGTTCAACAAGAAATGCGTTAATTTCCACTGTATCCATGGTGTCGTTGGTTAGAGTAGTCTCACTACCAATCGATTTACGGTAGCGCCTTGGCGCCACTGGTCTGTTATCTTTGGCACGCACAATGTTATAAAGGAATGAGCCTGATTTGCCAAAGTGTCCGCTAAGCTTTTCTTCTGTACATTGCCGCAGGTCGTAGCCGGTTTTGATACCAAGTTTTAACATTTTCTGTTCAGTAACTTTGCCTACACCAAAAAATTTTCGTATTGGAAGTGCCGAGAGAAAATCAAGCGCATTTTCAGGGGGAATTGTGCTGATACCACTGGGTTTTTTCAAATCTGAGGCAACTTTTGCTAAAAATTTATTGAAAGAAACACCTGCTGATGCGGTTAAACCGAGTTCCCGGTAAATATGAAGACATATTTTTCGGGCGAGCAGGGTCGCGGAAGAAGGTGGTTGGCTGTTGTCAGTGACATCAAGAAATGCTTCGTCAAGAGACAGCGGTTCGACAAGAGAAGTATATTGGCGAAATATCACCATAAGTGATGAGGATACTTCTTTGTATCGCTGCATTCTTGGACGTGTGAAAATTGCCTCTGGGCATAATTTAACAGCCCTTGCGCATGGCATCGCAGAATGTATACCAAATCTCCGGGCTTCATAGGAACAGGTCGCCACGACGCCTCTGCTTTGAGGGTTTCCGCCGACAATCAGCGGCTTGCCTCGAAAGAACGGGTTGTCTTTTTGTTCTATGGAAGCAAAAAAAGCGTCCATATCTATGTGTATTATTTTTCTCTTGCTGTTCATTGGCTGAATAGTTACAAAAACTGTACATATCCGATACACAAAACCTGGATCACAATATAACAAAAAAATCAGGGAAAGCGTGAAAATTGGATCAAACCGAAGTAGAATCGGAAAGATTACGTTTTATAGTAGTACTTGTATGTTGTTATCAATTTTTCTTTGTAAGGCAAGTTAATGGATAAAAGACAGATTATTGGATCAAATTTACTTTTTGAGGGGCTTCCAACTGAGCAGTTGGAGGATATTAACTCTATTGCAGTTGAAAAATCCTACCAGCGTGGACAGAATATTTTTTTTGAAGGAGACACCGCCAACGGTTTTTATATGGTAGGAGAGGGCAAGGTGAAGATATATAAAGTTTCGCCTGCTGGCAAAGAGCATATCCTGCATATCTTCGGGGCAGGTGAACCTTTCGGTGAAGTCCCCGTTTTTCATGGGCAGCCATTTCCGGCTACTGCTGAAGCTCTTTCTAAAACAAAAGCTCTCTTTTTCCCCCGTAGCAGGTTTATTCAACTGGTGGAATCTAATCCCTCTATCGCATTAAGTATGTTGGCAGTACTTTCACTTCGTCTCAGAAGATTTGCAAGCCAAATAGAAAGCCTGTCATTAAAAGAAGTGCCGGCGCGTCTTGCAAATTATTTGATATATCTCAGCGAAGAGCAGAATGGGGCCGAAGATATAGTTCTCGATATTTCCAAAGGTCAACTCGCCAGCCTGCTTGGTACCATTCCAGAAACCCTGTCAAGAATTTTTTCAAGAATGAGTGAGCAGGGGTTGATAGAAGTTAATGGGAGGACAATTTCAATTGTTGATAGAAGAGGGTTGATGGAGAAAGAGTGATTTTTTTTTAGATGTTGTAACTGTCAACTATTGCTTGACTTGGCATGCCTATTTCATTAGTACCTTGGAAATTTATTAATGTAACGACTTTGTCGTTGCGTATCTGCATACCTGGAGCCCTGAATGTCACAAGCAGAAAGAATGGAAAAACCGCTGGTTTCCATAATAATCCCTGCATATAACCATGAAAAATTTATTAAAGCAGCAGTGGACAGTGTTCTGGGTCAGACAGTACGCGATCTTGAACTTATTGTCATTGATGATGGGTCAACTGACAGGACGGGTCAAATTGTCAGGGGCTATTCAGACCTACGCCTCACGTATTATCATCAGGAAAATCAGGACGCCTATAACACCATAAATCGGGGACTGGATCTCGCCAGAGGACAATATATTGCCATTCTTAATTCCGACGATGTCTATACGCCAGACAGACTTGAACGCCTTCTTCAGTGTCAGGAACAAACCCATGCCGAGTGCATTATTACTGATGTGA
>Ga0256845_1002921_pt1 | contig 11988 bp, 15 predicted proteins | sample RiftiametaG_FD_189101 | JGI IMG/M metagenome (GOLD analysis project Ga0256845, IMG submission 189101) | Tube worm associated microbial communities from hydrothermal vent at the East Pacific Rise, Pacific Ocean - Riftia | ecosystem: Host-associated > Annelida > Integument > Unclassified ... | reverse complement strand
CTAATTTCAGGGTTGTCTGAAGAATAACTTGAAATTAGCTTAATTTCATTTTGTTGTGCGATAATACAGCTATAGTTTAATATAACTATAGCAATTAAAAATACTTTTTTCATTGTTTTAAGGTGTTTTAGATTTAATAAATGTCTCGTTGTGAGAATAGATTATTCCGTGAATAATATCGAAATCTATGTGGCCAGCATATATTCCTTTTTTCTTTTTCTTCCTTTCCATCATGGTGAATTTTTTTCCTGTTTTTGTTGGTTGCATAGAAACAGTAAAATCTCCCATTTTACTTAATGTATTATTCCCTATAACCTTAAAACTATAATCGTTTTTCAGTTTGTAAAAATGAATTTTAGAATACTCTCCCGTAAAATTAAATTGTTTGAAATTTGATGTGAAATTATAAAGAAAAATTTCACTATTAAAATCATTAATTTCAACTATTTCACCTATTTCACCTATTTTCAGAAATGATGAATCCATTTTTAATTTTGTAGATTTTATGCTTCCAATTAAACTAGTTGATGCGTTTTTTAAATCAAAATTTCCTTTTCCTATATATTGAACTTTTAATGAAGCATCTGTAATATTAATAGTGGAATTCGTCAGTTTTTTGGCTGTAAAACTTCCTTTATTCATTTCTAAAATCATTTTATTAGCACATGAATGTTTTAGTTCTATTCTAGTTTCATCTGCTTTAATTTTAAATATTAAACGCTCAGGAATATATAATACAAATCGGGGAAGATAACTTCTCGTTTCTTTATTTTCTTTTATTTTTTTAAGTAAAACATCTATAACACTTTCTTCCTCTAACCCCTTTCTTGCCAATTCTTTGAGAACCTCTTGTTTCGTTTTTCTTTTGAATTTATCATCCCTTTTCTTAGTTTCAAATAATTTTAAACCATCAATCTTCAATTCTACATCAGAAACATAATCATAATAAGCAGACGAAATTGTTTCGTTACTATGGATTTTTATACTTAATACATTTTTATTTTGACTTTTTTTTATCTCTACTTTTGGAAGTATTTTTTCTAATTCTTTTTTGGAGAAATTTTTATATTTTACAGAAAAATCAATGATAATAGTATCATCTAAAGATGGCAAAATTTGTACAGGTATGTTTTTTAAATCTAAATTGATAATCGAAATATCTTTAACATCAAAACTATCTTTAAATACAATTTTTTCTTGAGCGAAAAGAGTTATTGTAGATAACAAAAAGAGTACAATACTTTTAAATAACAATGGTTTCATACGTTTTATTTTTTTGTTGTAATTCTTGAATATGGTTTTGAATATCTTTTAAAACTTGCAACCTAGTTTGCAAGTTTTTTATCAGTTTTTCTAACACAAAAACATTGCTAGGTGTCTTTTTAAATTGTTTAGAAATTTCTTCATAATCCTCACTTAAATTTAACAGCTTTACTTCATATTTATGAATCAGTTTTTGATCATTTGTAAGTTTTACAAAGTTGTTCCATTCTTGATTTATATGCTGTAAATATTCTTTTTCAATTTGTTTGACTTGTACAAATAATGTCGATTTATTATCTGTTTTAATTTCAGATTTTATATTCAAAAAGTAATAACTCATTGAAAGGATTAAAACAATTGAAGCTGCAATTTTCCAAATTTGGAAAAAAGATTTCTTCTTCTCTCTTTTATTGAGTTTTTCTAATTTTTCTAAAAACTCATTTCTATGAGATTCTGGTAGCTTTTTTTTGTGAAGCTCTTCATCTTTAAAAAGGCCTCTAATATCTCGCTTCATATCTTTGTGTTTTTAATAGTTCTTGTAATTGCAATTTTCCCCTTCTTAAATATGTTCTAGAAGTTTTTATTGGTATTTTTAAAATCTTAGATATTTCTACGTGGTCATATCCTTCCAATAAATATAGTTTAACGACCAATTGGTGTTTGTCTTTTAATTTGTCAATAGCGTTTACAATAGTTTCTTTAGATATTTCAATATTAAAGTCCCAATTATCATCATCAATAACTTCTAAAGGGTAATTTTCTAAAGAGACCGTTTCTAACTGTTTTTTCTTTAACACATCTATGCAATGGTTAATAATAATTCTTTTTAACCAAGCTCCAAAACTTGTTTTTTCTGTATAAGAATCCAATTTTAAAAATGCTTTTAAAAAACCTTCTTGCATGGCATCTTTCGCTTCTTCTACATCTTTTAAATATCTAGATGTAATAAAAAACATAGCTTCACAATACAAATCGTACAATTGTATTTGAGCAATTTGATTGCCTTTTTTAGATTGCTTGATTAAGTGATTAATTTTTTTTGACATTAATTAATGATCGTCTATTAGTAAATACGATAAATTTTGGTTAGGGTTTCAAAATGAAGAAAAAATAATTTTTTACTGATACCTTACTTTTCTAAGAATTCGCATAGATTCTTTATACAAAATATAAGAAGTTTTGTCTTTGAGCTCTTTTAAAAAATGTTTTGAAGTCTCTAGCTTCGACTTCGCATCATCAAAACCGTTTAAAGAACAAATCAGATACGTTGTTGGAAATTTATTAAAATCCACTTGTTCTGTTTTAGTTAAAGTCTGATTGGTTTTTAATTTTTCTAAAATGGCATTGTTTGAATTAAAAATATGATGCAATATTTTTTTGTCATACGCAGGCGGTTCAAAAAGAAATTCCGAAATTATTGTATGCTTTCCATTGTCTTTAAAATGGATGACGGTTTTTTCTAACGGAAAATAATCATACGTGTCATTAATCCCCAATTTCACATATTCAGTAATAATAAATGAGGAGTTATTATATGCAATAGTAACTTCATCTAAAACAGAATAAAACAACCGAACTTGTTCATTAATTAACTCAATATCTACACGCGAATAGAAGGTTTTATCGCCTATTTCTTTCTTTTTCCCTGCCCAACACACTATAAATTGCTCCTTAAAAACCTTAAATTGAGGGTTATATTCTGAATTGTGATTGTTGATAAAATCAAAAACACCACTTAATGTCAATTCTAAATTATTGTTTGCAATTTTTTCAATTGATTTAACAATGTGTTTGTTTGTGTTTCGAAGTTCAAAACTACCCGTGGTAGGCATCGAATTACTACCTCTACGGTAAAAAGTAGTTCCCTTTGGGTATTTCCATGCGTTTCTCTTAAAAGTCGTTATTTGAGGTGTCGGATGGATTGTTATGAGCCCTATTACCTTATGTTTTGAAAGTTTTGGGAAAGCAATATTTTCATATTGAATTTTTGGTGGATTTTCTAAATATGCATTAACAAGGTTTTGTATTTTACTATCGTCATAAAAATCGACGCCAATAATTTTATTCGTTTCATCTTCTACGCCTACAACAATATACGAGTTGTTTTCGGGATTAGAATTTGACAATGCGCAAATATGTTTTATGAATTTTGCCTTCCCAATTTTATTGCTAATGTTCAAACGCTGCTTTTTGTCGTAAAAACTATTTTCGTCGCTATGCGAGAGTAAGTTTTTGATTAAAAGACGCTTGTTTATCATACCTAATATTTGGACTCTCAATTTAAAAAATTATCTTCATTTTACCTCATAAAAAAACCGCTCACTAACTAGGTGAGCGGTTTTCAATTCAATTGACTATAAAAATAGCCAACCAAAAATCAACTAACCAAACTTTATTTTAAATACTTTTCTTCGAGTTTTATTCTCCGTTCTACTTTAGTACGTTTTTTCCCCTTATTACTTACAGTTCTTTTTTCTTTTCCAGCGGTTTTTCCTTTTTTCTTTGAACCATTTTTCTTGAATTCTATATAACCTACTCCTGAAAATTGATATGTTGTACCAGAACTTATGTGATATAATTCTATCACTTCATCATTTATAACGTCTATATTAAAGTTTTCAGTATCTCCAATGTCATAATCTAATGTTAAAACTTTTGAACCTATAGCGACATCATATCCACCAATAAAACCCCATTGAAGATCTACTATGGCTGTATCTAGTGCATCCGTTGAAGATTCAAAAGAAGCGCCATACTCAATATCATAATAAAAGCGTAAATAATTCTCATCATCAAAGGCGTTTAAATCCCCTGTATCACTAACATATGTTTTCTCCCACAACTCATATTCTTGTAAAAACAACCCTATATTATCATTAAATACTTGATCATAATCAAAGGTATCAACCTGATATCCTTCTAAATAATAAGTTGCGTTTTCAAAACTATTATATAATTTTATAGTGTTATTATTTAACTGAGTAACCACAAAATCATCAATTCCATCAATATCATGATCTGTTTCTAATGTCATATTATAAGTGTCGAAATATCCAACTCTTATACCCAAACCATTACCTGTACTACCTATTCCTACCAAATTATTATTGGCATACATAACTCCATTTAAAAAAGAGAACGTAAAGGCATTTGCTACAAATGACACCTCTCCGTTTCCTGTAGTTCTTGAATGATCTACATACCACAAATCATAGTCGTTTAATAAAGTGTTTAAGGAAATACCTTCTATTGGATCTTCAATATAATCATCAGAACACGCTACAAATAATGTTAAAATGAATACACTTAAAAATATTTTTATTGACTTCATAATTTTATCTTTTTTGGTTACTAATTAGATAGATTTCAAATTCTATGCCAAATCAAAACTACTTCTAAAATTCCATAAATAAACCAACAATCTATGTAGGTTTATTCTCTCATTTTATATAGTGTGCTATTGATAAAACTGTGTTTTTTGTTTAATTAATTTAATTTTCAAATAACTGGTTTTATTGTTTTCCATATAACGCATTACAAGTTCATCTGAAGTTAATTCGAATGGAAACTTGGCCAGAATTTCAGGTGCTTTATTAGCATATTCCTTTTTTGGATCTATGTGCATTATTATATCTGGTGTACTACCTTTTGATATATTGCCAATAATTTGAAGTTTGTTATCTTCTAATTTGTTTAACTCAGCAACTATTGGGTGATTTCTAAAATATAGTGAATCAACAGTAATATTTTGATTGTCAATAACAATTTCAATAGTTGTTCCACGTGCTCCTTTAACTCCTCCAATCCATTCTCTATAAACTGCTTTTTCAATTTTAAATGATGAATCGGCTTCTAAACTATAGGCTAATTCTTTGGTGTTTTTGCATTGAGAAAACCCCAAAAGTATACATATTCCGAAAATAATAGTGTTGTTTAATTTCATGTGTCTATAATATTTATTTTTAATGTTCACATGCTGTTCGCTATTAGTCATCCCTTTGAGTGATAAAAGTTTTAGCATGCTCGTTTCATGATTATTATTTTTTACTTCAAAACTACAAATTCAAAAGTAATGCCAAAGAAAAATCCTCTTCAATTATGAAGAGGATTTTTCTTTATTTTCACTTCGGATTCATTTCAACTAACTCAATGACCGCCTTATCTTTTTATTGTTTAAGTGTTTAATGCTTCCTCTCTCTTTTTAAACATTTGGCTTGCGCCTAATTATTTAATGCTTCCGCACCACCAACAATTTCTAAAATTTCATTCGTAATAGCAGCTTGACGAGCCTTATTGTATGTCAACAATAAACCATCTCTCAAATCATTTGCATTGTCCGTTGCTTTATGCATTGCAGTCATACGTGCTCCGTGTTCAGAAGCATATGAATCTCTAACCGCTTTATATAATTGTGTTTTTAATGACTTAGGAATCAATTCTAATACAATTTCAATCTTGCTAGGCTCAAAAATATAATCTGTATGAGCATTTGATGCGCCTTCAATTTTTGCAATCGGTAAAAACTGTTCAATTTGCGTAATTTGAGTTGCTGCATTTTTAAATTGATTGTAAACAATTTCAATTTTATCATACGAACCATCCACAAATAAATCCATTGCTTTTTGAGCAATTTCTGCAACATTGTCGAACGTTAAATCATCAAAAACTTCACTATTATTTTCAATAACATTAAAGTTTTTCGATAAAATATCATTTCCTTTTTTACCTATGGCAATAATATCAACCTCTTTACCGCTATAGTTAGTCTTTACATGGTTTATTGTGCCTTTAATTACCGATGAATTAAAACCTCCACATAAACCTCTGTTAGACGTTACAGCAATAATCAATACTTTAGAAACTTCGCGTTCTTCAGAAAAAGATCCTCCAGAATCAGCATCTAAAGTAGCGCTTAAACTTTGTAAAAGTTCCGTTAATTTATTTGCATACGGACGCATTTGCGTAATTGCATCTTGCGCTTTCTTCAATTTCGCTGCCGATACCATTTTCATGGCGCTGGTAATTTTAATCGTTGAAGCGATTGAAGTAATTCTGTTACGTATTTCTTTTAAATTTGCCATACTTTGTTTTAATTATGAATTACAAATTACGAGTTCTTAGTGAATCGTAATCCTAAATTCGTAATTTGTAATTCACTATGCGTACTGTGCTGAAATCTCTTTTGCAGCATTGGTTAACACATCGATAACCTCATCTGTTAGTTTTCCTGATTTTATAGTATCTAAAGTATCTCTATGCTTTGCATTTAAATACTCTAAATAACTTACTTCAAATTCTCTTACTTTATTTACAGGTACTTCTTTCAATAAGTTTTTAGATCCTGCATAAATAATTGCAGTTTGATCTTCAACACTTAACGGACTTGCTTGTCCTTGCTTTAAAATTTCAACATTACGTTGTCCTTTTTGAATAACACCCAATGTTGCCGCATCTAAATCAGAACCAAACTTAGCAAATGCCTCTAACTCTCGGTATTGCGCTTGATCTAATTTTAATGTTCCCGACACTTTTTTCATCGATTTAATTTGTGCATTACCTCCAACTCGCGATACCGAAATACCTACGTTAATTGCCGGACGAACTCCTGAGTTAAATAAATCAGACTCTAAGAAAATTTGCCCATCTGTAATTGAAATTACATTTGTTGGGATATATGCTGATACATCTCCTGCTTGTGTTTCAATAATTGGTAAAGCAGTTAATGATCCTCCACCTTTAATTTTTCCAACTAAAGAAGCTGGTACATCATTCATTTCAGCAGCAATTTTATCATCATTGATAACTTTTGCAGCACGTTCTAATAAACGTGAATGTAAGTAGAATACATCTCCAGGGTATGCTTCACGTCCCGGTGGGCGACGTAACAATAAAGATACTTCACGATACGCAACGGCTTGTTTTGACAAATCATCAAAAACAATTAATGCTGGACGACCAGTATCTCTAAAATACTCTCCAATTGCAGCACCTGCAAACGGAGCATATACCTGCATTGCTGCAGGATCTGATGCATTAGCAGCAACAACTGTTGTATATGCTAAGGCTCCTTTTTCTTCAAATAATGCAACAATACCTGCAACTGTAGATGCTTTTTGCCCGATGGCAACATATATACAGTATACTGGCTTACCTGCATCAAAAAATTCTTTTTGATTGATAATGGTATCAATTGCAACAGTAGATTTTCCTGTTTGACGGTCACCAATAATCAACTCACGTTGTCCTCTACCAACCGGAATCATAGCATCAATTGCTTTTACTCCTGTTTGCATTGGCTCAGTAACTGGTTCTCTATAAATTACTCCTGGTGCTTTACGTTCTAATGGCATTTCAAAAGTTTCTCCAGTAATTGGTCCTTTACCATCAATTGGATTTCCTAAAGTATCTACAACACGACCAACAATTCCTTCTCCTACTTTTAGAGAAGCAATACGCTTAGTACGTTTTACAGTAGCACCTTCTTTAATCTCAGTTGAGGCTCCTAATAATACAACACCTACATTGTCTTCTTCTAAGTTTAATACGATTCCTTCCAATCCGTTTTCGAACTGAACTAACTCACCATATTGTACGTTAGCTAAACCGTAAACACGTGCAATACCATCACCTATTTGTAATACGGTTCCTACTTCATCAAGCGATGCACTTCCATCAAAACCTGATAATTGTTGCTTTAAAATTGCTGATACTTCAGCTGGGTTAATTGCTGCCATTTTATTTGTTTTTTAAAACTAAATTTTTTTTATGCGCTAAACTGTCTTTTTAAGACTTTTAACTTATTTGCGATACTTGCATCGTATTGAATGTCTCCAACACGTAAAATAAATCCTCCTAAAACATCCGGATTTACAATATTTTCAAGGATAGCATTTTTACCTGTTAACTCTTTAACTTTTGCTAATACTTGTTTGTTTAAACTTTCTGTCAACGGAATTGCTGTTGTTACAATGGCATTTTGTTTTCCCATTGCACTGTCATATAAAGCAATATATTGTTTTGCTACAGTTTCGAACTGTGCTAATCTTTTGTTTGCAATCAATAAATCAATCAATTTAATTGAAATTTCATTTACTTTATCTCCGAAAATTGCTAATAACGCTTTTTTCTTTGCATCCGTTTTTATAATTGAACTTCCTAAAACCGATTGCAAATCATCACTATCAGCAATAGTATTTGAAATCAATTGCATGCTATCATAAGTTTCATCAGTACACTTTTCGTCTTCTGACAAACTTAAAACCGCTTTGGCATATCTCAGTGCTGCTCTATTATTACCCATTACTATTTATTTAGCTGATTGTAACTTCTTCTAATAATTGAGAAATTAATTGTGATTGCTCAGCATCATTTGCCAATTCTTTTCTCACTACTTTTTCAGCAATTCCAACTGATAACTCAGCCACTTGCTTTTTAAGTTCCATAATGGCTGCTTGTTTTTCTGAAACAATTGCTGCTTGCGCTTGTGCAATAATTTTTCCAGCTTCGGCTTTTGCCTCTTCCTTAGCTTCCGTCAACATAGATTCTTTAATCTCACGCGCATCTTTCATCATTGCATCACGTTCAGCACGAGCTTCTTTTAATATGCGTTCATTATCAGCATTTAAATTTTGCATTTCCAAGCGTGCTTTTTCAGCAGATGCTAAAGCATTATTAATAGACTCTTCTCTTTCGCTTACTGCGCCTAAAATAGGTTTCCAAGCCATTTTCTTTAATAATAACAGTAAAATAAAAAAGGTTACTGTTGTCCAAAAAATAAGCCCAATCCCAGGAGTAATTAATTCCATCTTATATATTGTTTTATTGTATAATTAATTTTTAATCACAAAAAGTTAGGTGCAACCAACCGTTGCACCTAACTTTTTTATCCTTGTTTGTAAAGAAATGATACAACCACGGCAAATAAAGCAACCGCCTCAACTAAGGCCGCTAAAATAATTGCAGATGATTGAATTTTACTTTGCATTTCCGGTTGACGAGCCATAGCGTCCATAGCAGATCCTCCAATTTTTCCAATACCGATTCCAGCTCCTATCGCAGCTAAACCAGCACCTAATGCGGCAATTCCAGTCATAATGATATATTTAAATTAATTATTAATGTTCTTCTTCTATTGCTGCTCCTATATATAAAGAAGTCAACATGGTAAAAATATATGCTTGTATAGCGGTTACCAATATTTCGATAACGCTAATAAACAATGTAAAGGCTATTGATACTGGCGCTACATAAATTGATTTTAGCACAAATATTAACCCTATTAAACTCAACACAATAATGTGCCCCGCTGTAATGTTTGCAAACAAACGTATCATTAATGATACTGGTTTTACAATCATTCCTATCACTTCAATTGGAGCTAAAAATATTTTCATAGGAACCGGTACACCTGGCATCCAAAAAATATGTTTCCAATAATTTTTATTTCCATTTATATTTACCACTATAAATACAATAATCGCCAAGGTCATTGTAAAAGCAATATTACCACTCACGTTTGCTGCGAATGGAAAAAATGGAATCAATCCAAAAATATTATTAATCCATACAAAGAAAAAGATAGTTAACAATAATGGAATGTATTTTCTATAATGTTTTTCACCAATATTAGGTATTGCTACCTCGTCTCTAATAAAAATAACTAATGGCTCAATAAATTTAGCAATCCCTTTTGGTGCTCCAAATCCATTCTTCTTATATGACCTTCCTGCCGCTCCAAAACTCAACAACAATAATGCTACTGATAAAAATAATACAAAAACATTTTTTGTGATTGAAAAATCTAAAGGCATTGTATTTGTTAAATGGTGTTCTTCGTCAAAAGCTAAAGATCCATCAGCATTTGCTTGATATATTTTTTCGTGATATTTAACAAATTTCAATCCTTTTTTCTCCACTACATGCGTTCCATCGTCATTGTGATGAAATTCACTTGACATAAAAGAAACCAATCCATTATCAGTCCATAAAATAATTGGTAAAGGAACTGAAACTGAATGACCTTTCCAATCCAAAACATGAAATTCATGAGCATCACTAATATGATGCATAATCATACTTGTAATGTCAAACTTATCTTCTTCCGTTTGATGTGTTTCTTCTGATTCTTGAGAAGCGTTATGTTCTTGACTATAAACCGTTTTGTTTGATAAAACAACAAACGCAATAGTTAAAATTACTAGTTTAAAAAAAGGAGCTAATTTCATTATCAATCTCATTGATTTTTATTCTCTTAAAAGATTTTGCAAATGTACATACAATTGTTAAATAATCAAACGCTTTTTTAGGTTCATTTTATTCTATTAAACAATTTGATAATCTGATAAATTTCAAAGAATAAAAATAAGAAATATGGAATGAAAAAATTGAATACAGTATAATTTAAATTTGGCGCCTCGTCAAAAATTAAAGGCAAAAAGAACAAGACAGCAATCCCTGTTTTTGCAAGGCTACCAACTGCAAATGTTGTAAAAATAGTGTCAGGTTTTACCAATGCAGCTTTTGTTATAAAATAAAACAGTACTACCAATGAGATAAATAAAAATAAATAGATACTATAAATAGGGTGATATAATTCAACTTCTTTAAAGAAAAAATATTGAAAATATTTATGTAACCCGAACAGTATTAGTGTGAAAATAAGTGAATTTTTAAAAATTCGACTCATAAGTTGATTTAAAGGACGCTCACTCATCATTTCCAAATTTGATTGCTTGTTTAATTATGGCATATAAAGAAGCCGCTATAAATAATAGTGAAAAAAGCAATGTAAAAAGGCTATTCTCATTGGGGTATTTTTCATCTAGGTATTGCCCTATAAAAACGCCAATAAAAATGGTGATGCCCATTTGAAATGCCATTCCTGAAAAGCGGAGAAATTTATTAGGCTGTTTTTTCGTCTTTTTTATTGACATTTTTGTTTAATTCTTTTACGCCCGATTTCATTACACAAGTGGCATTGAACGTGGCTCCAGGTTCAACCGATAAATTATTGATAAAAACTTCGCCTTTTATTTTTGCCGTCTTTTTTAATGATAACAATTCAGTAACCACTAATTTCCCTGAAAGGCTTCCTTCAATATCGGCATTTGAACAACTTACATCTCCTTTAACAATTCCTTTAACACCAATAACAACACGACCGAGTGTTTTTATTGATCCTTCTACAGTGCCATCAATTCTAAAATCTCCTTCTGAATTAATATCACCAGTGATTGAAGTATTACTGGCTATAATGTTTCGTTCCAATACTTGCTGTTGCTTTGATTTTTTTTCTGAAAACATGCTTTAAGGTTTTATAATTTATTAATTGTTTCTATTACCTCTGCCGCTTTTTTACCTTCTTCAGTATTTGAATAAGTCAGCGCCACATATTTTAACGCAGCAAGAAACGCTTCTGAACCATATTCTTTTCCAATGGCATAGGCACGTAATAATTCAAATTTTGGTAAAATTGACAAAACTCTATATTCTCCAATAGCAATTTCGGTTTGTATAATAACTTCTTTATATTTTGTATCTTGATATGCATAATATATGTTCTTATAAATATTCTCTGGGGAATTCTCGTCATCTTTAGATGCAAGAATCGCTTCAGGGTGCAGTATTAATTGTGTATATTTTGAATCGGGATAATTAGATACAATATCATCCTTCATCTTTGTTGCTTTTATGCCACTTAATTCTAAATAACATTTATAAAGATGA
>Ga0256845_1002920_pt1 | contig 11989 bp, 10 predicted proteins | sample RiftiametaG_FD_189101 | JGI IMG/M metagenome (GOLD analysis project Ga0256845, IMG submission 189101) | Tube worm associated microbial communities from hydrothermal vent at the East Pacific Rise, Pacific Ocean - Riftia | ecosystem: Host-associated > Annelida > Integument > Unclassified ... | reverse complement strand
AATATCAGGGACTTCAAATCCCCCCACAAAACCGACATGCGAATTCTTGCTCATCAGGGCAGCCAACATCCCGCTAAGATACCCGGCTTGATGGGCAGGCCAGTCGTATACCGCATGGTTCTCAGGAACATCGTCAAACCCAGCCGCTTTTGTCATGAAACCGGTGGCTGTGGCAAATTTCAGATTTGGAAAATCTTTTGCCACCTTGATGGCCGCGTCCTGGTAATTAAAACTTTCGGCTAAAATCAAATCATAGCCCTGGTTTGCATAATCGCGCAGCACCCGCTCGACATCAGCATCAGCAACCCGCTCCTGATAAGTAAATTCCACTCCCAATTCTTTTGCCGCGGCCTCAAGTCCTTGATAGGCGACAGCGTTCCAGGAAAGGTCTGTAATGACATCGGGAAGCACAAGCGCCACGCGTAACACTTTTGCTTCGGCAACGGTTCCCAGAAGACAGGCAATACTAAGCACAAGCAACACACTCATAACAATTTTCGACATTTTAAACATACAGAGTATCCTCCAGAGAGACTGCATCAATGTGGGAGTGCAGCCACACACATTTGCCACATTGAACGTCACCTCATGCTAATTATGATGCTTACTAAAATCAAGGTTCATAAAACTCCACCAATCCAGATCTGTCCAATACGGGTTCGTCATATTTTCACGTGTGAATACGATATTCTGGCGGTCACCTCCTTTCAAAGTCACTGCCTCAAACCAACGCAGCGTTGTTGTCGCAAATGACACAATCCCATAGATTCGGTATTTCCCGGGCGGGAACCCACATAACACAATAGCGTCCGGCCCGGCAGACATCACGTTCACACGACGGACAGTGTAATGGTCGATGAGATGCTCAATACGCTGTCGATAGTCTGTAAGATACGATTCAATGGCTTGTTTCACTGAGGCAAACTGTGAAAGTAAACGAGCTTGTTCTTTTTGCACTTCCAGCGAGTGCGCGCGGGATGTTACGTGTAGCAAGGTTTCTGCGGTCAGCATATATTGTCGAACTAAAGGCTCCAGGATGTCCTTACTCTCCTCTTTCCACTGTTCAATATGCGCTTCGATATTGTCCTGATCGTTCAACACGTAAAGCATCATACGAGGGAGATAGGTGTCAATATCCGGCATATCTTCGCTGATTCGGACTGACACAGACACGTCACCGGGCATTTCTGCATAACTGACTACCCCAATGGCGTGCAACAACAAACATGCCACAAAAATTTTTTTTATCAACATCGCTTTTATCCGCCACGAAGACACAAAGGCTCGCAGTCACTGTACGGTCTGCCGAACTTGGTGAACAATAATCGGAAAGTCTTCTTCTTCAAGGGTACGAACATCTAACAAGTACTGGTCTTTGACAATTCGCCCGATAATTGGCGGCATTCCCTGGCGTAAGCGTTCCTCAAGCTGGTTTGGCGATCTATTCGGCAAAACGAGGCCCACGCAGTACGTTGGGAGCTGCTGGATCGGCAAAGCCCCACCTCCGACCTGCGAAAAGGATGTCACGAGCCGGGCTGGAATTGAGGCTTCTCGTAATTGTTCAAGCAAGTCCTCAGCCCTTTGACGCAAAACGTCCACACTGACCCCGATATGGCGAAGGGTCGGAACCTGTTGCCACGCATCTTCTGGTGAGCGATAATGACTCAGCGTCGCTTCTAACGCAGCTAAGGTCATCTTATCAATTCGAAGTGCCCGGTTAAGAGGATGCCGCTTGATACGCTCAATATACGACGTCTTACCAATAATAATCCCAGCCTGCGGGCCTCCTAATAATTTGTCGCCGCTAAAGGTAATCACATCGACGCCGGCAGCCAGACTTTCCTGCACGGTCGGCTCGTCATTCAGTCCGGTCTGCGTCAATTTGACCAGCAATCCGCTTCCCATATCTTCTACGAGTGGAACACCTGTTTTCAAGGAAAGCATCTTTAATTTTTCCAAAGGAACGAGGTGTGTAAATCCCACAATCCGATAGTTGCTCGTATGCACCCGCAACAGTAAACCAGTCTGGTCTGTGATGGCCTCTTCATAATCCCTGAGATGGGTTCTGTTCGTGGCCCCGACTTCCCGGAGAATACACCCGCCTTGCTGCATGACATCAGGAATCCGAAAACTTCCGCCAATCTCGACCAGTTCTCCCCGGGAAATGATGGCTTCCTTGCCTTTTGCCAGGGCGGAAAGAACTAATAAGACTGCCGCTGCATTATTGTTCACGACGAGCGCGGCTTCACATCCCAGAAGCTCACACAACAACCCCTCAATATGGCTATATCGCGAACCTCGCGCCCCCTGTTCAAGATTATACTCTAAATTTGAGTAGGCTCCTGCCGCCTCAACGACCGCGTCAATAGCTTTCTGGCTTAAATTGCTGCGTCCTAAATTGGTATGAACAATAATTCCGGTCCCATTAATGACTCGTCTCAAGCGGCGTTGTTGCTGGTGAGTAATCTGATCGTGAATGATTTCCAGCAGATGTTCGGAAGAGATTGCGTGGGCGCGTCCCTCCAGAATATCGTGCCGCAAAGAGGCTAATACCTGCCGAGTCGCTTCGACCACAACAGGTCGCGGGACATTATCCAAGAGAGCGAGCAACTCAGGGGTGTTTAACACGTCGTCAACTTTCGGAATTTGGCGTAAAAGTTGCTGGTTCACAAAGTTCCTCCATCAAAACGCAGACCGTTGCTGCCGCTGAATCATTTCAAAAACTTCTTGATATCGAAAGCACGTGACGAGATGATCGTTGACCAGGCCGCCGGCTTGCATGAACGCATAACAAATTGTCGGGCCGATAAATTTGAATCCCCGCTGCACGAGATCATGACTCAGAGCTTCTGACTCCGCTGTTTTCGCCGGAAGTTCTTCCAACGTGCGCCAGGCATTCATTTTCGGGGACCCGCCGACAAATTGCCAGATATACGCATCAAATGTTCCAAAGGTTTTTTGAATCTCCAAAAAAGCCCGGGCATTCTGAATCGACGCTTCAATCTTTCGACGATTGCGGACAATACCAGAATCAGCGAGCAGAACCGCCACTTTTTTATCGTCATATTCAACAATCTTATGATAGTCGAAACCATCATACGCCCGGCGATAGTTCTCTCGTTTTCTGAGAATCGTAATCCAACTCAACCCGGCCTGGGCGCTGTCTAAAAGAATTTTTTCAAACCACTTGCGATCATCATGAATAGGGACCCCCCATTCTTCATCATGGTACTGAAGATACAGAGCATCTGTCCCCACCCACCCACAGCGTGTTTTCATCATACACTCCTCTCAACGATCTCCCAACAGAACCTTCATAAAATGTCGCCTGGCCCGGGACCGCTCGTATCGCGAAGACCACGCAATACCCCCAAAAAAATAACCTACTACAATAATCCTTTCAAAGGAATTTATGTCAAAGGAATTTATGCCAATCTTTTTTAAAAATGTTGCTCAGGAAAAAAGAAGTCTTTTTTTCGAACAAAAGCACAGAACGAATTCATAAAAACAGCCCAATCGTTTCCCAATGGACAATTTTTCGTTGACAAGACTAATGATATGCATGACCATTATAACATGCCCATTATAGCTTGTAAGAGGTTTGCATAAAACATCCTGTAAGTGATTATAAATGATGTGCTTTCGCTTACCGCGCAGAAACGCAGAACGCTGAGGACTTCACGCGAAAGACGTGCTCAGCTCCCTGCGCCTCAGTGCGACCATCAAAAAAACATTATTTATAATGACTTATGTATCAATCCACTCTTCAGCCAAAATAAGAGGGAAGAGAATCTCATGAAGACAACGATACCAGAAATTCCTGCAACAGCTACTGAGGAATACCTGGAAAAACTCACCGAGAAAATCTATAAACGCCTTGAGGGAGCCAGCAGCCAGGCGTCAAAAAAACGTTTACACCTTCTCCTGGAAACTGTTGAGAAACGAAAACAGCAACTTCCTCAACCCACCAGAACGCTTCCCAATGGGACATCAGACACCCTGACGAAAACTCCTCTCGATATCCTGGAAACCGTAAAACTTTCCCCTGAACAGCATGCTAAAATAAAATCCAGGCTGGAGAATGTGTTAGCAGACATCAAACAACAGCGTGTCCATGCTCCGCACGAAACTCTGACCCAATCGTTTTCTGAAAAGAACGATGAGATACCGTCACAAGCATTATTAGAAACCAGCCAATTAACGGAGCACGAGTATGAACTTGTCAAGCAGCGCATGACTGAAATGCTTGCTGAAATAGGAAAGCAGCACCCATCATCCGATCAAAAGTCTGCTGAAGAAAACGAAATTATCGAGCTTGGTCAGGAACTGGAAATTGAAGAAAAGACAGGAGGAGAGCGTGAGGACGAATTGTTTGATCTTGGGCCGGAACAAGAGATCGAGGCTTTCCTGGATGCCCAGGAACTTGAGACGCTGAAACTTCCGACAACGCCAGACCAACAACTCCCACTGTCCGATCAGGAAGAGGGAACTGTTGAAAAAACGGATCAAGACGATATTGAGTTGGATGCAGATGGTAACATTTCATTCGAAGCGGCCTGTCGAAGAGTAGGGACAGGAGAATCGCTTGTCTTGTTTGAGAAAACACAGATCTCAGAACGTGAGCAGTTGATGGTAGAAGCCTTCAAAGAACATCTGACGCAACTGAAAGGTTTGAAACGCCAGCAAATTTTCGATATGCAGCACCTGACCGCTCGCTCAATCCGCGAACTTGAACAGATATTTAAAACCTACCATCTGCAAGGCTATCTCCGGGCTGAATTAAATAATATTTATAACCGCCTCCTGAATCTACGCAGTCGATTTTCGATTTTGCAACACTAAGGTACATGTCCAAATGAATTCTGGCGACCTTCATCAGATAAATTCATGGTTGTACGCAAACAGTTCGGGGGTTCCCCCGGTATGCCAGAAAACCACTGTTTCATCAGGCTGAAAGAACCCCTGGCGAATGAGATCAAGCAAACCACCCATAGCACGACCGGTGTACACAGGCCCTAACAAAATGCCTTCCATCCGGCTGGTCATGTCAATAGCTTCTCTTTCAAGGTCCCCGGGGATAGCATATCCGGCGCCAAGATAATCACAATTAAGCAGAAAATCCTGCTCTCCAGGCGTTATGTTCGTTTCAAGCCTGGCCGCCGTTGTATTGGCAATCCTGGTCAACACCGGAGGAAACGCGGTTTCACCGGTTTTCACCTGATCGATACTGATTCCCAGCACTTTGCCGTCAAAACCGAACACCTTTGCTCCCAGTGTTAATCCGGCTTGCGTTCCTCCGGAACTGCTGGCAACCACCACGTAATCTGCCTTGAGTTGTTGTTCCCGTAATTGGTAGACGAATTCCTCCATCGCCAGCACATATCCCACAGTTCCCACACTGTTTGAGCCTCCCACGGGAATCACATAAGGTGTATGACCCTCAGCGCGGAGTGCGTCAGCCACCTTTTCCATTTCCGCATTCCGTTGCTCCCGGGTACACCAGTGAACATGAGCGCCAAAAAGTCGATCTAAGAGCAGGTTGCCATTCGGCAGTTCAGGCGGTTCCCCGGAAAGGACCAACTCACACGCCAGCCCAGCCCTGACAGCCGCTGCCGCAGTCAGGCGGCAATGGTTGGATTGGATCCCGCCGCAGGTAATGACAGTATCCGCGCCTTGAGACAACGCATCGCCCAACAGGAATTCGAGTTTTCGGATTTTGTTCCCACCGAGAGCCAGCCCGATCAGATCGTCCCGTTTCATGAACAATCGAGGCCCACCCAACTTGGTTCTCATTCTTGTCATTTCCTCAAGTGGTGTATTCATGTCTGCCAGATGGAATCGAGGTACATGTTCTATTTTCATAAGTTTTTCTCCTACATAGGGTGCTAAAAAGTGTCATGCCACCAAAGGCACCAAGGCACAAAGATGAAACAGGAATTATACGTTCGTTGAGTTTGTCGAAGCAAACGCTGCCTGAAATCACGTCGGCGAACCGGTGGACTGTCCCCCCACAGAACTGTCCGACATTATAGCCTTCCTACTGAATCGCACATAGACATCATATCTTTCACGCTTTGTTTCATGGCCTTCGATGCCTCCCCAATGATGTTCATGGTCATCAGATCGTCAGGATGTTCGTTCAGGTAGGTTTTCAGGCGATCGATAAAGGATTTGCGCAAAATCGTGCTAAAATTTATTTTGCTGATCCCCAAACCGATTGCCTGTTTGATCTGCTTTTCCGGCACACCGGTTCCACCGTGCATCACTAAAGGGATATTGGTCAATTCAGCAATTTTTTGCAAACGTTCAAAATCAAGTTTGGGCTCTGCTTTATATAACCCGTGAGCCGTTCCAAACGAGGTCGCCAAAAAATCCACTCCAGTTTCCGTGACGAACTCGGCGGCATCTTCCGGGTCGGTTAAACCGCGGTCTTCAATGTGTTCGCCAAATTCAGTGGTTTGGCCAATTGTCCCAAGTTCCCCTTCAACAGAGACGCCCGCAGCATGGGCAATGTCAACCACCTTGCGCGTCATGGCAATATTGTCTTGAAAACTTAACAGTGATCCGTCAAACATGATTGAACTAAAACCGTAGCGAATACATTTGACTTCAAAATCAAAATTCCTACAATGATCCAGATGAATTCCGATCACGCCTTTTTTGTGTTTGGCAATCGCTTTCACCATTTCCACAAAACATTCGCCGTCAGCATACTCGACTTCCTCCTGCGCCCCCTGGATAAGCACCGGCGACTGCAGCTCTTCGGCAGCCTCCAACACGCTCTGGATATTTTCCATATCACTGACATTAAATGCACCGACAGCATAGTGATTCTTGTAAGCATCTTGTAAGAGTTCGATTGAATTGACGATTTCCATCATGAATGCTAAAAACAGATTTGGAATCCGGCAACAAACGTATCCCCCAGGCCGATGGTACATGATGGTTGAGGTAGGTATCGGGCTGGAGATACGGCAAGGTAACGGTTCAAAATCGTCTTTCGTGCTTGTTGTTGAAAAATTCTTCCCTGCGGACTTTCCGGCAGAGCAAGGGTCTTGTGTATCTCATCACGAGTCCCATCCCGACCGATTCTGGCTCGCGTAGCTGCTACGGCATTTGCAAACGACAAGCCGGCTGCAATTTCATAGTCTCGATCCTGCCCGTAATACAGAGCAAAATCTTTCGTATGCAAAATAATATTTCTCAGATCATAATGTTCGATCAAAAATTCCAGACTGTTCAGAATAGAATGAAGATCGGTAACATCAACGGTTCTGTGGTGTAAATTGGTCATATCTGTCAATTCATCTTCATTCATACTAAACACGTCAATAAGTGGTCCCAACTGACGCAGGACATGCTGTTTATAGGTCGGTTTGTGATAACCTCCATCTTCGAGATAGATCGGAATCTTCTGGGATGTTATCGGTTTGAGAGCGAGAGCCACTTCCTGAAGGCGTACCAGTAAAAGCCCTTCATTAACCATGGCATTAAAACCTGAAATCACGACTGACGCAACGTCTTTTCCCATCGCACTAATATAGTGAAAATAGGATAAATTTAAGGGAAGAATTTTGTTCATTTCATCATAAGGAAGAATAATCCGGTTCGACTGGGGACAACATATTATTTCCTGGCCGATTTGTAATTCATCTCCCTCGGAGAATTGTATGATAAAATGTGGCGCATAATCCTCCTCTCCCAACTCATTGAGATCAGCCAATTTCACCATTTCTGAGCCACAAAGAGTATATAAGCTTGGGACATCTAACAAATGACGAACCGTGTCCGACAAAATATTCAAATGGGTAAAAACTCGAAAACCGAGAGTAGCTAAGGCCCGGGCTGCCCGGGAACCGGTTCCGCCAAGTGTCTGCTGAGATTGAAAATGTTTTCCCAGAAAACGGCACATGGCTTCGTTCGTAATGGGCAATTCAATTCCTTTCCCCTGCTGAAACAAGACAACAACAAGGGTCAGAAAATCTTCGGGGGTTGCGATATGTTCCGGAATGTGTTGAGGAATTTCAGAAAAAGATAGATGTTTAATAATTAAGGACTGGAGAACATTCTGATCCCACGTAATCTCTTCATCTACATTATTCCCAAGACCGGTGCATACCCAGTGCTGACGATCCAGACGTTGCTGGAGAACTGATTCAATATAGTCTGCTGACATCTGGTGCTCCATGCCTAATCCTTTCACAGTTCCTCTAAAACTTATAGTCAGAAAGCGCAAGTTCTGTCCGGTTAAATCGATCCAGGGACTCATGATGTCGTAAATCTGCCAGAAGGAAGAATAGGGTATCAATCACGGCCATTTCACAAATCCGGGTAATAACGGAATCATCATAAAATATGTTATCGTGGGCGCTGGTATTGATATGATAATCAGAAATCTTTCCGATCGGTGATTTAACAAAATTTGTGATACAGATCGTTTTCGCTCCCTGTTCTTTTGCGATTTCAAGGCAGACTAGTACCTGTTTTGACCCGCCGGAATGGGAAATAGCGAGAGCCACATCCCGTTCTGTGATAAGGTGCGCACTGGAAACTTGCATCTCAGGAGTTGGCGAATGCACTGTCGGGATGCCAATTTTGATAAATTTATACGCTGCATCAGTAGCAATAGGGTAGGAATTTCCTGCCGCGAAAAGATATAAGCTCTGGCATTGGTTTATCAACTGCACACATTTTCGGACATCTTCAGACTGAATGGAATAGGCCGTTTCCTGCAAATTCTGAATCGTCAAACGGAAAATATTTTGGACCGACTCGCCGATTTTGTCCTGTGAAATCGAAGGTTGAAACTCACTCATCGGATGGACAATATCCTGAGCTAAGGCGATTTTCATCTGGTAAAAACCTTTATACCCTATTTTCTGACAAAATCTGACAACCGTGGCATCACTGACCTGACTTCGTTCGGCTAATTCTGACACCGTAATTTTCGTGACATTATCCCCATGTTCCAGAATATAATCAGCCACTTTCTTTTCCGCAGCATGGAGTGTAGGATAATGACTCTTGATGTTTGAAAAAAGCGGACGTCCGCGTGTTATGTTCTCCATATTATTCCATTCAACTCTTTACCGAACCGGCTGTCATGCCAGCCAGGAAATGCCGCTGGGCGGCCAGGTACATAAGCAGAATTGGTAACGACCCCAACAGGCTCATCGCCATCATCTCATTCCATTCATAGGCATGCTGCCCCATCAGTTGTTGGATACCGATTGGCACCGTACGCATCTTTGTCGTCTTGGTGAGCGTCAGGGCAAAGAGGAATTCGTTCCAGCAAAGCAAAAAGGTATACACTCCGGTGGCGACAATGCCGGGGATCGACACGGGTACAAGGACACGCCAGAGGGCATAAAAGTTCGAACCTCCGTCAACCATCACCGCTTCGTCAAGTTCCCTGGGCAGGGTATTAAAGTAGCCAGTCATCATCAGAATCGCGTAGGGCAAGGTGAACACCATATACGTGAAAATTAATGCGAAATAGGTGTCGTACATCTTGAATGCAACCACAAGCCCGAAATAAGGAATCAGGAGGGTGATTGGCGGCACCGTCTGGGTGCTGATGATAAAAAGATTCAACGGTTTCTTCAGCTTGAAAGAATATCGGCTGAAGCTATATCCTGCCAGAATGGAAACAAAAAGCGTGAGGAGGGTGACGACAGTCGCCACAAAATAACTGTTGAGAAAGAATCGAATCTTCATTGGGCTGCTGAAGATGGCATGATAGGCCTTCAGAGTAAAGACTTTCGGCAACAGTTCTGGAGGTATGGAGAAAATCTCCGTGTTCGATTTGATGGAGCAGGAAAGCATCCATAGTATGGGGAAGCTTGCATACACCAGTCCAATTGCCAGCCCTGCGTAAGTAAGAATGGCAAGAATGCTCTTTTTCCGTTTGATTGGTCTTATCACGTTTTATTCTCTCGCTTTCTGGTGTCTGACGTAGAACAATGCCACACTCATGGATAATAGAAGAATGATCACTGCGCTTGCGGATGCGAGCGAGAATTTGTATCTGCTGAATGCCAGTTTATACGTAAAGGTGCTCAACATCTCGGTGGCATGTATGGGACCGCCTCCCGTAGTCATCCAGACGAGCGGGAACACCTGCATGGTCCAGATGAAGTCAAGCATCGCGATGCTGATGATGATTGGTAAGAGATGAGGAATCGTGATATACCAAAACTTCTGAGGCTCATTGGCCCCGTCAATAACAGATGCCTCATATAACTCGCCGGGAACCCCCTGAAGTCCTGCAAGAAGGCTCACCATATAGAATGGATACCCAGCCCAGATATTGATGAACGTCACAGCGTGAAGCGCAGTTTTCGATGATGAGAGCCACTCTATATTGCTGCTCGCAAAATTCAGGATCGTTAATATATAGTTTATCACTCCGCTGGGGTTCAACAGCAAACGCCAGATAATAGCGATAATCGTCGCAGTAAACACCCAGGGCATGATGTAAAAAACCCTCAGAATACTTCTTACTGTACCATTGACGAGCTTTGAATTCAATAACAGGGCAAAAGACAGTCCGACAAGCAAGTGGAAGATGACGCTCATGATTGTGAAATACAACGTGTTTCCAATGGATATCCTGAAAGTCTCGTTTGCAAGGACGGATTTGTAATTCTGAAGACCCACGAATACCGGGTGCTTGTTCATGATCACGTTGTCTAACAGGGAGTAGCGGACAACAATGATCATTGGCAAAAGCATGAGCAGCGCCAAAAGGATAATTGTCGGCGCCAGATACATATATGGTGTGATAGCTCGTCTGGCCTTGTACGAAATCAGAGGAAGGGATTTGTCCCTGTTAAGAAATGCCATACTATGTGTTGTTTAATAAAGGCGGCGCAATACAATCTATTGCGCCGCTAATACAAAATCTCAGAACTCAGCTTCCCACTTGGCCTGAGCCTTTGCGGCAGCCTCTTCGGCGGTTTGCTTGCCTTCGAGCATTTTCTGAATCTCTTCGTCAAACATTCTCATCAGTTCCTCGGCGACCGGAAGGCCAACAAATTCGTTGGCAAGATAGCCGGACTGGAAAATCTCAAACCCCTTCCCAAACAGTTCATCGGCAGCAATAAAGTCAGGCTTTGCATGGATATTGCCGGGGAAAGCATTGGCAATGGATACGAGCTTGCTGTTGACTTCGGGACTCATCAAATAGGAGACCAGTTTCCACGCCTCTTCTTTGTGTTCGCTGCTCTCGCTGATACCGATGCCCCAGGCAGCGTATGGCAGACCTCTGGTGCCTTCATAGCCATCAACAGCCGGAAAATCAGAGATCGTGAAGTTCAGCTCTGGATTACGTTCGCGGATCATATTGATGTGGGCGAGCGTATCGACCATCATACCAATACGGCCATTCACAAACTCCTCAACCTTATCCTGCTCTTGCTTCGCGAAGCTTCCCGGAGAAATCAAGCCCTCTTTATACATTGATTCGATAAACTTCAGGGCGCTGATCACGTCCTCATTCGTGAGGTCAGGTTTCCCGTCTTTGAGCATACTCCCGCCGGAGGCCCAAACCCAGGACATGACATCATTTTGGATACCGTTGGGAGATTGCAAGGAAAGCGGAAGCACCCAGCCGTACTGATTCTTCGACGGGTCTGTCAGCTTTTTTGCCGCCTCGACGAATCCACTTCTGTTTGTCGGCAGGTTGTCAATGCCAGCGGCCTTAAACAGGTCAAGATTAATGAAGATAGGGTAGACGAAGGAGGCAACGGGAAACATATAACTGTTGCCATCCAGCTTGATGATCGCAGCAACCTGGCTGGCATCAAAATTGGTCGAAGCCATCAGGTCGTCAAGGGGGGCAATCGCTCCCTGCTTTGCCAAGTCATTCACCCAAGCGCCATCTAAACCCACGACATCACTGAGCGTACCGGTCGCAGCGCCAGTCACAATCTGGTCACGGGTATTAGAATACGGACCACTAATGAGTTCAACATTGATCCCAGGGTTT
>Ga0256845_1002919_pt1 | contig 11990 bp, 14 predicted proteins | sample RiftiametaG_FD_189101 | JGI IMG/M metagenome (GOLD analysis project Ga0256845, IMG submission 189101) | Tube worm associated microbial communities from hydrothermal vent at the East Pacific Rise, Pacific Ocean - Riftia | ecosystem: Host-associated > Annelida > Integument > Unclassified ... | reverse complement strand
ATCAGCGAGGGTGGATCAGCGATAGGCCGTCGACAGGCCGGGAGGCCTATCCTACTTTTTAGCCTTGGCGCGCCGGACGCAGACAAACGCCTGCTGCCGCTGGTAGCGGGGGATCGCTGCATCCGTGGTGAGCTTAATCAAACCCATGCCCATCGATTCCACACTCTGCGGTGTCACCACAAGCTCATACTCCCAGCCATCGCGGATGGTTTTGAGCTCATAGCTGTAATTTTCATTGGTCCCCTGATGGGAGAGAATCCGGATCGGCTTGTCGCCGCTCACCTTGAGTTTGATAATTTGAGCCTCCTTGCTGCCCTTGTGATCCCAGAACAGCGTGCGAGGACTCACATCAAAGAGAACAGGAATGGTGATGGCGGAGGTCAGTATGGAGGAGGGAACCTGCGCTGGATCATCCGTCGTCCACAGCATCACGGTTTTTTCCACGCTGCCTGAGAAGCTGCCGAGCTCGAAATCAACGACAATCTTGCCCTTCTCACCGGGCTTGTAGCTCATTTTCCCTTCGGGCTCCGCCACCCGCGCACTCAGGCACGAACAGGCAGAATCGTAGCGGGCAATCTTGATGATTTTCTTCGTTTTGTTTTCGAACTCAAACGGGATGGAGACTCGTTTTGCATCCGGTTTCACCGTCACTTCCACACGGTTTTTGACAAAGGTAAACCCCTGCCCAGCCATCAGGACAGGAGAGAACATCGAAAGACAACAGCAAAGGGAAACGAGGGGTAATACAATTTTCATAAGCCAATCATTCTAGGGATATTCAACGAGCTCGACGGCGATAATCAGCGTGCCTCCACGCCATTTCGGGCCGAGAATCAACAGCGGCCGACCTTTGTGCAGGACGGGATCGCTTTTCATCACTTTACGGTGCTGCTGCCAAAACTCAAGGTCGAGCCGCAAGCCGCCATCGGATGAACGCCCACGCGATTCAAAACTTAGCAGAATCTCTTCAGATGGCTTCAGCGGCGAAAGCCAGTTCTCATAACTCCGGAAAACCGACTGCGTATCCGCGCCTAGTTTGCGGTAGTGCTTGAAACGCATCTTCTCGATGCCCTGCAGCTTCTTCACCGTTGCAGCATCCACCCGGGCGGCACTTGTTGCCTTTTCACCCAGCTTGGCCACCTCGTCATTGGTGCCAATGTAGAGCGTTGCCCTGATACTGCCAATCTTCTCTTTGCCTGTGTCTTTTCCTGGGGACTTCGCTTGCGTTTGAGCATGCAGAATCGTCAGAGGAAAACAGAAAATCAAACAGATGGCAAAGATACGGATCATATCAGAAAAGAGGATAAATGGGGGGAGGATTAATAAATGCGGTTGTCTTGCTCCGTGCTGATCATCATCGCGTCTGACGATCCAGTAGTAGGCCTCGAAGTCGGGCCACCGGCCATTTCCAGATCATCAGGAAGATCATCCAACCCTTCGAGCACAATCACCATAGACTCAGCATCATCAGACTTAAACATATCTGCCCGCACGGCACCATCCGGGGTGTAAACCGAAGGAGCTTCCACCTGCACAATCGCCACAGGGTCCACTCCAGATGCGGCGGGAGTGTCACCGCCCACCTGCGTGCCCAAATAAAAACACACCGCCATGGCTCCGGCGGCCATGGGTGCCAGCACCCACTGCCAAAATCCCCGTGAGCTGGTTTGCCCCACGTTTGTGGAAACCGCCTGCTGCTCAGCTCTCTGATCTTCCTTGATGGCACGTAATATCCGCTGGTTGAAAAAATCTGGATACGGCGGCTCCTCGCTACCGACAACGTGCTCCCGAATGCTCGCAGACATCGCCTGCTCGGCATCGCGCTCGGCAAGCAGCTCAGGATGCCCCTGCACCCATGCTTCCACACGGATAAGCTCATCGCCATCCAGTTCCCCATCCATCCATTGGGTGAGGGTGATATCATCAGGTTTCGTTTTCATGGTATTATTCAAGTTAAGTTCAAGTGGCTAGGTTTTGGAGAGACGATTGAAGTTTTTTACGGGCGTAGTGGAGGCGGCTCATGATGGTGCCCATGGAGTTTCCAGTGGCTTCGGCAATTTCTTTGTAATCCATCCCCTGCACCTCGCGGAGCAAGATCACCTCGCGATGATCCGGGGAAAGCTGGGCAATGGCACCGTTGATCTGCTTACGCAGCTCACCGCGCTCCATCGCCTCATCTGGCCGATCGTGCTGGTGCGGAGATGTCCGTGCCCCGGGATCGATCCGGCCAGCATCAAAGATCTCATCATTCAACTCACCTTCGCCTTCAATACGCCGCTTGCGCAGCCAGTCATACACCACATTGTGGCTAATGCGGAACAGCCAGGTGGAGAAGCGTGCCCGCGACTCGAACTTCGGCAGCGCCCGCCACGCCTTGACAAATGCCTCTTGGGATAAATCCCAGGCATCGGCATCGTTTTTGACCATATTGCGTATCATGGCATAGATTTTTCCTCGGTGTTTGCTGACAAGAGCATCGAAAGCGCGCGTGTCACCTCCTTGGGCTTTGCGCACCAGCTCGGCATCCTCGTTGGCACTGATTTGTTTTTCTTTTTTCTCGGTTTCTTTGTCCAATTCACTAAGCGGTTTTCGTGAACTCCCAGCTCCGCCACCGCCCGCAGAGTCAGAGGAAACGACCCCATAAAGGGTCCCTCTCAGCCTATTCGACGCAAGATGTCGGAAAATATTCATAAAATAACTCAGTGCACCGAGAATCAGCACGGCTCAGACCATGCCGAATTCCTAACGCCATGGCAAGGATGGGTTTTGTCGATTCAGCATCAAAAAGGCATCTACAAAATAGAAGCATTTGGCAGCGCTGAGTGCAGTGCTTTAAAAAGCTTCCTTCTCACCCCTTTTTACCTGAGTTCCCATATGCCTTATCCAACTTCCCCTGTAAGGAATACAAGTCAGCTAGATTTTTTCCCATCGGTTTACTCGGTATTTTACGCCCTTTCCCAAATTCCTCCCGATGTTTCTCAAAAAGCGTTTCAATAAAGCTTTTCGATCCAATCGCTACCCCGTCACTAAAGTATTTCAGGCGGCTCAGTAGGCATTCTCCTGCGGTTAATTTCCCTTCGGCTGCCAAGGATTTCTCCGCTTTCTCTTTAAGAACCCCCTTGCGAATTTTAACGTGCTGCACCTTCGTCATCTCATCTCTTTCAACCTGTTCGCCATCCAGCATCAACCAGCACCGATACCATGATCCGTTTTCTTTCCAGCTATCCTGAGGCTTTTGCATCACCATACACAACCCGCGACGCGCATGCCGCGACCCCGCCACAGCCTCAGCATATCCACACCACCGGTAATCTTTCGGATCGTCCACAATCCCCGCCCTTACAGGATTCAGGTCAATGTAAGCCGCCATTGCGCGTAACGCTTCGCCATCTTCCACAAGCACACTCTTAAAACGCCCCGACCACAGCGTCCCCACACGTTGATGTTTCTGGTTATACCAGCGGCTAAAGCGCTCTTTCACCTCTTTCACATACAGGCTCAAATCACAGAAGCGGCGTTTGTATTTCTCCAGCACCTCCAGGGCGGCATCATTCAAACCGCGCTTACGCATATCCGCCAATTCGAGCTTCAATTGATTGATATAAGCTTTGCTATAAAGCGTCGCCAAATGCCCCATCAAACGGGCCTCACCACTCCCTTTCTCCTCATCCTTCCGATCCTCAAACTGGCGTAAAAACTTCTCCCTAGAAGGCACTTTCACGAGCAGGTGCCAGTGATTTGACAGCAAGCAATACGTCATCACCTTCACCCCGCTGAACAGGGCCATTTTACGGATGATGATCCTCAACCCCTCCAAATCCTCAGCCTCAAGCACTCGCTCCGCCCCACAAGTCCGCGTCATCACATGATAGCAAAAACTTTCATCAGCCCCACCGAGAACCCGCCGCCGAATGGGAGGCTTCATTCGGCATATCTGCCCATTGCGCATCACCGCCGCCCCCGACTTACACTGCAGCATCTCCAATCGACTCAAAGCCTTCTTCTCTAGGGTTTCATCAGTATTGATCATTCTCATAGAGACATTCATAGGGCAATTCAAAGCAAGTGCAATAATTAAGTTGACGGACGACTTAATAAGAACTCAAAGCCAACTTAAATTGATTTGAAAGCCCTTCACAAGCACGCCTCTATTTTGGAGACCGTTTCTTTATCCGCCTCATACGTTCTCAAACAAAGAATTTTTGAGTTCCGTGCCATCGGGCAAGTCGTATTTAAAATCTTTTTTCTGCAGCTCTGGAAATAACATATCGGTATAGAGCTCAACATTGAAACCTTTTATTTTCACGTTTTTAATACTCGCCTCTGACTCCTTCATCCTTTTTTTACTTTGATCCGTCACCTTGACTCCCATCCCCTTGAGAGTCTCCACAATCTCCTCATCCGTCAATGGGACTGTGACAATACCATCCGGTTGAGACTCAAGAGACTGGAAGTATTTCCTAATGAGAAATGTCTTTTTAGAAATCTAGTAAGTTTCTTTGAGAGACGTCTCGGATGCCCCACTCAGCACATAACAATCATCACCATTTACCTTTTCGCTTAATTCTAGTTGAGATTGGGCCAGCTGAGCCAGGCAGCCTGTTTGCAATTTTGGATCATCGAAAAACAACAGTGGAATAGTTGCCGCCACTCCTCCTGATATTCCTGTTGCGCTACTCAAAGCCCATTCATCACTTTTCATTTTAGAATACGCCTTCATCATGCCCATGAAGAGGTAAGGCTGCGAACCATCACTCCATACAGCCCCTGGAAAATTCATTCCCAGCATGGGACTATCTGTCTGTAAGGGCTGCGGAAAGAAATAAAGTGACCGTTCTTCTTGGTCTTTTATCCATCCACAGCGTTGCCATCCGTCTCGAATATCCCGATATACGAGACGGTCGGTGCCTTGCGAATGAAAAAATCTCTACGAATCTCAGACAGGTCTGTGACGAGTGAAAAAAAAATCACCCACTGCCACGCTTTTCCTTTCGCAATCTGGCTGGAGAGGGCTAGGATTCTCCCAGCGATGCAATGTGACTACTGCGAAAGTAAAGCCTCCGTCTTTTTCACCCAGATTATTGACGGACAAACGACGAAATCATCCCTCTGTGAAAAATGTGCCACAGAGCACGGAGTGACTGACCCTGAGGGCTTCCTCATCGGCCATATGCAGCCCGGACCCAAGGGTAAACCTCCCGAGGTGATCAAACCCACAGCTGAATCCTCCGCCTCGTCCGCAACCAAGAAAGCAGACCAGCCCGTCTGTCCAGGTTGTGGATTTGCCTTTGAAGATCTCAAAAACACAGGCCGCCTTGGCTGCAGTCAGTGTTATCAGTTTTTCCGCGAGGAAATTAAACACAACCTCGGTGGCATGCACAAAGGCGTCTGCCACCATGGCCGCGTGCCCGAAGGCATGCTCGAAGCTTTCGAAAAACGTCAGCATCTCGAACAGCTACAGCTCTCCATGGATCAGGCCATCACCGCCGAAGACTACGAAAAAGCCGCCTCCCTACGCGACGAAATCCAAAATCTCACCCAACTCGCCACTCAAACCCCCTGACCCACCGTCTCCTGTCCACCGACCCCGACCTCCCGCTATGATGCGATTTTCCACGCTCTTAAAAAACCCGGCCCAATGGATGACCGGCACTGATTCCGATAGTGCCATCGTGCTGACCAGCCGCATTCGTCTCGCCCGCAATATCCGCGACGTCCCCTTCCCCGGATGGGCACGCAAACCTGAGCGGATCGAAATCATGACCAAATTACGGTCTGAGATCGAGCAGCTACCGGAGATGAAAAATGCCTTTTCCCACCAGCTCAGCGAGCTAACCTCCGTGCAAAAACAAGTGCTCGTAGAACGCCACCTCATCAGTCGCGAACAAGCCGCTCGGAGCGAGGGCAGCGCCGCCATCGTCAATCGCGACCAAACACTGAGCATCATGATCAACGAGGAAGACCACCTGCGTCTGCAATCGATCCGCTCCGGCCTCCACCTCCGTGAGGCCTACAAGCTCATCACCACCATCGACCAGAGACTGGAAAAAACCCTCCCCTACGCCTTTGATCATGAGCTTGGATACCTCACCGCCTGCCCCACCAACGTGGGCACCGGCCTACGGGCCTCCGCCATGCTTCACCTCCCAGGGCTCGTCATCAGCGATCACATTGGCCAAGTCATCCAGGCGGTCGCCAAACTCGGTCTCGCCGTGCGCGGCATCTTCGGCGAAGGCACCGAGTCGCTCGGCCACCTCTTCCAGATTTCAAACCAATCCACTCTCGGCGAAAGTGAAGACGACATCATCGATCGGCTCGAACGCGTGATTCTCAAAGTGCGCGATCAAGAACGCAATGCTCGCCTTAAACTCATCGAAGACGACCCGCAAATGGTCGCCGATAAAATTGGCCGCGCCTACGGACTCCTGCGTCACGCTTACGTGATCGATTCCAAAGAAGCCCTCACCCACCTCTCACTGCTGCGGCTCGGTGGCGATATGGGATGTTTTTCCAAAGACATCCTTCCTCTTTGTGATACCTTACTCATGGATATCGAGCCTGCACACCTGCAACATACCGCCGAACGCAAGCTCACTCCCAAACAGCGCGACACCATGCGTGCAGAAATAATACGAGACAGGTTGCAAAGCATCAAAACACCTGATATAACTATTCTTAATAGTCAATCCTAGCAAAACAACTCCTGACTCCCCACCCTCAAATCAACCTCACCTTGCCCCGCCAATCACCCACCGGCCAAAACACTTAACGGAATACCAAAATCATGAATAACTTCACACCCAGAGCACAACAAGTTCTCGCCCTCGCCCGCAAAGAAGCCGACAGGTTCAACCATAACTATGTCGGCACCGAGCACATATTGTTAGGACTCATCAAGCTAGGTCAAGGAGTTGCGGTCAGCGTCTTGAAAAACATGGGGCTCGATCTGGAAACCGTCCGTATCGAGGTGGAAAAACATGTTGGCTCCGGACCCGATCAAAAAATCACAGGCAACATCCCCTACACTCCCAGAGTCAAAAAAGTCCTCTCACTTTCCAATAAAGAAGCGCAACAGCTGGAGCACTCCTACGTCGGAACCGAGCACATCCTACTAGGCCTCCTCCGCGAAGGTGATGGAGTCGCCGCCCGTGTGCTCGCCAGCCTCGAAGTAGACATCAACCACACCCGCCAAGAAATCCTCGCCGAGATCGATCCCAACTTCAACCCGGAAGACATGGAGGATGAGTTCGATGAATTTGATGATGAAGAGGATGAGCCCCAAGGAGGAGCCAAAGGCGGCGGTAAAAACCCCGCCCTCAAAGCCTTTGGCCGCGATCTCACCAAGTATGCGGAAAAAGACAAACTCGACCCCGTCATTGGCCGCGAACCTGAAATTGAACGCGTCATTCAAATCCTCTGCCGACGCACCAAAAACAACCCCGTCCTCATCGGTGAAGCCGGAGTAGGAAAAACCGCCATCGTCGAAGGCCTCGCCCAGGAAATTGTCAGCGGCAACGTCCCCGAGCTCCTACGTGGAAAACGCGTGATCACCCTCGACCTCGCCCTGATGGTCGCCGGCACCAAATACCGTGGCCAGTTTGAAGAGCGCATCAAAGCTGTGATGGACGAAATCCGCAAAGCAGAAAACATCATCCTCTTCATCGACGAGCTCCACACCATCGTCGGAGCCGGCTCTGCAGAAGGTGCCATGGATGCATCTAACATCATCAAGCCAGCCCTCAGCCGAGGCGAACTCCAGTGCGTCGGCGCCACCACCCTCAACGAATACCGGAAGTTTATCGAAAAAGACTCCGCCCTTGAGCGTCGATTCCAAAAGGTCAAAGTCGAGGAGCCATCCCAGGATGACACCATCACCATTCTCAAAGGACTCAAGTTTAAGTATGAAGAGCACCATAAGGCACTTTACACACCGGAAGCCATCATCGCCGCCGTCAAACTTTCCTCACGCTACCTCTCCGACAGATTCCTGCCGGACAAAGCCATCGACATCATTGATGAAGCTGGATCACGTGCCCGCATCGGCCAGATGACCCGCCCACCCGTCGTTAAAGAACTCGAAGCCAAAATCGAAAAAATTCAAGCCGAAAAAGTCGCCGCTATTAACGAGCAGAACTTCGAAGTCGCCGCATCCATGCGCGATGCCGAAAAGCATTCCAAAACAGAACTCGAAAACATCGTTAATACCTGGAAAGCCGAAAGCGAAGAAACCATCATCGAAGTCACCGAAGACGATATCATGGCGGTCATTTCCAAATGGACCGGCGTGCCACTCCAGCGGATGGAACAAAAAGAAGCCGAAAAGCTCCTCAAAATGGAAGAGGAACTCAAAAGCCACGTCATCGGCCAGGACACAGCTGTCATTACCATCTCCAAAGCCCTACGCCGCTCGCGTGCCGACCTCAAAGACCCACGCCGACCCATCGGCTCCTTCCTCTTCCTCGGACCTACCGGTGTGGGTAAAACCTACCTCGCCCGCAACCTTGCCCAGTTTATGTTTGGCGATGCCGATTCTCTTATCCAGATCGACATGTCCGAGTATATGGAAAAATTCTCCGTCTCCCGTCTCATCGGCTCCCCTCCTGGCTACGTCGGCTACGAAGAAGGTGGCCAACTCTCCGAGGCCGTTAGGCGCAAGCCCTACTCTGTCGTGCTCTTTGACGAAATCGAAAAAGCCCACCCGGATGTCATGAACCTCCTTCTCCAAATCCTGGAGGAAGGCACCGTCACCGACTCCTTTGGCCGCAAGATCGACTTCCGAAACACCATCATCATCATGACCTCCAACGTCGGAGCCTCGAGTATCAGGCGTCAGACCTCCCTCGGCTTCGGTGCCATGCAGGAAGATGAAGCCGACTTCGAAGGCATGAAAAGCAAAATCCTTGAAGAAGCGAAAAAGCAATTCAAGCCCGAGTTTCTCAACCGTCTCGATGACACTGTCGTTTTCCACACCTTGGAAAGAGATGCCCTCAATGTCATCGTCGATCTCGAAAGCGCCAAACTCATCGAACGTCTGCTGGAAAAAGGCATCACGCTCAAGCTCGATAAAAAAGCCCGCGCCCTGCTCATGGACAAAGGCTACGATCCTAACTACGGAGCCCGCCCCATGCGCCGCGCCGTGGAAAAATACCTCGAAGATCCACTCGCCGAGGCCCTGCTCCGCGCCGATATCAAAGAAGGTGACACCGTCAAAGTCACCCTCCCCAAAGGTGCCAAAGAGCTCACCTTCAAGACCAGCGAATCTAAAGGCAAAGCTCAGGCGCAAGAGGCCAACTAATCAATCGCATGATCAAGTTTCTCCACACCCGCATCCGCGTCTCCGACCCACAGGCCAGCATCAGCTTTTATCAAAAGTTAGGCTTTGAACTCGGCGAGCAAAAAACATCCCCGCAGGGAAACCAACTCGCCTTTCTCCACCTGCCGGGGAACGACCACTTCCTTGAGCTCACCTATTCGCCCGATTTTAAAGTCGAGTTCCCCGAGGACCTCATACACACCGCCGTAGGAGTGACTGATATCATCGAATACTGTGACAAGTTAGAAAACGACGGCATCGAGATCTGGCCCAGCCAGTGGTGCCAGAAATTCACCTCCGGCGAACGAAAAATGGCCTTCGTCACCGACCCCGACGGCTACGAAGTCGAGATTCTGGAGTGCTGAGACTCGACTCAGCTTTTATGCTCACTGCCGTAGCCCATCCTTGCCCAATCACTTCCTCGCCTCACAACGCAACTCCCTAAACAAAGTGCACCCCAAGCCAGATTACGAGTTCGATCAGACTCTTGCTGAGGAACTACAATATCAGCGGGAAGTTGCTTATTCAGAAGAAAGAGACTGGAGTTGACCCAATAGCGTGTTCGCCCCATGAAAAATAGCACCACGACATCGGGTCCCCTATTGCGCAGACTCGTAATTCTCACTTCGGGGTTTTATATACTGCATTCTTTGATTTATGGAGCTGGAAGAGGCATGTCTATGCTGCCTGTAGGATACACTTGGTTAACCATCTTGAAGGTTGCTACCTATTCATTATTCTTGGTCGGCGCATTGACCCCTCCACACAAAATCCAGATTTCTATCGCTCTTCTTTTGCTCGGAATCACCTCCAGATCCTACCTCGAACTGAAAACGTCTGTGTTGAAAGTTTGGTTTTTATCCGAAGCTGGCTTTGATGGGGGCGGGGCTCTTCTTCTCGGCCTCTTCTATACTACCTCCTTCGTAATTCCGTTTCTTCTCCTTTTCGATGCATTTCGATTATTCAAAGCAACCCAGCAGGAGGAAAACAAAGCTACCTCCGCTTGATAAATTTCTCCAGCAATGATGGCCAGAGCATCGCGGGCTGATTCTTCTCTGTGTCCCCAGGTTTTCCCATCCCAAACCCGTGATCACCGGCAGGATAAAGATGCAGCTCACAGGGCACCTTTGCCTTGGTCGCCGCAAGCGCCAGCAACAAGCTATTCTGTGAAGTGACAGGATCAAACTGGTTATGCACGATGAATAACGGTGGCGTATCCTTAGAGAGTCGCCGCTCTGTAGAAGCGGCAATCATTTCCTCCTTCGATGGGTTTTTGCCCAGAAGATTATTTCTGGACCCCCGATGCGTATTCGGCTCAATCATACTCACAACGGGATAGATCAAAGCCGCAAAGGCCGGCCTCACGCTGATATCACTGATGGGATCACCTGCTAACTTATCCTCGTATCGAGTAGCGCACATCCCGGCCAAGTGCCCACCTGCGGAAAAACCGATCACACCTATTTTTCCAGCATTCACATGCAGCGCCTTGGCATTTATTTTGACATATCGTAACGCCTGCCGGGCATCCAACAGCGGCCCCGGAAAACGATAGTCAGCATCCGCATGTTTTTTGCTCACCCGATAACACACCACAAAACAAGTGATCCCTTTCGACGCAAAATACCGGGCCACATCATTTCCCTCCTTTTGATCACTAAGAATGGAATAGCCACCTCCTGGAAAAACCAACAAACCATGTCCCGTAGCCTTAGCGGGATCGGCAGGAAAAACCCGCATAAACGCCTGGCTCGTTTCCGTAATGCGCTGTGGGTCAACCTGCACAAACGCCTGATGCTGGTATCCCTCCGCAAATCCCGCAACCCCATCAGGCCAGAGGGGAATTGTTTGTGGGGATTCGCCTAGTGCAGTAGCGCCAGATGACAACAAGCAAACAGAGACCAGTAACAACGCAGATAAGATACAACGAACCATAACGCTTATTTAAAGAGCCATCACAAAAAAACCAAGCATATCTTTCCCGCACGCTCCCAACGCCAACACCAAACGCATTGACATCCAAGAAGGCGCAGGGACACTCGCCACAGCCACCCAAACTCCTCCCGTGAAGACACCCGATCAAACAACCCTCACCGCCTACCATGAAGCTGGCCACGCTGTGATGGCCTTGCTGATGGGACGCTCCGTGCAGAAGGTCAGTATCATCCCCTCGCAAAACCGCCTAGGTGCCTGCACCATTCAAAAAGGACGCAGTAAACAAGTGCAGGATAAACTCGAAGCTGAAATGCTGATCCTCCTTGCCGGCATGGCCGCTGAAGGCAGAAAATCCGGCCAATACAACATTCAGGGCGCATCTCAAGATCTCCGAGGCGTTGAGAAGCTCGCCCTAGCGCGGTCAGGAAACGCGCGCCAAGCAACCAAACTCATCCACCGCACCCTCGATAAAACCCAATACCTCCTCAGCGACAAATCAACGTGGCAGGCTGTAAAAATCATTGCGGCTGAACTCCTCGAGAATGAATCGATCAGCGGCAGAGCTGCCAAACACCACTTAACCATCGCTCAAAAGTAGTCAACAGTTTCCGACGAAACCCGATCCACAGCCTTGACCTTTGCCCCACAAAAAGACATACACCTCCCAACGCCCCCGTAGTTCAACGGATAGAACAAGGGTTTCCTAAACCTTAGATGTGAGTTCGATTCTCGCCGGGGGTAT
>Ga0256845_1002918_pt1 | contig 11993 bp, 7 predicted proteins | sample RiftiametaG_FD_189101 | JGI IMG/M metagenome (GOLD analysis project Ga0256845, IMG submission 189101) | Tube worm associated microbial communities from hydrothermal vent at the East Pacific Rise, Pacific Ocean - Riftia | ecosystem: Host-associated > Annelida > Integument > Unclassified ... | reverse complement strand
TAAACAAAAAATAACCGTTTTTTTAAAATAATAGATAGGAGAAGATAATAGATGAAATTAGAATGCTATCCATGCAAAGAGGGTCTTTATGACCCAGAATTTGAACATGATGCCTGTGGTGTGGGATTTGTAGCCCATCTCAAAGGGGAGCAATCACATAATATTGTAGCCAAAGGATTAGAGCTTTTGGCAAATTTGGAACACAGAGGGGCTGTGGGAGCTGAGAAAAACTCTGGTGATGGTGCAGGTATTTTGACACAGATGCCAGATAAATTTTTGAGAAGAGTTGTGAAGAAAAGTAGCAATATTGATTTACCTCCATTTGGCTCTTATGGTGTGGGTGTTGTTTTTGTACCACGAGAACCTAATGCTTTTAGTGAGACTCAAAGTATTGTAGAGCAGTGTATAGAAGAGCTTGGTCAAGAGTGTCTAGGTTGGAGAAAAGTTCCAACAGTCAATGAAACATTAGGTGATACTGTAAAAGCTGTTGAGCCGATAGTTAAACAGGTTTTTATTAAAAAGGCTGATGATATTGACACCGAGACATTTGAGAGAAAGCTTTTTGTTATACGAAAATATGCACAAGCGAGAGTCACTGCTTCGCCAATTAGAGGTACAAGTTATTTCTATATGCCATCAATGTCTAGCAAAACTATCTCATACAAAGGTCAGCTAATTACAGAACAGCTACCTCTCTATTTCCCTGATTTAGAAGAAGAAGATTATGAGTCAGCTATTGCTTTGGTTCATAGTCGGTTTTCTACTAATACATTCCCATCATGGGCATTGGCTCAACCATTTAGATATATAGCTCACAATGGTGAGATAAATACTCTCAAAGGTAATATTAACTGGATGAGGGCTAGACAATCTCTACTCCGTTCAAAGCTCTTTACAAATGATGAACTAGACAAAATCTATCCATTTCTTATTAATGAAGCAAAAGGGAGTGATAGTTCTGTACTAGATAATGTAATAGAGCTTTTGACATTAGCAGGAAGAAGCTTACCTCATGTTATGACTATGATGATTCCTGAAGCTTGGAGAGATGACGAGATGACAGAGGATAGAAAAGCATTTTATGAGTATCATGCTACATTTATGGAGCCGTGGGATGGTCCAGCCTCTGTGGCATTTACAGATGGTAAAGTAGTTGGTGCTACACTTGATAGAAATGGACTTAGACCTTCGCGATACTCTCTAACCAAAGATAATATTTTGATTATGGGTTCAGAGCAAGGTGCTTTGGAGTTTCCTAGTGAAGAGATAGTTATGAAGGGGCGTTTACAACCTGGTAAAATGTTTTTAGCTGACTTGGAGCAGGGTAGAATAATTCCTGATGATGAGATAAAAGAGCAGATGGCAACAGCACATCCATACAAAGAGTGGATAGAGAAGCAAAAGATAAATCTTGATGATTTAGCATTAAATATTGATATTTGGCAACCAAATCATGAGACAGTAAAACAGAGACAGAAATGTTATGGTTATACTATAGAAGATTTAAAAACGGTTATTACTCCAATGGCAAATGATGCATATGAGGCAACTGGTTCTATGGGTAATGATGCTTCATTAGCTGTTCTATCTCATCGTTCAATCAATCTATATAACTATTTTCATCAACTCTTTGCACAAGTGACAAACCCACCAATTGACCCTATTCGTGAAGAGTCTGTTATGTCATTGACCTCTTATATCGGTTCACAAGGGAATCTATTTCAAGAGGTAGATGAAGATAGAAACTTTATTAAGCTCCAAACTCCAATTTTGGATAATGAGCAGATGGCAAAGCTAAAAGGTGTCAGCAAGTTCAATTTTAGAGCCAAATGTATAAGTATTCTCTTTGATGCTAACAAAAAAGGCGATATGAGAGATGCCTTAGAGAGAGTAAAACAAGAAGCATCAAAAGCAGTAGAAGAGGGTTATGAGGTTATTATCCTCTCAACTAGGGGTGTTGATGAGAAATTAGCTCCTATTCCTACTCTTTTGGCTACTAGTGCCGTGCATCAGCATCTTATCAAAGAGGGAACAAGAACAAGTTGTGGACTCGTAATAGAGTCAGGAGAGCCAAGAGAGATTCACCATTTTGCTACACTTATTGGATTTGGAGCAAATGCTATTAACCCATTCTTGGCGTTTGAGACAATTGAGGATATGAGAGCTAGAAAACTTATCCGTGAAGATTTGACCCAAGATGAAGCAGTAGCAAACTATATTATTGCTATTGGCAAGGGTATCTTTAAAATTATGTCAAAAATGGGAATTTCAACAATCCGTTCATATACAGGTGCTCAAATATTTGAAGCTGTGGGATTAGGAGACAAACTAGTAGAAGAGTATTTTACAGGAACACCATCAAGAATTGGTGGGATTGAGATAGATACATTAGAGCAAGAGACTTTGCTTTGTCATTCACTAGCCTATCCAAAACAGATAGTTGAATCAAATGGTCTTGGTGTTGGAGGGCAGTATGCTTATAGAAAAAGAGGAGAGAGTCACCTTTTATCACCTGAAAATATCTTTTTGTTACAACAAGCTACCAAAAAGAATAACTACACTTTATTTAAACAGTATACTCAAACAGTAGACTCTGTAAATGAGGATTACATTACTTTAAGAGGTTTGCTTGATTTTAGAGGTCAAAACCCTATAGATATAGATGAGGTAGAACCAGTTGAGCAGATTATAACTCGGTTTGCAACGGGTGCTATGAGTTATGGTTCTATCTCACAAGAGGCTCATGAGACTTTGGCAATTGCTATGAATAGTATAGGTGCAAAAAGTAACACGGGTGAAGGTGGAGAGGATTTTAGACGATTTGGAACTAATAAAAACTCCAAAATCAAACAGGTTGCTTCTGGACGATTTGGAGTAACTGCTAACTATTTAGTCAATGCCGAAGAGTTACAGATAAAACTAGCCCAAGGTGCAAAACCAGGGGAAGGTGGTCAGTTACCTGCTCATAAAGTAGATGAGATTATCGGAGCGACAAGACACTCAACCCCAGGTGTTGGACTTATCTCGCCACCACCACATCATGACATCTACTCTATTGAGGATTTGAAGCAACTTATCCATGACCTCAAAAACTCAAATGTAAATGCTAGAATCAATACAAAACTTGTGTCAGAAGTGGGAGTAGGAACAATTGCAGCAGGTGTTGCAAAAGCCTACTCTGATGTTATTTTGATTTCAGGTTTTGATGGTGGTACAGGTGCTTCTCCTCAAACTTCTATTAAACACGCAGGATTGCCTTGGGAGCTTGGATTGTCTGAAACTCACCAAACTTTGGTCAAAAATGGTTTGAGAGGGAGAATCACACTACAAACTGATGGTCAGTTAAGAAGTGGTAGAGATATTGCTATTGCTACGCTTCTTGGTGCTGAAGAGTGGGGAGTAGCTACTTCTGCTCTAATAGTTGAGGGGTGTATTATGATGAGAAAATGTCACCTTAACACTTGTCCTGTAGGGATTGCTACGCAAGACAAGGAGCTAAGAGCCAAATATACAGGTAATCCTGAACATGTAGTAAACTTTGTAAAATTCCTAGCTACAGAGCTAAGAGAGATTATGGCAGAGCTTGGATTTAGAACTATTGATGAGATGGTTGGACGAGTTGACAAGCTAAAAGCAAGAGAGGGTGTAAAACACTGGAAAGCTAAACATCTCCATCTTGATAAACTTCTCTATAGAATGTATGTAAGAGAAGAGGATAGCAAATATAAAACAATAGAGCAAGACCACGGAATAGATAATGCTCTTGATAATGGTCTAATTGAGACTATGAGAGATGCAATAGATAATGGCACTCCAACCAAAACAGAGATAAGATTACGAAATATTAATAGAACAGTGGGAACTATGCTTTCAGCAGAAATGACAAGAAAACATGGTGAAAATGGTCTACCAGATGATACAATCTATATCAAAGCAAATGGAACAGGTGGTCAGAGTTTTGGAGCGTTTGTAAACTCTGGAATTACCTTTGAGATAGAAGGAGATGCCAATGACTACTTTGGAAAAGGTCTATGTGGTGGAAAATTGATTCTTTATCCACCTACAAACTCTACATTTGAAGCAAACGAGACAGTTATCCTTGGAAATGTGGCATTTTATGGGGGAACTAGTGGTGAAGCTTATATTTATGGATTTGCAGGAGAGAGATTTTGTGTAAGAAACTCTGGTGTAAAAGTAGTTGTAGGTGCTGTTGGTGACCACGGTTGTGAATATATGACAGGTGGACGAGTTGTTATCTTGGGTGAGATTGGTAAAAACTTTGGAGCTGGTATGAGTGGAGGGATTGCTTATATCTATGATAAAAATGATGAGTTCTCTCAACGAATAAACAATGGAATGGTTGACCTTGACAAAATCGAGACAGAAGCAGACTCCAATGAGGTCAAAACGATGATAAGCAACTATGTCAAATATACAGGCTCAAAAGAGGCAGAAGCAATCTTAAATGATTGGGAAAATGCCAAAGAGAAGTTTATCAAAGTAATGCCAAGAGATTATAAGAGAGTTTTAGAAGCAAAAGCAGAAACAAAAGAAGTTGAACTTGAAGGAGAGGAGCAGTAAGATGGGTAAAATAACAGGATTCAAGGAGTACGAGCGAAAAAATTTCACTCTAACTCCTGTAGAAGAGAGAGTAAAACATTATAATGAATTTACAACTCCCCTAAATCAAGAGGAGATGGAAGAGCAGAGTGCTAGATGTATGGATTGTGGTGTACCATTTTGTCACAGTAATTACGGATGCCCTGTGGGAAATCTAATCCCACAATTTAATGACCAAGTCTATAGAGGTAGATGGGAGGATGCATTTAGGACTCTAATGAGTACAAATAACTTCCCAGAGTTTACAGGTCGTGTTTGCCCTGCTATATGTGAGACTGCATGTGTATTGGGTATGAATGAGACTGCTGTTGGGATTAAAAATATAGAGTACTCTATTATTGAAAAAGCGTATGAAGAGGGGTGGATGCGACCTCAAATCCCTGCTGTAAAGACTGGTAAGACTGTAGCAGTAGTGGGAAGTGGACCAGCAGGGTTATCTGTAGCAAACCAACTAAACAAAGCTGGTTATATGGTAAGTGTCTATGAAAAAGATTCAAGAATAGGTGGATTGGTTCGTTATGGGATTCCAAACTTTAAACTAGATAAACAAAAAGTTGTACAACGCAGAGTTGACCTTATGAAAGAGGAGGGAGTGAGATTTATCACAAATGCCAATGTTGGTGTAACCCTTCCTCTAAAAGTCCTCCAAGAGACTTATAATGCAGTAGTTATTACAACAGGAGCAGGAAATCCAAGAGATTTACCAATAGAAAATAGAGATGCCAAAGGTATCCATTTTGCTATGGAGTTTCTATCTCAATCAAATAGTCGTGTAGAGGGTGAGACATTTAAAGCTAAAGAGGAGATATTAGCCACAGACAGACATGTAGTTGTTATTGGTGGAGGAGATACAGGAAGTGACTGTGTAGGAAACTCAATCCGTCAAGGAGCAAAAAGTGTAACACAGATTGAGCTTATGCCAAAATCTCCTGATGAGAGAACAGAGGATATGCCGTGGCCAACATACCCTAGAATCTTTAAACTCTCTACCTCACAAGCCGAGGGGGCAACGACTGATTTTAAAATGGATTTTAATGTCTTATCAAAATCATTTATCAAAGATGAAAATGGTAAAGTAACAGGAATAAATTGTGTCTATATAGAGTGGGAAGGTAGAGGATTCAAAGAGATTGAGGGAAGTGAATTTGTACTAAAAGCTGATTTGGTTCTCCTTGCTATGGGATTCCTTGGACCTTTGCAAGATGATGTTATCAAAGAACTCTCACTAGAGACTGATGAGAGAAGCAATATTAAAACAACAGGTTTCAGTACTTCTGTCGAGGGGATTTTTAGTGCAGGTGATAGCCGTAGAGGTCAATCTCTTGTGGTCTGGGCAATCCATGAGGGGCGAGAGTGTGCCGTGGAAGTAGATGAGTATCTACGAGGTCAAAACAGTATGCTAAACTGTAGAGATAAGTCTCTTTGTGAGCTTTAATTAAAAATTATATCCTTTTTAAAGGATATAATTATCTATCTAATTTCTTATATAATCTTTTTATAAATTTTACTTTTTAAAATAAAATATTAAAAAATACTCTTGTTAAAATTTTATTTTTTAACTTACTATACAAATATTGACAAAATATCCATTTTATTATATACTATATTAAATATTTACTGTTTTAGGAGCTTTTATGAAAATATCACAATCAGCAAAAGAGAAAACAAAAGCAAAAATTTTAGCGTCAGCTGTTGACCTTATTATAGAAAAAGGTTTTAAAAATGCTTCTATGAGAGAGATGGCAAAAAATGCAGGTGTTAGTAATCCTACTATATATAACTACTTTCCAACTAAAGAGAAGATATTATATGCATATATTGAGCAAAAGCATAAAGAGACAGCTCAAATATTACAAGAGATAGAAGATTTTAATACTTATACTTTAAGAGAACAACTTCAAGCTCTTATAGAGACGGAGTTAGAGCTATATTTGGAGGATAGAGAGTTTATTTTGCAGATTTCAGATATGGTTTTTAAATCAGCAGGATTGAAATTGGAGTCTCTATATGGTAATAATGGAATTTTTTTGGATATGGTTCAAGATATATTAGAGATTGCAATTGAAGCCGAAGAGATTACAAAGCCCCCTTTTGAGGAGTATTTACCAAAGCTTTTTTGGGATTATTATATTATGGTAGTGGCTTATTGGGTAAAAGATGATTCAGACTCATTTGAAAATACTACACAATTTATTGACCACTCTTTGGGGGTTATTGAGGCATTGTTACAATCTACAATTATGAATAAAGCTCATGATTTGGGTATGTTTCTATTTAAAACACATCTGCTCTCTTCACTAGAGAGATTTTCTACTAAAAAATCAAAATTTGCAAAAATAAAAAGAGATTTAAAAGGAGTTTTTAATGCAAAATAGTATTCCAACCTCAAAATTGGCAAGAGGCAAAGTAGTAGGCAAAGCAATACTCAAAATTGGAGCAACTTCTACAAAAGGAGCAGTAAAGAGAGCCTTTTTATCAAAAGAGAAAAAAGAGTTATCCAAATCAAATACTCATGAAGAGATTGCAAAAGTAATTATTGATTCTCTTGGACAATTAAAGGGTATCTCAGTCAAGATAGCTCAACATATAGCTTTGGGAATGCCCTTTTTACCACAAGAGTATCTTGATGAGATTGGTAAATCATTTTCTAAAATTCCTCCTATTAATAGAGCTTTGATTCGCAAGATTATCAAGCAGGAGTTAGGAGAGTATCCAAATAGAGTATTTCAGGATTTTGATGGCAATCCATTTGGAAGTGCAAGTTTGGGACAGGTTCATATGGCTATTTATAATGATAAACAGATTGCTGTTAAAGTTCAATATCCTGGAATTGCACAGAGTATAGAGAGTGATTTGGGCTTTTTGAGATTTGGAATTAAACGATTTGCAGGGGGTAAAAATATTGACCATATTATGGAAGAGATAGAAGAGAGATTATATGAAGAGGTAGATTATGAACATGAAGCTCAAAATACACAATTTTTTGAACAAAATCTAAAACATAAAAATATAGTAATTCCAACTGTTATAGAGGAGCTATCAACTACAAAGATTCTTAGCTCTTCATTTTTAGAAGGTGATAGTTTTAGAAGCTTTTTAGCAAAGAAACCATCTCAACAAGAAAAAGATAGTTATGCACAACTCATTTTTGATACCTTTTTTATTACTCTATATGAGCTAAAAACTGTTCATGCAGACCCTAATCCTGGAAATTTTATATTTATGGATAATGGAAAATTGGGTATGATAGACTTTGGATGTGTCAAAAGATTTGATGATGAGTTTGTTCATAGTTTTTCAAAGCTTCATAACTCTTTGATGTTGGGCGAGGATGATATGATTTTAGTAGAGCAGTATCATGATTTGGAGATGATAGATAGAGCTAGTGATGAGGAGATGTTAGAGTTTTATCTTAATGTCATAAAACCACTCGATAGAATCTATATAGAGATATTCCAAGGAGATAGTTATGATTTCAAAGAGAATCAAGGTTTTTCCAAACGAGGTTTTGAGACTATTATGCAAGTTCAAAAAACTCAAATAGAAGCAGTTCACAAAATAAATGCAGAGTATATATTTTTGGATAGAACTCTACTTGGATACTATGCTATGTTTGAACAGATGGAGGCAAAAATAGATACTAGTTTTGCAAAAGAGTTGGTAGCAAAATATGTATAGTATAAACTGGAGAGTAGCTCTACCTTTGGGTTTTTTTATTTTTATCTCTTTTATTATTTTTTTAGCTGATACAGCTAATTATAATTTTGCTTTTAGATTTTTGGGTCATATTCCTTATGGTGACAAAATAGGTCATATCGTTTTATATGGTATTATGGCTTGGTTATTAAATTTTGGATTGAGATTTAAATCATATAAAATTTTTGGATTCAATATGCAATTAGGGGCTTTGATTGTTATACTCTTTGCAATTATCGAAGAGGGGACACAATATTATATTCCTAGTCGCTCATTTGATTTATATGATATTCTTGGAGATTTTATTGGAGTGATTCTATTTTCATTTTTTAGATTATTGAGATAAAAAATATTAAATACCAACACTAATTACACTAGATGTAAATCTACCTTACTTATTTTAGATTGAATATTAAAGATTTTTGAACAAAAAATAATCCACAATCCTCTTCCATAATCTCTGATTTCTCAAGGAGAGTGCAAAGCACAAGGGGAGAGGTTAGGATTATGGAGGCTTCCAATAAAAAGGTTTTAAATATTCAGAAAACTCTTTTTTAATATATCTACTACTCACAGTTTTAAAATTATTTATCAATTTAGATAACTGAATTTTAAATTAAAATATGATATAATTCTAACATAAAATAATACAAATTGTGACAAAGATGAAAATAGTAAAAACAGCAAAACTTAAAATCCTTACCCATACAAAAACTTTTGATGAGACAATAGAGATTTATAACAGTGCTTTGAGTTTTTATATTTTGGTTTGCGAGAAAGAGTATAGTAATTTAAAAAACAAAATTTCAAAAGAAAAAGTGAACTATATTGAGGCTTTAAGCCATAGAACAAAAGAGAATATAGAGATAAAATATGACTTCGATAAAGATTTTTATAAATTCCCCTCATATTTAAGAAGAGCTGTAATTATGGAAGCGATAGGCATTGTTGATAGCCATTTTTCAAGGGTAAAAAATTGGGAAGAGAAAAAAGAGAGGGCTAAACTCAAAGGAAAAAGATTTTATGAGAAATCACCGACCATAAATTATAAACCAAACTCTTTTCCAACGCTATATAAAAGTAATATGTGGAAAAAAGTAGAAGATGATAAAGCTCAAATTAAAGTTTTTAAGAACAATGATTGGGTATGGATAGATATAAACTATTCAACCAAAAGCCTAAAATCAGGACAAAATTATAGATTTCTAAACTTTAAAGAGCAAAATCCAACACTTATTAAAAAAGGAAAAAAGTATTTTTTAGATATCTCTTATGAAACAAAAGTTAAACTTAACTCAACTCCTCTAAAAAAACAGAGAGTTATAGGGGTTGATTTAGGTTTAACAAATTCAGCTGTCTGCTCGTGTATAGATTATAATGGAACTGTCTTGGATAGGGTTTTTATTAACCAATCCAAAGAAAAAGACCAACTATTTCACAGAGTAAACAAGCTTTCAAAAGTTAAACAAAAATCAGGGATTTTTAATGAGAAACCAAACCATTGGAGAAGAATTAATAATCTACAAAAATTTATAGTTCAAGATACAGTAGATAAAATTATAAATTTTGCAGTTAAAAACGAGGCAGATATTATTGTTTTTGAGTATTTAGGAAAAATGAAACTACCTAAAAATAGCTATGGGGCTAAAAGATTAAGAGCAAAATTACAATTTTGGGCAAAACTAAAAATTCAACAAAAAGTTGGAGAGAAAGCACATAGCTTTGGAATTAGATATTCAAGAGTTCTAGCTAGAGGAACATCAATGTATGCCTATGATGGAAGTGGATTATTGGAGAGAAACTCTAAAAAAGATATTGCCACCTTTTCAAATGGAAAAAAATACCATTGTGACCTATCAGCATCTTATAATATTGGTAGCAGATACTTTACACGAGCTATCTTAAAACCCTTGTCTGAAAAGTCAAGGTTGCAAGTTGAGGCAAAAGTTCCTCAACTTGTAGACAAAACCAGTCATACTTTGTCTTCGTTAATTAAGTTAAGAGAGGTTGCTTAGTTTAGCTAAGTTTTGCTTCTCTTCTCTCGTATTCATGACAAATGAAGCCTCTTCCATAATCTCTGATTTGGGAGAGGTGAGGTTCACGTTTTATTATGAGAGAATATGTTAACTAATAAAAACAAGGATAAACGATGAATGTTTTTTATAACTATTTTTTGGATGTTATAGCAAAAAAATTTTTTCAAGCTGAAGGAAGAGCATCAAGAAAGGAATTTTGGTATTTTATACTTTTTAGTATAATTATTAATTTTGTGGTAGGAGTAGCAGGAGAGATTTTGGGAATAATGTATATGATACCTGTAGAAGTACCAACTGTTATAGAGAGTGGGGAGATGGTTAATATGGTTCAAAATATACCTATAAATATATTTCAAGTTATGTTTGGTTTAGTTATGATGTTTCCATCTATGGCAATTAGTATACGTAGACTTCATGATATTGGCAAAAGTGGGTGGTGGTATTTAGTAGGATTAATACCACTTATTGGTGCTATTGTATTATTGGTATTTTTTACAACAAAAAGTGATACTACAGTTAATAAATATGGAGAAATTCCAACCATCTAATTAATATTCTAAGATAGCTCTCTTGCTACCTCTTTATCAAATTTACTTTTGTTTAGTACAATAATGCCAACTAAGATTAGAGCATAAACAAAAGTAGAGAGGAGTATTACCCCTATTACAATCGCATCAAACATCTCTTTGTGTTCAAACCCTGTTGGTAACATTTGTAACATAACTATAGATAGCCCCCCTTTTATTCCCGCAAACAGCAATACTGACCACCAACGCATACTAATATCTGTCATTTTTTTGGTTTGATTGGAAACATACCCAAAAGTTCCCATCATAAAAGCACGAATTAATGTGGTGATTAGAAACATTAGAAGTATCTCTGTTTGATATTTTAGTAATAAATCAATATGAACTATACTCGCCATTGACATAAAGAGAAAAGTATTTGCCAAAAGAGCCAAAACAGCTATATAGTTTAGATTTTGTTTATGTCTTTCTATGCTACTTATATCAGAGCTTAATCTTTTGGTTATTCCACTCATAAAGTTTGTTGAAAAAATCTTTTTATTTCTGTTTGTTTGGTTAACAATTCTTCTAGCTTTTTTTACTCTATTTGAAACTTTGTCAAATGATTTTTGAGTAATAGTATTGAGTGTAATAATCCCTACAATTACAGCTAATAATCCTGCCATATGAAAATGCTCTGCAATCTCAAATGCTCCATACGCTGTTAGAAGAATTAGTACTAATTCACTCATGGGGTCTTGTGTTAGTCTCATTAATAGAGTAGATATATACCCTACTACTAAACCAATAAGTGTAGAAAAAAGCAGTACTTTTAGACTTACTACAATTATATCAACAGCACCAATATCTATACCTTTCATCATAGGAATAGCGATAAAAACAAAGATAATTAATGCAGTGGCATCATTAAATAGAGACTCTCCTTCTGCTAAAATAGCCAGTTTATGAGGTACTTTAAAACTAGAAAATACACTTACAACAGATACAGGGTCAGTAGCCAAAACCATAGCAAATAGAGCAATAATAGCCCCTGTAGAGAGATGATACTCTGCAAAAAAAGTATTGGCAGTAAAGATACCAAATAGTATAGAGATAGCTACAGCCAAAACAGCCA
>Ga0256845_1002917_pt1 | contig 12006 bp, 12 predicted proteins | sample RiftiametaG_FD_189101 | JGI IMG/M metagenome (GOLD analysis project Ga0256845, IMG submission 189101) | Tube worm associated microbial communities from hydrothermal vent at the East Pacific Rise, Pacific Ocean - Riftia | ecosystem: Host-associated > Annelida > Integument > Unclassified ... | reverse complement strand
AAAAGTAAGAACTCCATTCGATGCAGTTCAGAGTTGGTTTCAAACGAAACCTGAAATATTTAAGATTTTACCAAATGTTTTTCAAGATATTGCTTTTGAAATGGTACAACGTGGTGAAACTTGACAGGTTATTATAAAAGATAAGTTATATGCAAATAAACTATATTACTAGACCCATTACTTATATACTTTATTTGCTAAAATAAAGCTATAGGAATTAAAGGAAAACACTTTGAAAACAAAGATACAGTTAAAAAATATTTTACTCTTTATCTCTCTACCCATGGTCTTGTGTGCTAACAATCCAATGGAAATACTCTATTTAAAGAATGCCTGCAACTCATGTCATGGTATGTATGGTGAGGGTATGGGTGCTACACCTAGACTTCAAGGCGTTAAAGAAGATATCTTACTCAGAAGGCTAAAAGATTTACAACAAGGAAAGGCACGTACAGCTTTTGGCACTATTATGATTTCATTTGCTAAATCTTTAGACGATAGGCAAACCAAAGAAATGGCAAAGTACCTTTCTCAATTAGAAACAAAAATAGATGAAAATAGATATGATGAGGAGTATGACCCAAACGATGATGGTGGGTCATAAAAAGAAAATCTTATGCTTTATTCTGCAACTGTATTTTCTACGGCTTCTGCTGGTACTGACTCTACCACTGCTTCAGTCTTTTGAGAAACAGCACTTACTGACTCTTCAGTACTTGCTACACCTTCTTGTATTGCAGGCGTAGCTACAGTTTCCACAGTTTTAGCTACATCTTCAACAACGGCTGGTTTTTCAACCACTTTTTCTGAAACCTCTTTTTTATCAGCTTTAACTTCTTCTTGAGCCTCTGCTAACTCTTCTTGAGCTTCTTCTAGTTCTTCTTTTACATCAAAGAGTTCATCATCAAGAGTCTTTACTTGTTCTACATTAACACCATATTTATAAACTAATTCTCCACCCTCTTTACCTTGCTTAAAGAGCAATACTAAGAAGATGATTAAGATTAAAATATAGAGTGCTTTAAGAAACTTGCTACCTAACATAGCAAGTAATTTTAAAACTAACACTGCTGCTGAACCTATAAGGATATATGCACCTAACTGTTTATGATCACCCAGAGCTGCTTTTGCTGCTTCACTTAATGCAGGATAAGCTTCTTTACCATCCGTCAATCCTGTAAAGTAAGCACCTACTGCTGCTACCACTGTTAAAAGTAATAACAAGAATGATACACCTCCAACAGCTTTTTTCTTCATCATAAGATTAAGTACCTCTAATAACAATACAATCACAGGAATTGCAATAAGAAAATGTACAATCGGTGGGTGCATTAAAACAGAGATATCAAATGGAATTTCAATTTTAGGTAACACAATTTCTGGTAACGACATACGTCACTCCTTAAATATTTAGTGCAATAATTATAACACAAATCAATTAAAGATAATCAAAATGGTTTAACAACTACCATAATAACAATAAATATCATTAGCAGGGTAGGAACTTCATTATAAAATCTAAACCACTTACCACTTTTATGATGTGCATTTTCTATTAATTTTTTTCGTAAACTTTCTAACGAAAAATGATAAGCTATCAAAAATGATAAAGCAAAAAGTTTTGCATGCATCCATCCACCACTCTGAAATATAGAGGGATTGAGATAAAGCATCGTAGCACCAGAAATAATAGTTGCCCACATAGCAGGTGTACCTATAGCTTTATTCAGAATATATTCTTGTCTTTGTACCACTTTTACAAATCCTTCATTATCACCATTTTCACTGTGATACACAAATAGACGTGGCTGATAAAATAACATTGCCATCCAAGAGACAAAGCTCATCACATGAAACGCCAAAATCCAAGTATAATACGCCATAATTACTCCAATACTGTAAAATCTTTTTTGCTATAAACAACTAGCTGTAATTTTTTATAATACCCTAGGTGTGCATAGTCTATCTTTAGTTTAGTACCATTTTTTGGGGTAAGCTTCTTCTTTTTAAAATAGATGGGGATTTTCTGACCATCCATGTATAAAAATCTATTTTTATACCTACCTAAAATATTACGAACTACTTCGTTTTGTTGTAGTTTATTCTCTAAAATATCTTTTTGTTGATATAAATAATTTTCTATATCATCCTTACCCTTATTTTTTACAATATAAAGATGGGTTATCTCTTTAAGTCCACGATACTCTTTAATCGCTTCAATCCCAAGGTCATATTTATATCCCTCTTTTAACTTACCTGCACAACCATAAAGTATAATCCCTCTACCTTTTTTACTTTGTTTTATCACAGCATTTCGTCCACGTTTATATACTACCACTACATCGTCTAAGAGTATCTCACGTTCTAAGCTGCTTATCGTGTAAAAATAATCTATCAATTTATGCAAAATACTTTTTTTAGCTTTTTGATGTTTATCAGCCACATAAGGTTTTAAATCAAAATAAGCAAAAATAGGTAAATGGTCGGAGTATCCTTTTGCCATATGTTTACCATTTTTATATCGCCATCTGTTTATGTAACCTCTTTTTGTAAAAAGATAGTCTGCTGTATACACTTTAAAAGAGTTATTGACATAGTCAATTCCTTTGCCATCAAACATTTGCTTAGGTAGAACTATCTGATCTAAGCTAGATTTTTTACCATAAAATTTATGTGACCATCTATCTTCTATTTCTAACTCTTTCCACAAAGTATAGTGTTGTCCCATTTGTATATTTGGTATCTCATATTCTTCTATTCTTGTTTTTAATATATCTGAGAATCCTGTTCTACCATGCGTATCATTTATCTTTTCATCTAAAGTACGATAAGCATTATAATCTGAATTAAAATCCCCTAACAGTATATATTCACGATCAGGACTTAGCCTTGCAATACGTGCTTGTAATGCCTTTGCATACTTAATGCGTTTACTCTCATACCCTTTATATGCCTTTGATTTCCAATGATTGACAAAAAGTATAAGCCTCTCTCCATTAACATCTATCTCAACTTCAAGTATATTTCTCACCCTTGGTGAGTAACTTACCTGTATATCATGTTGTTTTTTGATGGGATAGCGTGATAGTAGTGCCACTTGTATGGGTGCAGACTTTTTTTTAGTAATAGCACTATAGCCATAAGCACAACCTACTGTTTTTAGCTTTTTTATGAGTCTTTGAAATATATAACTATTTTCTATCTCTTGAAGCCCAAGAATATCTGCATCCAAATCACAAATCACCTCAACAGTATGATTTAACTTTATATCAACCATACGTTCATTCCAATTATGTTTACCCGGGATGTACTCTTCATATTCAGTTCCTTGGAAAGAAGCATCAAAAAGATTTTCTACATTATAGGTAGCTATCTTAATAGGTTGAGAAAAAAGTGAAATGGTGAAGAGAAAAAAGAGTATATATCGCAAAAAGTATCCTATTTTTGCTTATTGTATCGTAGAGTTGTAAAAAAAAGTAAAAATATGGCAATTTGCCATATTTTCACAAAAGAAATTATCCGAACATCTTTCCAAGCATGTCCATAGCACCTTTAGGACCACCAACTTGTGCAAGCATATCATCTAGCATACCACCTTCTCCAGATGTTGCTTGATCAATCACTTGTGGAAGGGCGTCTGCTAAAGCACCTTTAGCACTCTCTTCAGAAAGCCCAAGATTAGAAGCGAACTCAGAAATTTTATCTGATCCAAGTAAATCTGTAATTTGATCCATAGAGATAGAAGCATTTTCTCCATTACCCATCCAAGAACCAACAATATCACCTAAACCATTACTAGCCAACCCACCAACGATAGAGGAGAGATCAAGCCCACCCTCTGCATTACCAAGTAAACCACCAAGTGCTCCAGCGATATCACCAATATCTAATCCTGTTGTTGCATCGTCACTATTACCTTGAATAAGTGAACCACCTACTTTTAATAAATCCATTAAATCCATAATTCTTTTCCTTAAAATTGAGATAACTAAGTATAGCAAAAAAGATTTATAAAAGCTTAATAGAATCATCAAGTAATTCTATCTCTTTTTTCTCTATAAGCTCTGTAAGTGTTCTTTTAAAGTTCTTTTTACTCATATTAAATACTTTTTTAATATCATCAGCATCACTTTTATATGTAAATGGTAAAGAACCATCTGCTTCTTTCAAAAGTTGTATAATAATCCCCTCAGTTTCACCTATACTTGCTTTTTTACCTATAGGTTGCAAAGACAAATCTAATTTAAAATCTTTTCGTACATTTTTAACATAGACTTTTTTCTTATCACCTATGCGTAAAGTTTCAAAAATCTCATTATTAAAAAGCATACCCTCGTATTGGTTATCTGCAACTACTTTATAACCTAGTGGTGTTTTAGCAAGAACTATAGCCTCAAACACTTTATTTTGATGTAAACCTTTCATCTCACGATTAAAGTACTTACCTATCTTTTGTGTCGCAAAAAGCCTACCTGTTTGCTCATCTAAACAGACACGTAACAAGTACTTTTTACCAATAGTAAAATGCTCTTTCTGCTGTGAGAGTGGTACAAACAAGTCTTTTGGCAGCCCCCAGTTTACAAAAGCACCATACTGCTTATAATCCACCACAGTAAAGTACCCGTACTCACCTAGTTTGGCATAAGGCATTTTAGTGGTAGCCACTGTTCTGTCTTCAGAGTCAGTGTAAACAAAGACATCTAACAGTGACCCCATAGGCATTTCATCTTCCATAATGTAGACATTTGGTAGAAGTACTTCATTCTCATCTTTTGCTTCAAGAAAATACCCATAGTCAGTATCTCTCATCACTTCTAGTGTGTTTATTTCACCTATCTTGATGGTTAAGTTTTTTGATTTTGTTTCCATAGTGTGTTATTCCGTTTCATATTTAAATTCTGTGATGCACTCACATACTTATTGTGACATTATAGCTAAAAAAATTTAGCTATAATTCATTAAAAAATATATGAGGATATAAAATGCTCCCTAACGTACTTACAAAAACATCAACAACCAAAAGTGGTAAAAAAGTTACCCATTTAGCATGGTGGGTAACACTTATTCTTTCTTTGACTCTTGCACTTGGTACATGGAACCCCACTGGTCACCACTTTGTTCACTACATCTCAAATGTAGAAGATATTCTTTCTGGCTTTAAACCTTTTGGTATACTCATTATGCTTGCACTATGGCTACTTGCTATTAAGTCTATCTTCCAAAGTCTTGGTTTCTTTGGTGCACTCATTGTAACAATCATTATTGCTGCTTTTGTATGGGGTTTGCAGCAATACAATATTATCAATGTAACAGAGTTTGAACAAGCAGGATGGGCAGCAACTATTGGTGTAGGCCTTTTAATTTGGTTTGGACTCAATGCTTCTATTATCTGGAAAAAGCTTACAGGTGTTTATACCACAGATGCTACATCTGAAGATATCTAATAAATACTCATGCGTAGACGCTACAAAGCCCTCATAGCCATTGCTATACCCGTGGTTCTAGTCTACGGACTCAAAGTTACCCATGAAGCTAGCTATGAATGGCTCATGGGGTACATGTTCGCCATAGCACTTGTATTTAAAGCCAGTATTCTCTCTTTATGGTTTGCGTCTAAACTAAAAATTATTGCTTTTATTAAGGGTTTGACCTTTATACAGGCTACACTACTCCTTGTTAAACGTTGGTTTTTAGACAATGTTCTAACCACATGGATTAAAGAAAATATCATAGACCATTTGGTTGAGGGGTTTAAAGAAGTAAAAGATTTTTACCTGCAACTTAACCTCAAAGCCAAACTCAAAAATATTTTTACCTTCATCATTGGAGTTCTTATTATTGGTATTCTTGCACATTGGTTAGGCTACCTTGATAAACTACTCTTCCTTACTGAAGCTAAACTCATTGCTTCTGCTGTTTTTGAAGGAATACTCACATTTTTAACAAAGATTACTTCATCAATACTCTCTTGGTTTGCTGCTTCATGGTTAGCACCTATTTTAGAAGTGTTTGCATTGAGTTATCTACTTACACTTTTAGAAAAATGGTTTGGGACAGACAACCCTATTTCAAGATTTTTTAACTTCATCGGTGACAAACTAAATATGATGCTCTACTATCTTGGGCTCATCAAACAAAAACATATTGATCCGATGGTGGAGTGTAAGGTTATCTCCAACTCCAAAAAAATCAATGACAAACTCACAGCAATGATAAAAAATAAAAAAATACGTGAAGAGTACCGTTATTTCGATAAGTTTGAAAGTATCATCATGAAAGGGCATATAGATGCCTACTATTCTTTTAAAGGAATGAAAGATATCAAAGATAAAAAGGATCTCTACAAACTTATTAACAAAAAGACCAATGACAACATAGATATTGTTGCTTACGTTTCACGTAACACTATGGGTGTACTTTTAGATGAGGGAATAGAAGATACATTCTATCATGACATTTTCCTACTAGAGAGCTTTGCCAGCCATCAAGAACATGGGGTTAAAGTTTACGATGAAGCCGAAGACCCTGAACACATAGACCATACTGATTTTTGGGTACTCAATACTTCTAAATTTCCTGTCATTATAGGTAGTAAAAGTAACAATTTTGAAGATGAATGTGTATTCCCACATGGATTGAGACTCATTAAAACTAAGATGCCTTTTTGTTATGCCAGTGGAGATGTCTATTGTGAGTATGAGGGTGTAAGAGTTTCTGTTTCAGCTATTGAGAGGGATTAGTTCTCAATAGTCCTATTTAGTAATACTTTCTAAATGTCCAGCAAAATCTTCTGGAGATACAAACCCAGAGAGTGTTTTATCTGCTAAGTACGTATTTTCTTTATCAAAGAAGATGATATTTGGTGTTCCAAAAAGTTCAAACTTTTTAAGCAGTGCTTTGTCATCATCACTATTAGCAGTAAGGTCTATCTTTATAAAAGTAAAGTTTTTTAGTTGTTCTTTTACCAAAGGGTTAGGAAAGGTAATCTCTTCAAGCTCTGTACACGCTGTACAAGAGTCTTTTCCAAAGTCTACAACTACTGGTTTACTTGAAGCCTCTACCTCTTTCATAAGACGTTCTACAGAGTAACCTAAGTGCCCACTTTTATCTTCTACCGCAGAAGCTACTGACACAGAAGAAGTAAACTTAGCAAATGGTCTAAACATAGAGTTTGCTCCTGAAATAGAACCTATAAACAGTGATGCCCCATAGAGTAAAAAGACTAACCCCAAGAGTCTAAAGAGCTTTTGAGCACCTTCAAACTCTTTTGTGTCAAAGACACCCATGTATAGTGCCACACCCATAAAGAGTAACGCCCACAAGAACAGTGTCATTCCATCTGGTAAGAAACGTCCAAGCATTGCTATGGCAACAGCAAGCATTGTTACACCAAAGACTTGTGACACACGGGTCATCCAGCCTCCAGGCTTTGGCATAAACTTACCAGCTCCCAGACCAAGAAGAAGAAGAGGTAATCCCATACCAAGTCCCATAGCAAAAAGAGCAAATCCACCAAGTACAGCATTACCTGTAAGCGTAATAAAAAGTACTGCTCCTCCTAGAGGTGGTGTGACACATGGTCCTACTATAAGTGCAGAGAAGAAGCCCATAATAGCAGTACCGATGATGCCACCTTTACCTTGTGCTTCATCACTGGCTTTAGTAAGTTTAGACTGCCATGATGCAGGTAAACCTATCTCATAGTACCCAAAGAGTGATAATGCCAATGCCACAAATATAATAGCAAAAACACTTAGTACCCATGGGTTTTGTAAAGCAGCCCCTACATCGATACCCGAGATACCTGCTATCACACCTACGACTGCATACGTAACTGCCATAGAGAGCACATACACCAAAGAGATGACAAACGGGTTTGTTTTATTCCCTTCACCCTTACCCTCTTGTGCCACAATAATAGAAGATAAAATAGGAATCATTGGGAAGATACACGGTGTTAAAGAGATAAGTACCCCTAACAAAAAGAAAATGATAATAATAAAAATAGGACTCTCTTCTAAGAAAAAATCTACTATTTTTTTAGGGTTACCTTCTTTAACAACGGCAGAGACTTTATCGAACATACTTAACTCTGCACCTTTAAAGTTAAAGGTTTTTTTAATAGGTTGGTAACAGATACCTGCATCGGAACAGCCTTGAAACTCTATCTCTAACGTATAGTCACCTGCTACTTTTGTCTCTATGTTAGAAGTTTGGATATCTACTGATAACTCTTTTTCATACACTTTATCACCATCAAACTCATGAGGTTCTGGCTTAGCAACACTAAGCTCAAGTTGTTGTGGTGTAGTAATTCGGTAATGTAATGAATCTTCATAGGTATGGATTTTATCTGCCATAATGATACTTGTATGTATAACACCATCTTTTAAAACTGCCGTTACAGTAAACGCCTCATCTGGCGATAAAAACTTTTGTTTCTTTAAGGCAGAAGAAAAACCACCAAATAGGAATGTACTAAAAAGTAGACTAACAAGAAGTAACTTTTTGATTGAATTATGCATTTTTTCTCTTTTATATTAAACTTTTATAGTATTCTATTGTACTATTTGTGTATAAGCTGTGTAATAGTAACAAAAAATTGTTAACACTTTGTAAAAGGTTTTAAAAATGGCAAATCGTCTTAAAAATGAACACTCTCCTTACTTACAGCAACATGCTGACAATCCTGTAGACTGGTACCCATGGGGTGATGAAGCTTTTAAGAAAGCACGTAAAGAAAACAAAGCAATATTCCTTAGCATTGGCTATAGCTCTTGTCACTGGTGTCATGTCATGGAACATGAGTCTTTTGAAGATGATACAACTGCCAAAATACTCAACAAACATTTTGTAGCCATTAAAGTAGACCGTGAAGAACGTCCAGATATAGATAAGCACTTTCAAGATGTTTATCAACTTATGAATGGTCGTCCAGGGGGCTGGCCTACCTCTATCTTTTTAACTGAAGATTTAAAACCTTTTTACTCTGCTACCTATATACCAGATGAACCCAAGTATGGCATGATGAGCTTCTCTTCCCTTTTAGAAGTTATTGCAGATAAATACAAAAATGAAAAAAATGTACTCGTAGAAGAGGCAGACAAAATATTACGTCATCTTAAACCCAAAGAGGACAAGATACAAGCAACCAAACTTGACCTTACAATTATCAACCGTGTATCAGACCAAGCCAGTCAACTTTTTGATAGTCAACATGGGGGTTTTAACAAAGCACCTAAATTTCCTCAAGCTTCTATGCTTGATTTACTCTTGGATGTTTATCGTATCACTGGAGACAAAGAGACACTAAATATGGCTCTTTTTTCACTCTCATCTATGGCAAAAGGGGGTCTTCGTGACTTGGTAGAGGGTGGCTTTTGTCGTTACTCTACCGATAATGAATGGCTAGTACCACATTTTGAGAAGATGACTTATGACAATGCCCTACTCTCTGAAGTCTATCTCAAAGCCTACCATGTCAGTGGCAATACTTTTTACAAAGACGTCGCTTTTGAAACCTTAGACTTTATGTTAGACAAAATGAGTGAAGATGGACTCTTTTACTCAGCCTCTGATGCAGATACTGAGGGAGAAGAAGGAAAATACTTTGTCTACACATATGAGAAAGCACTCAAATCATTTGAAAAAGCCGGTATCCCTACTAAAGAGCATGAGAAGTTAGCCAAAGCACTACACATTACAAAAGCGGGGAACTTTGAAGGTAAGAACATCATCCGTGTTGATGACCCTAGCCATCCAAACATAACATACTACCAAGAAGCACTAGAAGCTTTACGTAAACGAAGAGAAAAACGTACCTACCCTTTTATAGACAAAAAAGTACTTGTCTCATGGAATGCCATGATGATAAAATCACTCTTTAAAGCAAGCCGTACAGACAAAAAATACCTCAAACCTGCCATAAAATCGTTAGATGCACTACTTCAAAGTATGTATATTAACTCAGAACTATTCCACTCTACACTCATAGGTAAAACCCCTAAAATAAAAGCCTTTTTAGAAGACTATGCCTATTTAGGTGAGACGCTTATAGAAGCCTATGAAAGCACCCTCAACGAAGTTTACCTCATCACAGCCACTAAGCTATGTAACAACGCCATAGAGAAATACTTTGACAAAGGTAAGTGGAAGTTCAGCCGTGGTGAGTTTGAGACTGATGCAGACATTTATGATAGCTCTTACCCATCATCTGTATCAACCATGCTCTCTGTGCTTTACAGCATCTCTTCACTGGTAGATATTGTCTATAAAAAGTTTGTCTTTAAAACACTAGAAATTTACTCTTATGATGTCATGAGACAGCCCATCTCTACACCTCGCATGAGCCGTATGGTTATACGCTACTTAAAAGATGATGTTATCATTAAAGCTAAAGAAGAACAACTTAAAGAACATATAACAGATTTAGATACTCTACCTCACCCCTTTACACTCCTTAAAAACGACACCAATGATGGCTATATGATATGTAATTCAAATAGCTGTTTTGGGCATGAGAAAGATTTCTCTGGGGTATTGGAGGTTTTGGAGAAGAGGTAAGTTACCTAACACTCCGAAAGTAAAGCTTTTATATTCTCTCTTAATGGTAGTAGATGATTTTGGATAATACTCCAAATCTCATCAGCATCTATACCAAAATAATCATGGGCTATAATATTTCTAAAATCTTTTACTTTTTGCCATGGTATAGTGCTATGTGCTTGCTTATAATCATCATCTAATCTTATGACTATCTTACCTATAACTACAAACTGCATCATAGAAGCATCAAAGCTTTTACTGTCATGGTAAAAATCATCTGCATTTTTAAAAGTCTGAGAATAGTCAGCTATTTTGTCTATAGCTTCTAAAAGGGATTGGAGATTAAAATGTATATTTGACATAGTTAAATATAGATAACATCTTTGAGTATCTGCTCTTTTGCATAAGGCTTTAAGTACTTCTGCCGAGCTAAGTCTGTACTTCGGTTAAACGATGTAGATAAGTACTCTCTAAGTGCAGTTTTTACAACATAAAAGTCTTTTACCTCTTCATCAAAATCTACGAGTATATCGACATCACTACTAGCATGCTGCTCTCCACGAGAAAACGAACCAAAAAGCCCTATAGTACTTACATTAAAGCGTGATAGTAGTTCTTCTTTATGCTCTTGTAAAAAGGTGAGTATCTCTTTTTTTGTATTCATAAAGTGATTATAACATAAAATAAAATAGTACGTAAATTCTAAATTCATACTGATAACTACTATCATTTTAAGAAACTTTAAGAAAAGTTTACCTATACTTCTCCATATAAATATATTGATAACTACTATCATTTATATTTAATTATAATGTACTATAAGGAAAAGTTTTGGAAAAGATAGTCATAGCCTTAGCAGGTCAGCCTAATGTAGGGAAATCATCTCTCATTAATGCTATATCAAATGCTAAACTCAGAGTAGGTAATTTCTCTGGTGTTACTGTAGACAAAACTGAAGTAGAGTTTACTATCTGTGATGATATCACATGTAAAGACTACGAAGCACACATCATTGACTTACCTGGTGCTTACTCACTTACAGAGTACACCATAGAAGAAAAAGTTACTAAAAGCTTTTTACAATCTGATGAATATGATGTCATCGTTAATGTAGTAGACTCAACCAACCTTCAAAGAAACCTACTCTTTACTACCCAACTCCTAGAGACGGGTAAAAAAGTCGTTGTAGCCCTTAACATGTCTGATGAAGCAGACAAAGAAGGCATACAAATAGATGAGAAACAACTCTCACTTATACTGGGTGTACCATGTATCAAAACTTCTGCTACAGATAAGCGTGGTACAGAAGAGCTTAAACATGCCATCGTAGAGGTATATGAAAAAGCAGAGACCACTGCCAAGGTTATCTACTCTGATCATATAGAAGAAGAGATAGACCATATAGTCACTTTTATGAAAGAGAAAAAGTATAAATCTACTCTCCCTTACCGTCATTTAGCC
>Ga0256845_1002916_pt1 | contig 12012 bp, 7 predicted proteins | sample RiftiametaG_FD_189101 | JGI IMG/M metagenome (GOLD analysis project Ga0256845, IMG submission 189101) | Tube worm associated microbial communities from hydrothermal vent at the East Pacific Rise, Pacific Ocean - Riftia | ecosystem: Host-associated > Annelida > Integument > Unclassified ... | reverse complement strand
CGACCCCCATCCGCACCTGTTTCCAGTCGGCCCCCGTCCGCACCTGTTTCCAGTCGGCCCCCGTCCGCGCCGACCAAGGACCCGAGTCCAGCGCCCATCAAGGCATCATCGACTAAAAAGAGCCTTTGGTCCGTCAATATTACCGATGATGATTCGCGAGATATGACCCTCATCGAGTTGGTCAAAGCTTGGAAGGACGGAGTGGTCAAAGAAGATGCCTATGTCTGGAAGGACGGCATGGATGACTGGAAACCCATTTTAGAAGTGGGCGAACTCAAATTAAAACTGGGAGCTCCGCCCCAGAAAAAAGATCAAGTTGTGTCCTCTGCCCCGGTCAGTCCGGCAGCTCAGGGGAACAAAATGGATGACCTCTTCGGCAGCGCCGATTTGGCAGGTAGTGAGCCCAGCGAAATGGAGAGCCCCTCACCTTTTGATGGTGATGGTGAGAAACCCACAGGAGCTCGCAACGACAGCTCGGTGCTCTTTTCGCTCGACTCCCTCAAAGGAGCTGGTGATCTGAAAAAAACCGCTCAAAAAACTACCGCTGACGATCTTTTTGGCAGCCTAGGGGCCAGTGGGCCCAGTCTAGGTGGCAATACCGATCTTCTCACAGCTCCGGCCAAAGAACCACCGCTAGCACCAGCCGGGGCTCGCGTGCAGTCGCCGACAGGAACACAAGGCAAAGGCAAGGGTGGCTTGATTGCAGCTATCTTAGGTGCAGCTATCATTGTCGGGGGCGCGGTCATGTTTATGTCTGGTGGAAGCGCCAAGGCTCCAGCAGATACCTCGGCCCGAGATGCAAAAGTAGCGGCAGCCGAAGCAAAAGCCGCTGAGGCTGAGAAAAAAGCAAAAGCCGCCGAAGCAAAAGCCGCTGAAGCGGCAAAGAAGGCCGACGCTGACATCAAAAAAGCTCGAGATGAAGCCAAAGCCAAGGGAGAAGATCCCCAAGAGGTTGCCGCAAAAAAGAAGGCTGAGCTAGAAACCGCTGAGAAAGAAAAGACTGCTCAAGCTGCCTCTGCCAAGAGCGGCACCAAATCCGCAGACAAAAATAGCGGCTCCAAGTCTGCAACGAAGTCCACTAAGAAAAAGTCTTCCTCCGGAGGAGCTAAGTTTGACGCAGGGGCGGCCCGAGCTGCTCTTTCAGCAGCGGCTGCCAATGCTGCTGGGTGTAAAAAACCAGGCGGGCCCACAGGTTCGGGTAAGGTACAAATCACCTTTTCTACCAGCGGACGAGTCACTAGCTCACGCATTGTCGCGGGCCCCTTTGGGGGAACAGCAGTGGGAGGATGTGTAGTTTCTACATTTCGCAGAACGCGTATTCCAAAATTCTCAGGTTCGCCCAAAACGGTGCGAAAGAGCTTCAGAATTCGCTAAAGTTCGGCAAAAGTCGTCCTCAGCATTCAGTAGGGCCATCGGGTGATCCGGGTGGCCCTACTTGTTTTGTAAGAGATTCATCTCAGAGGCCAAGGCTGCTTACAGCTCTATCGATGCGTGCTGCGAGGCCGGTATCCCGTAGTTCTCTCCGGGTTTCATTGAGTGCAAGAGAAATTGCCCGCTTGTCGGCGACCAACACACACAATTTCTTGGCTCGCGTAATCGCTGTGTAGAGTAAATTGCGCGAAAGCATCACAAAGTGTGCATTCAAGAAAGGGATCACCACCGCGGGGTACTCGCTGCCCTGACTCTTGTGAATTGTCGTTGCATAAGCCAACGCCAATTGAGAAAGTTCTGACTTTTCGTAGGTGACCAGGCGACGAGCCTCTTCTCCGTCGTAACAAACAGTCAGGGCCTGATTGTCGGTCTCGACCTGAAAAACCTCCCCCACATCACCATTGAACACGTCCCTGTCGTAGTCATTTTTGAGCTGCATGACTTTGTCCCCCACACGCAGCTCGCCATTTTCTCGAACAAGGCTCTCTCCCTGCGGGTTGAGATCATTTTGCAGCATCTTGTTCAATGCCAATGTTCCGGCATCGCCCCGGTGCATGGGGGTTAGCACTTGAACGTCTCGCTTTGCATCCAGACCAAAGCGAGCGGGTATGCGCTGAGTGACCACCTCGCGCACCATTTCGCGGGCCCGCTTTGGATCGGAACATTGAATGATAAAAAAGTCTCCCGCCGGGTCAACGCTCCCCTCTGGTAAGAGACCCTTTAGAATTTTATGCGAATTTTCTATGATTCCGCTTTCGGCTCCTTGACGAAAGATGACTTCTAAACGCGCAACAGGCACAGCCTCGCACGCAATCAAATCCTTGAGAAATGCCCCCGGCCCTACTGAAGGCAATTGGTCCGCGTCCCCAACTAAAACAACGCGCGCAGCATTGGGCACCGCGTCCAAAAGGCTTGCGGCCAGTTGTACATCAATCATTGAAGCCTCATCGACGATGAGTAAATCAGTGCGAATAGGATTGTCATTGTTTTTGGCAAAACCGTTTGCACCACCCCCCACCTCCAAAAGTCGGTGCAGGGTGGTCGTTTTGCGCCCGGTAGACTCCCCGAGTCTTTTAGCGGCTCGCCCGGTAGGAGCCGCTAAATGAATACGAAGTTTTTCTCCCGAGAATGCAGCTATAATCGCGCGTACCAGGGTAGTTTTTCCAACGCCTGGGCCGCCGGTTACTACCAAGAACTTTTTACTTGCAGCGGCATGAACGGCCTCACGTTGCGCCACCGCGAGAGACATATTTTGCTCAGCTTCAAATATTTCTAACAATCGAGGCAAGCCTTTGATGCTCTGACTAGGGGCCGACAGGAGCGCTGCAATTCTCTCAGCAACTTTTTTTTCGGCCTGGTATATTTTACGCAAATATACCATTTTTTCTTCTATAACTAGGTACTCACCCGCCCAGAGGGCATCAATTGCGGACTCAATATGAGAGTCAGCCACCCCGAGCATCTCGCTGGTTTTCATGACCAACGACTCCCGTAGACAATAGCAATGCCCCCCTTCACTGCGAAGATTCAACTCATGAAGCACTCCTGCTTGAGCCCGTTCCGGATGATCTAGCGGGAGCCCCTGGGAACGAGCGATGCGATCTGCCGTCTTAAAACCGATTCCCTTCACATCCATTGCGAGTCGATAGGGGCGAGTTTCCACGATCTCCTGGGCTTTTACTCCAAAACACTCGATGATGCGCGCTGCCAGGGCGGCCGAGGCACCATGAGCCTGCAATGAGAGAATGACATTGCTGGTGACCCGGTGCTCAATCCATGCCTCTCGTACTTGCTCGACCAATACCTTACCCAGGCCGGGCACCTCGGCTAGACGATGAGGCTCAGCGTCCAAAACACGGAGGCAATCGACACCAAAGTACTTGACGATTCGCTTCGCGTAAACGGGACCAACACCACGAATGACTCCGCTGCCTAAGTAAGTTTCCACCCCCTCAAGGGTGTCCGGAGCAACCAATACAACGCTTTCTACTTTAATTCGTTCTCCATATTGTTTGTCCACCTCAAGACGTCCCGTAACCCGCACTTGGCTTCCAGGTCCTAATGCCTGCATGACTCCAACAATCGTTGTGCGTGTCTGCTCCTGGAGACCAGAAACATTTTTTAGACGAATCACACGAAAACTCGTCTCCTCGTTTTCAAAGATTACGCGCTCCACTTGGCCGAGGACAGTTTCAGTCACAGTAAAACGGACTGCCACGTCCAAGCTACGTCTGGCAAGGCTAAGACATCTATTCAGTGTTCTTTGCTCACTCATTGCGCCCTGGGCCCTCCCAACAATGATCGCTAGCCTGCGCCGCCCACCCTAGAGAAAGCTCTGAGGCGGGTAGGTCTTGCTAGGCCCAATGACCCCAAGCTATTGCCCTAGGCATGTCATTGCACGCCGCCCACTCTTTGCACGGCTCCCGCCTTCACGCCGCCTGCGCTTGCGCTTCTTCCCGCCGCTTTACGCCGGGGAGTACTCAGCGAAAGTACGAGCGCTCTCGCCCCTTTCAAGTTACTCATCTGGCTCTAGATCTCGACGTCGGGTTCAAAGACAAGTCGATTCAAGGAAGCGCTACCCTAAGTGTCATCAGACGGGCTCCCGCCGGGACAGAGCTGAGACTAGACGCAGTTGGTCTACAAATTGCCCGGGTCGAATTGCGCTCCCCTCAACTGCCAGCGGGTAAGAAAAAGGCAGCTAAACTCAAAGAAACGGTCGACTATCAATATGATAGCAAAGAGCTAATTGTTAGCATTCCTCCCCTCTTCAAAGAAGGCGAACTCTACATCGAGTATAGTGCCAACCCGCGCTTAGGCTTGTACTTTCTCTCTCCCGATAAAAAGGTCCCCAACCGTCCCCATCAAGTATGGAGCCAATGTCAGGACGAAGATGGGCGTCATTGGTTTCCGTGTCAGGACAAACCTCACGTCAAAATGAGCTACGAGTTAAGAGCTCGGGTTCCTCATGGAATGAGTGTTTTATCAGGGGGAGAACTCCTAGAAAAGAAAACACCAAAAAAGGGCGCGTGGGTTTTTCATTATCGCTTAGACGTGCCCACGCCAGCTTATTTGCTGACGCTTGTCGTCGGAAAATTCGACGAATGGCAAGAAAAGCTCACTCTGCCTTCGGGCAAGAAGATCCCCCTGCGCTATTTGGTTCCTCCCGGCAAGATTCAAGACGGAAAGCGCGCATTTCATCGTACAAAAGAAGCTATTGAGCTCTTTTCTGAGAAAACGGGCATTGATTACCCCTTTGATCGTTACAGCCAGGTAGTGGTCAGCGATTTCATCTTTGGAGGAATGGAAAACACTACCGCGACCACAATGTATGAGCATATTTTGCTCGATAAAAAAGCTTCTCTCGACATCGACTCCTATGATCTAGTCGCTCACGAACTGGCCCATCAGTGGTTTGGCGACTTGGTCACCTGCCGCGATTGGTCTCACGCCTGGCTCAACGAAGGCTTTGCGACCTATTTTGAGCACGTCGAGCGAGAGGCACGTCTCGGTCTGGATGAATACGAACACAACGTCACTTGTGATCTCAACGCCTACCTCAGTGAGGCTCGAGGAGACTACCAGCGAGCGATCGTATGCCGCGATTACGTCGAACCCATCGACCTCTTTGACCGCCACCTCTATCAAAAAGGTGGTCTCGTTCTCCACATGCTCCGAAGGGAAATTGGCGATAATTGCTTTTGGCAAGGGGTGAAGAACTATCTCCAGGCCCATCGGGGAGGAATCGTTGAGACCAATGATCTCATGCGCGCATTTGAAGAGACAAGCGGACAGAGCCTAGAGAAATTCTTTGATCAATGGGTTTATCGACCAGGGCACCCGGAGCTCAAAGTGAGCGTCAGCTACAGCAGCGAAGTTCTCGTTGTAGACGTCGAGCAGACTCAAAAGGGAGCGGATATTCCGGTTTTTGAAGTTCCTTTTGAGATTGAAGTCGATGTCGATGGCGAAACGATTCTACATCGTCGTATCCTCGACGAGCGCAAGCTGAGCCTCGTTCTTCCTCTCAAGACTCGCCCCCAACGGGTAACAATCGACCCCGAGTATCGTATCGCCGCTCCTATTTCCTTGAAGGCGCCAGCAGATCTACTTCGATCTCTATTGAGTGGTGGAAAAAGAGCCCGTGCTAGAAGAATGGCAGCTCTTGCCCTCTCCAAGCAGCAAGATCCTGATACAATTGTGGCCCTGCAAAATTGCCTAAAAAACAATAAAGAGTTGTGGATGGTGAGGGCGCAGGCCGCTCATGCCTTGAGCAAGATTCGAGGAGAAAAGGCTGAGTTGGCTCTCTTGCGAGCCTCAAAGGTCGAAGACACGAAGGTACGTCGTGCCGTCGCAACCGCTTTAGGTACCCTGCGCACGGAGAAAGGCACCAGCGTACTGAGAGAGCTCACAGGCGATCCTAGCTATCTTGTCTCGGCGTCTGCCGCGCGTGCCCTGGGCAATTGTCCCGCCCCTCAAACCATCAAGACATTGGTGGCCCTGCTGAAGAAGGATTCCTGGTCGGACGTCGTTCGCGCTGGAGCCCTCGCTGCATTGGCTCAAATAGGGGATGATGACGAAATAAAGCATCTGATCACCTGGTCGGCTTACGGCAAACCATTGCGAGCACGGCGTGCTGCCATTGCCGCATTGCCTCAACTTGGCGAGGGCAGAAAGGTTCGAAGTCACCTAGTCGAGATGCTTCATGATAGAGATCCCCATATTCGTAGCGCAGTACTCTCCGCTCTGGGTACTTTGGGAGATCCCAAGGTCAAAGCAGACATCGATGCGCTACTAGACCGGGAGCTCGACGGCGGAGTTTGTACCCGCGCTCGAGAAATACTGAGTGACTTGGGTAAATCTGGCAGCCGAGGCCTCAAAGAAGCCCGTGAGACCAATCAAAAACTCCAGCAAGAGATGGGCGACCTCAAAACACGACTGGCTCGAATCGAGCAGCTGATGACCGAGAAGGAAAAGCCTTCGGGGGCCAAAAAAGCCTCCCGACTAAAGAAGCCAAGATAAACGATGACCGACGCCCTCACGAAGGGGGCGTCGCGTGCCCGCTTCTTAAAAACGAAAGATGAGTCCTTCTTTGGCGACCATCGCCCCCTGCCAAACTTCGCGCGCCTGAGCCGCAACTTTATCCATGAAAACATCGTCATGCTCTGGATCATGATGAAAAATCGCCAATTTTTTCACGTTTGCGGCTTTCGAGAGACGAATGGCCTCCTCCCAAGTGGAATGTCCCCAGCCTACCTTCGCTGGAAATTCTTCTTCTGTATAAGTCGAGTCATAGATCATCAGATCTGTTCCCTCGACGAGGCTCAGAATATTTTGGTCGGGTTTACCGGGCAGATGCTCTGTATCAGTAATATAACAGATGGATTTTCCACCATGCTCAATTCGGTAACCCGTTGCACCGTTGGGATGATTGAGGGGCGTTGTTTTTACACGAACACCGGGAGCAATGATGAAGTCTTCTCCGGCATCAAAGTCTTGAAAATTCAAATTTGCCTGCATCGCCTCTAGAGGAACAGGAAAAGTAGGCTGGGTCATTTGTCCGGCAAGAATTTCGTGAATTGAACCGTTTTTCAAATGACCCGCAAGCACCTGAAAATCATGTCCCTTTGCAAAGCCCGGTGCAAAAAAGGGAAATCCATTGATATGGTCCCAATGGCTATGGGTGAGCAGTAGGTGAGCAGATCGAATGCCACGCTCCATGAGGCTATGGCCTAGGGGACGAATACCCGTGCCAGCGTCAAGAATAATACTGGTGCCTCCTGCCGTTACTTCAAGACAACTCGTGTTGCCGCCATAGCCAGTATGACTTGCAGAAGGGCAAGCGATGCTGCCGCGAACTCCCCAAAATCTCAATTCGAGACTCATTGTTGCCCTCTATTCGGAGAGGTTACAAAACGACAAGTTGTCGCGGGACTACTCAAGAGACACGTCCTCGCTCTGCTTTGCTGCCAAATACCCATTTTCGTACACAAATGTCGTTCAATAGAGGGTGATCTGTCAACGCATTGCGGTCGATTTCCTCAATTGCGTCATCGAAACGAGACTCAATCACGTGAATGATGTCGAAATATCGCGAAATTTCGCGCTCTTATCCTCGATATTTTGATTGCTGCCCAGCTCCTCCAACGAGCCCTCTCCAAGAAGAGCGGCCACACTTACAGAAGTAGACCCTCTAGATCTCGTCCGCTCAGTCTGTCTGCCCTTGGTCCCCCACGATGATTTGTTACTCTCGGAGCTAAAGATGCAGTCGACCTTGCCCCAAGAGAAAGAGAGCCGCTACCAATTGCTCCATCGCATCGGTATCGCCCTAAGTGCCGAGCGCAATCGCGACAAGCTTTTGGATCTCATTTTGACCGAAGCGCAGACGCTCTGCAATGCCGATGGTGGAACGCTCTACTTGGTCAACGACGCAGACGAACTCGAATTTGCAATTGTAAAAAACGAGTCTCTACAAATCGACTTGGGCGGCATCTCAGGGCATCCCGTAGATTTTCCTGCACTCCCTCTTTTTGACAACTTGGGTCAGGCCATTCGCCAAAATGTTGCAACATATGCAGCCCACGAGAAACGTCCTATCCATACTCCGGACGCTTACAATGCCGGTAAATTCGACTTTTCTGGAACCCGAGAATTTGATCGAAGAAGCGGTTACCGCTCCAAGAGCTTTCTCACTATACCATTGGTCAACAGTGAGCCGAGGGTTATTGGTATTCTGCAATTACTCAACGCTCAAAATGACCGCGGTGAGGTAATCGACTTTGACGCCGCCCATCAGGAAACCGTGGCAGCTCTCACCTCCCAAGCGGCTATCGCTTTGGACAATAAAATATTGATGGAGGCCCAGAAAAACTTCCTGGAGAGCTTCATCAAAATGATGGCCTCGGCTATTGACGCAAAAAGCCCCTATACCGGCACCCATTGCGAACGTGTCCCTGTAATTACCGAGATGCTGATTCAAGAGGTATGTCGCGCCAAGACTGGGCCTTTCGCGAATTTTTCGATGAGTGATGACGAACTCTACGAATTGCATATCGCCGCCTGGCTTCATGATTGCGGAAAAGTCACCACCCCCACTCATGTGATGGATAAGGCGACAAAGCTGGAAACCATTCACGATAGAATCCAAGATATTGTAACGCGGTTTGAAGTTCTCAAACGAGACGCGCGCATAGCCTACTTAGAAGCGGTAGCCGCAGGCGGGGACAAAGAATTTGCTAGAAAAAGATATGAAAAAGAAGTGACCTCGCTCGACTCTGATCTCGCCTTTTTGAAGCGTGCCAATGTGGGGGGAGAGTATCTGCCCCCTGATTCTCAAGAACGAGTCAGCAAGATTGGCGAGCGAGTCTACGAAGAACAAGGGCGTCCCAAGACATTGCTCAGTCAAGAAGAGAGGGCAAACCTTCGGCTCTCTCGAGGTACGTTATCTCCCGATGAGCGCCTAATAATAAACGGCCATATGGTGCAAACAGCGCGCATGTTGGACGCTCTACCTTTTCCCCGCAATTTAAAAAGAGTCCCCGAATACGCAACGGGTCATCATGAAAAAATGAATGGCGAGGGCTATCCACGAGGTGTTTTCGCCGGTGATATGTCGGTCCCTGCTCGGGCAATGGCAATTTGCGATATTTTTGAGGCACTGACAGCGGACGACCGGCCCTATAAAATGGCCAAGAAACTTAGCGAAGCTATGCGCATTATGGGTCTCATGAAACAGGACAATCATCTTGACCCACAATTATTTGACCTATTTGTGAGCCGCCGAGTCTATTTACGCTACGCGACAAAACACCTAGACGCCTCTTTGATAGACGATGTAGACGAAGCTTCGTTGCTTGCCATCACGCCCAAAGAATTCACTCTACCTGATCCAGCGATTCGCAGTCTTCGTAAAGAGAAACTCCTTGAGAAATACAGCACTCGATTTCCGTTGAAGGAAAGTGCGGCGAGTCCCCTCTCCATCGCTCCGCTCTCCATTTCTCCTCTTTCGCTCACCCCTCCACCGCGAAACCCGGTTTCTCTTCGAGCACCCTCATTGAGGCCCCCTCATCCTCCAGTAAAACTGAGTAAAAAGTCCAAGTGACGAAAAAGCACCTTGGAGTTGCGGGTATATCACTCCTCGCTCTCCTCATTTTTTTCGCCAGTTACTTCAGCCTTCCACGCCCACTTCCCCCCTCGGCGGCACTGCCTACGACTCATCACTTGCAGGGGTATTTGGGCTCAGGCGCGTGTCGCTCCTGTCATCCTCAAGAACATGACTCGTGGCAAAAAACCTACCACAGCAAGATGACGCGAGTGGTAAACCCAGCAACCTGGGCCATTGCCGATGCCCCCACACTCCCTCTCATTTTCACCCTCTATGAGAGAAAATTTCGTCTCCGGTGGCACAAGGGTAAACTGCTCTATACGGGACCTAATTTGCAAGAAGTCGGGCGAGTTTTGCCCGCTATTGCTCGGACCAAAGACGCGAGTTCTCAATGGAAAAAATCTCACTCACTGAACGCGTTTCGTGATGCCAAAGAGGTAACGCGTGAACTGGTATTGCTCACAGGCTCTCATCACTATTTAGCATTTTGGATTGAGGGAAAAGACGGCCAGGAGTTACGCCAATTTCCATTTGTGTACATATTGGACGAAAAGAGATTTCTTCCTAGAAAGGACGCGTTTTTGCAGCCTCCCGATGCTCTACCTTTTTTAGCTCGCTGGAATGCAAATTGTATTCAATGTCACTCTGTAGCGGGGCGTCCTGAACAAAAAGAGGGGTATGATGAGAGAACTGGCAAGTTTTGGAGCAAGTACAATAGTCAAGTCGCAGAGCAAGGCATCAGCTGCGAAGCGTGCCATGGCCCAGGGCTTCAGCACGCTCGCCTCTACGCGAATCCTCTCAAGCGCAGGGAGGCACGGGCACAAAGCACCAGCGCCGCCATTTTTGTGCCGCGCCCCCAAGAAGGGGAACGAGGGAGCGAGGCATGCGGGCAGTGCCACAGCTATTTTTTACCAAAAGATCCTGAGATCTGGTGGACCTCAGGATTCAGCGAAAGTTTTTCTGCAGGAGAAACCCTAGATAAATCGCGATTACTATTGGGAGCCGATTCCTTCTCTAAACAAGGCAGTGAGGAGCTCTCGCCGCTCTTCAGCGCTCAAAAATCAAGTATTTTTTGGCAAGATGGCAGCATGATCGTCGGAGGGAGAGAGTACAATGGCTTAAGAGAAAGCCCCTGCTTTAAAGAAGGGGTCGGCCTAAGAAAGATGAGCTGTACCTCGTGTCATTCTTTGCACAAAGGGGATCCAAACGATCAACTCAAGCCTCAGCTCTCAAAAAACGAACTCTGCACTCAATGCCATAAAGAAATAAAGGAGACGCATTCGTTGCACGAGCCTGCAACCACTGGCTCCTATTGCATACAATGCCATATGCCGCGCACTAGCTACGCTCTGCTCCAAGGAATTTCATCCCATCAAATTTCTTCGCCTCGGGCCCAATTCACTAGCCCCCCCAATGCCTGCGCTCTCTGCCATATAGACAAAAGCCAAGAATGGATCACCACTCAACTAGTGAGCTACCGCGCTGCTACCCCTCGTGATTTTTCGAAAACTGTCGCCAAAAACACAGGCACTTCTTCGGTTGCTCTTGAACGCTCGTTGAGTGGAAACGCTGTCGAACGGGCTATTTACGCCTATTCATTCGGAACACAAGAAGTATACGAGACGGTGGGGGCAGCCCTTCCCCAGCAAATACTCCATAGAATGTTGAGCGACCCTTATGCCGCTATTCGCCTCATTTCCAAACGCTCTCTAAAAGAGCTAACGTCTATCTCCCAGCAACGCCCCCCCCTCTCTCTAAAAAATGCAAGCGATGATTCTCTCGATCTTTCGTCTCAAACCCTAGATAGATTGATGGAGAAACGCGACAATACTCCCATTGTGGTGAGCGAATGAAAACTGCAGCTCCTCCAGCAAATAGGGAACGAGATATCGATTCGACCGCCATGGGTTCGTGCACCTTGGTGCGCCGCCACTTGATCTATTGTTGGGCTTCGCTCTTTCTTTTCATTCTAGTGGGACTTGCTCTTGAAGCCCTGCATGCTTTTAAGTCTCCCTACTATTTAGACGCCGAGCATGAGACCCGACGCATGATGTGGCGCCTGGCCCATGGCCATGGGGCGTTTCTTGCGCTCATTCACGGGGGCCTCGCATGGACATTTTCTCAGCTCAATGAAAAGGACGTTGAAGCTGGGGGCGCCATCGCTTCGTTCTCGATGCTCGGGGCAAGCTTGCTCATTCCAGCTGGTTTTTTTCTGGGTGGACTCTACGCGATCGATGGTGATCCTGGGTTAGCAATTGCCCTCGTTCCTGCCGGAGCCTTTCTTTTGTTGGTCTCGGTCGGGCTTGCTTGCAAATTGTGCATGAAAAAAACCTAAACTATCGCGAGGATGGCCCAAACTAGCTCATTTGCGCCTTCTGTTTCCTAAGAATCTCGGGTGCAGACGCTATTGCTTCTCGGGAAGAAGCCGTACAGATCAAGAGTGAGCCTACAATCCGATGGGGGTGTGGTTAGGTTTGCAGGGT
>Ga0256845_1002915_pt1 | contig 12015 bp, 12 predicted proteins | sample RiftiametaG_FD_189101 | JGI IMG/M metagenome (GOLD analysis project Ga0256845, IMG submission 189101) | Tube worm associated microbial communities from hydrothermal vent at the East Pacific Rise, Pacific Ocean - Riftia | ecosystem: Host-associated > Annelida > Integument > Unclassified ... | reverse complement strand
GTTATATTCTCCAATGACAGTGACCTAGCACCGGCTTTGAGTGCTATTAAGTCACGCAGACCAGATATAAAAATTGGAATAGTCGCACCTATACGCGGTGAGGGTAGGCAACCTAGCGCAGACCTCAGAAGAATTGCAGACTGGACACGACAAAGTATCAAGGAAAATGAACTGGCTTCTTCACAACTTCCGCAAAAAGTTCTCACACGAAAACGTGCCATTTCAAAACCTGAACACTGGTAGGTAACATCACTTTTGTTATTTCCTGAAAGGCTTTAAAATAAGTGTTTTATTGCTTTCAGATTAAAAAACAGAAGGCAAGCATTGCCTGACTTCCTGTTACGAGTAAACTATCTGTCCTAATAATTAACACGTGACCTGTCCGGATCTATTATTACTCTATTTGGAGTAGCAATTGAACCGGATAGATTTTCACGAGAAATTAAAACAAATGAGATTTGAAGAAGCATATGAGGGTTATCAGGCCAAACGATTAACTCAAGATGAAGCCGCTAGCCTTTTAGGTGTTTGTAGCCGAAGTTTTCGCCGATATATGAACCGTTATCAAGAAACCGGTTTAGAAGGATTGTGCGATAAACGCATGGCTAATTTATCAGCCAGAGCAGCGCCAGTGGATGAAGTCTTTCGTTTAACGGACTTGTATTCCAGTCGCTATAGTCGCTGGAACGTTCGTCATTTTCATCGTTGGTATCAACGAGAGCATGAAGGGGAGCGAAGTTATAGCTGGGTTAAAAACCAGCTTCAATCAGCAGACTTAGTGGTTAAAGGAAAATCACCCGATCCTCATCGAATAAAACGGGTACCGAGTGCGCTGCCGGGCATGATGATCCATCAAGATGGCAGCACTCATTTGTGGGTTCCCGGGTGTTTATTGGGATTTGATCGTGACAATGGATGATGCCACTAATGAGCATTATTCCATGCGATTTGTTGAAGAAGAAGGCACGGCTAGTTCTTTGCAGGGCGTTAAAGATGTTTTAGACGCGAAAGGAATATTCTGTACCTTTTATTCTGACAGAGGCAGTCATTATTGGCATACACCAGAAGCCGGCGGTAAAGTGGATAAAAACAATCCGACTCAATTCGGTGTGGCGCTTAAACGTTTAGGGATTGATATGATTGCGGCTTATTCACCCGAAGCACGTGGTCGCTCCGAGCGAGCGTTTGGAACTCATCAAGGTCGCCTGCCTCAAGAGCTTGCACTCAAAGGGATCACTGATATGAGCGCCGCTAATGAATATCTTAAAAATCATTACATGCCTGCTTTTAATGACGAATTTTCTCGCCCAGCCAGAGAAGAAGGAAATGCTTTTGTCGAATTAGCGGGTGTTAACCTCGATGATTACCTTTGTGAGCGATATGAACGAGTGGTCAGAAAAGATAATTATGTGTCATTTAATAATCTCAGTTTGCAGCGACCTAAAGATAAACATCGTTATCATTATGTGAAAGCTAAAGTGACGATTGTTGTTCATCTTGATGAGTTAATTTCTATATTCCATTGGCCAAGACGGCTTGGAAGATATTCAGCTGATGGGCTTTTAATCAATGAAAATCAACAACAAGCTGACGTTGCGTAATTCTGCTTCACAACATCAGTAGTAAAATTAACTAAAGCGGACAGATGTCGTGTTAATTATCCGGACAGTTCTATTTACTCTTAACATACTTTAGGGCAGTATGAACATGGTTTAGCGATAGCATTAGGTCAAGTTAAAAAGAATGATTTGTTAGTTATCTTTAGTTCAGCACCTTATTCAAATCTAACCGTTGATATCTGTGCGATGGCTAATAAGATAGGATGCAAAATTTTGGCCATTACTGATTCACCAATGTCCCCTTTAAATGAACATGCTTGCATTTCAATTAAAATACCGACAACCAGTCAATATTTCACTAATAGTCTCTCCGCAAATTGTATTTTTATAGAAAGTTTACTTTGTATTGAGGCTAAAAAAATTGGTAAGTCAGCGATTAAAAAATTACAGGATCATGAAGAGCTTTTAACTCAATTGAATGCTAATTCATAACGACTAATCAAGCCGTCTAATCCGCTATTGAAACAAGCGCTTAAACAAACTAAAACTCTTTGATTTATAGAGTCTTTTTGGTTAAACTTGCGCCAGAATTTTATCAATGCAGATTATGGTTTTTATTAAAATCGATTTGCGAACTCTAAAGCACTGTTAATTAAAGGGTAGTACCTGGAACTCAGTGCTTTTGTTGTTTTTGGAGCCGTTGTAAAAAATGCCAATTATTACTTTACCCGATGGGAGTAAGCGAGAATTTGATGCAGATGTTACTGTATTTCAAGTGGCAGCTGATATTGGTCCTGGGCTTGCTAAAGCGGCTCTTGCTGGTCGTGTGAACGGAGAGCTTGTTGACACTAGTTATATTATCAATATCGATTCTGAGCTGGCATTAATTACTGAGCGTGATGAAGACGGGTTAGAAGTTATAAGGCATTCTTGTGCCCACTTGTTAGCCCAAGCGGTACAAAGTTTATTTCCAAAAGCTCAAGTTACTATTGGTCCTGTCATTGATAATGGCTTTTTCTACGATTTTGCATTTTCAAGACCTTTCACTCCTGATGATTTAAACGCGATTGAAAAGAGAATGATTGAAATCTGCAAGCAAGATTTACCTGTTGAGCGTTCAATTATGGCGCGTGATGAAGCAATAAAATTCTTTAGCGACATGGGTGAGTCATACAAGGCTGAAATTATAGAAAGTATACCTGAAGGTGAAGAACTGTCTCTTTATCGTCAAGGTGATTTTATCGATTTATGTCGTGGTCCGCATGTGCCAAGTACGGGAAAAATTAAAGCATTCAAATTAATGAAATTGGCGGGTGCCTATTGGCGTGGAGATTCCAATAATGAAATGCTTCAGCGTATTTATGGAACCTGCTGGGCAAATAAAAAAGACTTAAAGAAATACCTTTTTAGGTTAGAAGAAGCCGAAAAACGCGATCATCGAAAAATAGGCAAACAACAAGAACTATTTCATTTTCAAGAAGATGCCCCTGGCATGGTTTTTTGGCACGCTAATGGTTGGAGTATTTTTAAAGAACTTGAGAGTTACATTCGTATCGTGACGAGTAATACTGACTATCAAGAAGTGAAAACGCCTCAAATTATGGATAGAAGTCTTTGGGAAAAATCGGGGCATTGGGATAAGTATCACGATGGGATGTTCTCAACGGAATCAGAAAATCGAGTTTATGCGATTAAACCAATGAACTGTCCTGGACATGTACAGATATTCAATCAAGGACTTAAATCCTATCGTGATCTACCTTTACGTTTAGCCGAGTTTGGTTCATGTCATCGAAACGAACCTTCTGGCTCTTTACATGGTTTGATGCGTGTAAGGGCATTTACTCAAGATGATGCACATGTGTTTTGTACAGAAGAGCAAATTCAAGAGGAAGTCTGCCACCTGATAGATACCATTTATAACGTATATGCTGATTTTGGATTTGAGAATATTGAAATCAAATTTTCTACTCGTCCAGAAAAGCGAGTGGGTTCAGATGAGTCATGGGATCAAGCTGAAGAGGCTCTTAAAGCTTCGTTAGAATCTAAAAGTATCGAATATGAAATTCTTCCAGGAGAAGGCGCTTTTTACGGACCAAAAATTGAGTTTTCCTTAAGAGATTGTTTGGAAAGAGTGTGGCAATGTGGCACTGTTCAATTAGATTTTTCTATGCCGGGGAGATTAGATGCAGAGTATGTTTCAGAGGATGGAAGTAAGAAAACGCCAGTGATGATTCATCGTGCTATTTTAGGTTCTTTAGAGCGCTTTATTGGTATTTTGATTGAAGAATATGCGGGTAAATTTCCAACATGGTTAGCACCAACACAAGCTGTAATAATGAATATAACCGACAAACAAGCGGAATTTGTTCAAAAAAATGCTAAAATATTGAAATCTCGGGGCTTAAGAGTCAATTCGGACTTGAGAAACGAGAAAATCGGCTTTAAAATTCGTCAGCATACCTTACAACGAATCCCTTATTTATTAGTTGTTGGAGATCGAGAGGTTGAAACGGAAACTGTTTCGGTCAGATCTCGTGCAGGGAAAGATTTAGGAAGCATGAGTTTAGATGCTTTTGAAGCATTAATAAAAGAAGATATAAAGCAGTTAGCTAGAAAATAGTCGCTAACTTTTAGTTTAATAAAAAGAGGAATAAAAACATCAAAAGAGCAAAGCCAAAAATGGCGGTAAAGGTAAAACGTTCCACCATTAATGAAGACATAACGGCACCAAAAGTTCGATTAATCGATCATGATGGTGAGTCAAAAGGGATTGTTGATATAGCAGATGCTTTAGTCGCAGCAAAAGCGGCAAGTATGGATTTGGTAGAGATATCTCCCAATGCCGAACCACCTGTTTGTAAAGTTATGGATTATGGTAAGTACGTTTTTGAAGCGAAAAAGGCAAAAGCGGCGGCTAAGAAAAAACAGACTGTTGTACATGTAAAGGAAATAAAGTTTAGACCAGGTACCGATATTGGCGATTACAATATTAAACTTCGTAAACTACGAGAGTTTTTGGAAGATGGTGATAAAACTAAAATTACTGTGCGTTTTAGAGGCCGTGAAATGGCTCATAAAGAAATTGGTACAGAATTGATGAAGCGAGTAGGTAAAGACTTAGAAGACATTGGAGATGTGGAATCATTCCCTAAGCAAGAAGGCCGTCAAATGACGATGGTCATTGCACCAAAAAGAAAGAAATAATTGAAAGAAATTTGGTTTATTTGTTTTAAACAAGTAAGCTGATTAAAGCTAGTCACAAGGTTTTTGGCAACCCGAAGATTAGTTCGCGAGAGAGCTTAGAGTCATTTATTTAATGACATTAAGTTTTCTTTTATTTAAACACTGATAGGTAGTTAACGGTATAGAAATCGTTTGATTGATTTCACATTGCGACCTACAGCTGATAACTGGAGTAAAAGAATGCCAAAGATAAAAACTGATAGTGGTGCTGCAAAGCGTTTTAAAAGAACTGGTAGCGGTGGCTTTAAACATGCTCAATCGCATCGTCGTCACATTCTAACTAAGAAGAGTTCAAAGCGAAAGCGTCATTTGCGTGATATGCAAATGGTTGCAGCTTGCGATGTTCCACAGCTGGATCGCCAGCTTCCTTACGTTTAAGAATGGGAGTGATATAAAATGCCTAGAGTAAAACGCGGTGTTACCGCTAGAAAAAGCCACAGGAAAGTTCTAAAAGCAGCCAAAGGTTATTATGGTGCTCGTAGTCGCGTATTCCGCGTTGCAAAGCAAGCTGTAACTAAAGCTGGTCAATATGCCTATCGTGATCGTCGTCAGCGTAAGCGTCAATTCAGAGCAATCTGGATCCAACGTATTAATGCTGAAGCACGTGTAAGCGGTTTATCATATAGCCAATTTATTAATGGTCTTAAAAAAGCATCTATCGGAATTGATCGTAAGATCCTTGCTGATATCGCTGTATTTGACAAAGTTGCGTTTGCAGCAATTGTTGAAAAAGCAAAAGTGGCGCTCGCTTAAGACTTAATTTTATTGCTCTAACTAGTTTTAGGTATTTTCTTCTAGAGTTAGTCATCAATAGAATATTGAAAGGAGTAGGGCAATTGCTCTACTCCTTTTTTTTACTTTACATCATTTAATTGCTTTTAAATTAGTATATTGAAAGCTACAAAATTCGTTTGGAACAAATCAATCATGTCAAAAGCTATTGAAGAGCTACTGAGCAAAGGACTAAATTTGGCTGAGAAAGCCTCTGATTTAAAAGCTTTAGAGCAAGTAAAAATTGAATACCTAGGTAAGAAAGGTCTTTTAACCAGTCAGCTTAAAGCATTGGGTCAATTACCTGCTGAAGAACGCCCCATTCAAGGTGCTGCGATAAATAAAGCGAAGAAAATAATTCAATTAAAAATTGACTCGATTAAATCAAACTTTGAAAAATTAGAAATTGCCGATCAATTAACAAGCGAATCAATAGATGTCACATTACCAGGAAGAAATAGTGAGCTGGGTGGTTTACATCCGGTTAATAGAACATTAGAGCGCATTGTAGATTATTTCTCGCAAATTGGTTTTAGCGTTGAAGAAGGTCCTGAAGTCGAAGATGATTTTCATAATTTTGAAGCCTTGAATATTCCAGGGCATCATCCCGCGAGAGCAATGCATGATACTTTTTATTTTGGTGATGGCTCGTTGCTTAGAACTCACACTTCGCCTGTTCAGATCAGAACAATGGAAAGAGTTGCACCACCGGTGAGAATTATTGCTCCCGGCCGAGTATATCGTTGTGACTCAGATTTAACCCACACTCCGATGTTTCATCAAGTTGAAGGGTTGCTAGTTGATAGAAGCACATCTTTTTCTGACTTAAAAGGCGTTTTAGATGAGTTTTTGAAACACTTTTTTGAAAATGAAAAATTGAAAGTTAGATTTAGACCATCCTATTTTCCCTTCACAGAACCGTCTGCTGAAGTCGATATAGCTTGTGTGATGTGCGCAGGTAAAGGCTGCCGTGTTTGTTCTAATACAGGGTGGTTAGAGATTTTAGGCTCTGGCATGGTTCATCCAAATGTATTGGAATCATCGGGTATAGACAGCGAAGAATTTACTGGATACGCTTTTGGTATGGGCGTAGAACGAATGACCATGTTACGTTATGGCGTTAATGATTTAAGACTGTTCTTTGAAAATGACTTACGGTTTTTACAGCAATTTAATTAATATTAGATGAATGGCATTTCGTTTTATTTATGTAGCAAGTTAAAGAAGAGATATCGGATTAATAAATGAAAATAAGTGAAAAGTGGTTAAGAACTTGGGTTAACCCTAAAATTTCAACTGACGAATTGGTTGCTATGCTGACTATGGCAGGTCTTGAGGTAGATGGTACTGAAAATTTGGGTGCCGATTTAGCTGGTGTGTTAGTTGGTGAAATTGTAAAAACATCTCAGCATCCAGAGGCTGATAAATTACAAATTTGCGAAGTAGATGTTGGAAATGATAAAAATTTGCAAATCATTTGTGGTGCACCAAATGCAAGAAAATCGATTAAAGTTGCTGTTGCCGTTATTGGGTGTGTATTACCGGGTGATTTTAAAATCAAAAAAGCAAAATTACGAGGTGTTCAATCCTTTGGAATGCTTTGCTCAGGAAAAGAGTTAGAGTTATCCGATGAACAAGATGGCATTATTGAGCTTTCTCAAAATGCCGTTGTTGGTCAGGAGTTAATCGACCACTTAGGTTTAAAAGATACGGCAATCGATATTGATTTAACCCCAAACCGTGGTGATTGTTTAGGTATTAAAGGCGTAGCAACAGAAGTAGGCGTATTAACTCAATCAGTAGTGAAATCTGTTAATATTCCTGTGGTTAAAGCAACGATTGATGATGTCATTCAAGTGAAATTGACCGTGCCAAAAGCCAACCCTCGGTTTGTATCACGTATTATTTCTAATATAGATATCAGCGCCAAAACGCCAGAATGGATGGCCACACGTTTGTTAGCTTCAGGTATTCGCTCTATTGATCCTGTGGTTGATGTGACTAATTATGTGATGATGGAATTAGGCCATCCGATGCATGCTTTTGATAAAGCGAAAGTTTCTGGTGAATTAATTGTTCGTTATGCTACTGACGGAGAAGAAATCTTACTGCTAGATGAGCAAACAATCAAACTAAAAAGTAATACTTTAGTCGTTGCCGATGAAGATAAAGCCTTGTCTATTGCAGGAATTATGGGCGGAAAATATTCAGGAGTTAGCTCAGCCACTAAAGATATTGTTTTGGAAGCCGCCCATTGGGATCCAATTAAAATCGCAGGAAAAGCAAGAAGCTATGGACTACATACTGATGCATCTCATCGTTTTGAGCGGGGTGTAGATTTTGAAACTTGCGCTAATATTATTGAACGAGCAACACAACTGTTATTAGATATTGTAGGCGGTGAAGCTGGGCCAATTAATGATGAAATTGATACAAAGCATTTCCCGCAAATTAAAAGCATTAAATTAAGACGAACTAGAATAGAAAGATTATTGGGTATACAAATGCCTGATGAGCAGGTTGTTGATATTTTGAATCGACTTGAGATGTCAACTAAAGATGTAGAGGATGGCTGGTTAGTGACAGTACCTTCTGCGCGTTTTGATATCAGCATAGAAGCCGATCTAATTGAAGAATTAGTGCGGATCTATGGATATAATAATATTCCTAGTCGCAAGCCTGTTGGCGAGCTTTCGATGATTCGAAAGCCTGAAAAACACATTGAAAAGCTTAAAATAGCAAAGTTATTGGCAAATAGAGGTTTCCAAGAAAGCATTACTTATAGTTTTGTGGATAAAGAATCACAACAAATCATTGATCCAAAAATTGAGCCATTACCTTTACTTAACCCAATCTCTGCAGAATTAGCTGTAATGCGAAGTTCATTGTGGCCAGGATTACTAAATGTTGTCGCTTATAATCAAAAAAGGCAGCAAGATTCGGTTAAAATTTTTGAAATAGGTTTGAAGTTCGTGCCAACTGAAGATGGCCTAGTACAAACACCTGTTATTGCCGGAGCAATCAGTGGTAGGAACAAATCAGAAAACTGGGAAGCTAGTAATAATAAAGTTGATTTTTATGACTTGAAAGCGGACTTAGAAGCAATATTCAAACAGACTTCTAATCAAGCTCAATTTAGTTTTGTTGCATCGCAGCGTGAAGGATTACATCCCGGTCAAACTGCCGAGATTTATAGAAATGGACAGTCATGCGGTTTTATCGGCAAATGCCACCCTGAAACACAACAGTCATTTGATATAGGCGAGCCTGTCTATCTGTTTGAAATGACCCTAAAAAGTGTTTCACAGCGTAAAATCCCTAAGTTCAATGCTTTGTCAAAATACCCTAGTATTCGTAGAGATATCGCAATTTTAGTCAAAGAAGACGTGACTTCTACGCAAATAGTTGATTTAATTGGACAAACAGCAAAAAATTGGCTAAATAATATAATAATATTTGATATTTACCGCGGTAAAGGAATAGAAGAGGGCTACAAAAGTGTAGCCATTGGTTTTACTCTACAGCGATCGGATCGAACATTTAAAGAATCTGAGATTGCTAAGACATTAGATAGAGTGATATCCGCATTTCAACAAAAACTCGGTGCAGTTTTGAGGGACTAGCTTATGGCATTAACAAAAGCAGAAATGGCTGAAAAATTATTTGATGATCTTGGTCTCAATAAAAGAGAAGCCAAAGAAATGGTTGAAGGTTTTTTTGATGAAATCAGAAATTCTTTAGCGACAAATGATCAAGTCAAAATGTCTGGTTTCGGAAATTTTGATCTACGTGATAAAAAACAAAGACCGGGTAGAAATCCCAAAACGGGCGAAGAGATCCCTATTAGCGCTCGTCGTGTGGTAACCTTTCGGCCAGGACAAAAATTAAAAGCAAGAGTTGAAGCATATGCTGGAAGCAAGTAACAATAACGAATTGATGCCAATACCGGACAAGCGTTATTTCACCATTGGTGAAGTGAGCGAGTTATGTTTGGTCAAGCCTCATGTTTTACGTTATTGGGAACAAGAATTCCCTCAATTAAGTCCCGTTAAAAGACGTGGGAATCGACGTTATTATCAAAGAGACGATGTTCTAGTTATTAGAGAAATTCGTGAACTTCTTTATGATCAAGGCTTCACTATTGGCGGTGCGCGACAGCAGTTAGAATCAGATGATGACGCTACTGATCTAAATGCAATTCAAGCAATTATTACCGATTTAGAGAGTGTACTGAAAATATTAGCTACTTAGAATAAAATTGGTAACTGTTCAGCGTATCTCAATTTAAGGATACATTTTTGGCAAATTGAGGAAGCTCTCCTTTAAATATAAGTTTTAATGCTTTGCGACTACTGACATTCTGTTTGCGACAGGTGGATAAATAACCGCGTACTCGACAGAATACATCGGCACCGCTCTGACTTCGGAAATAGCCTGAAATTTTTTGTTGTACTTTAGTCATGCGAATATCATTTTCACCTTGATTGTTAGTAAAAGGAATTTCTACATTTTCCATAAATCGTAATACATCATCCTCAAAATTAATGAGCCTCTCTAATAAGTTTCGTGATTTACTTCGTTTCACTCGTTCCCTTTTTACTTTCTTGTTTTCAACTGGTGGAGGACATTCCAGCTTGCCTTTTTCGAGTGATCGCTTGTAGTGTAATGGTCAAGTTTTTTTGGAGTGTTTTTAAGCCGCTTTTTTCATTTTCTGTGACTTCTGATTCGGAGTTAAATAATCAATCGCTGAGTGCAACCTTTTGTAGTTGTAAAAACGAATATATGATTGGATCACTTTCACCGCCGACAAATGATTAATAAAGCTTAATTGGTTGAGCCTTTCCGTTTTTAAGCTTCTAAAAAATCGTTCCATAACAGCATTATACCCAAGAAGCGGGGCAGATCCTCCCAACAATTTCCGCGACGACTCATACTTTGAGTGATTTTAAGTTCCTTTAAATAGCCAGCCAATAAATGAGCAGAATATTGAGTTCCTTGATCTGAGTGAAACATTAATTGGTTAGTTTTAGGTTGCTGCATTTTTATCGCATGTTGTAATGCCTTTTTTGCTAGCTCTGCATTGGGGGATTGAGAAAATGCCCAGCCCACAATTTCTTTACTGGCTAAATCTAATACACAAGCTAGATAACTCCAACCTTGGTGAGTTTTCACGTAAGTAATATCACCAACCCAGCGTGTATTAATACGGCACGGTCGAAATTCACGATTAAGCAAGTTCGGAAAGTATTTATCTTCCAAACCGTTGTTTGGATAGCGATGGCGTTTCTTAGGGCATATGGCCACAATCTTTGCTCGATTCATCAACGTTGCCGTTTGGTATTCACCTAGTTCAAAACCTCGATTTATTAACTCAAGCTTCATACGACGTCGACCATAACTATTATTGGTTTCGTTGGCGATGGATTTAATTTCAAGAATGATTTGCTCTTGCACAATACTTAGGCCTCTCGGTTGATAATAAAAACAGCTTTGAGCCAGATTAAATAATTCACACAATTCTTTAATCGAATAATTATTATTGGCCTTCTTTATTTTCTCAACTAGCTCAGAGCGCTGTTGTCGCGAACAAAGAAGGCGGTGGCCTTTTTAACGGTTTTTGCTCCTGCAAAACCGTGTTATCGTACGTCCTGTACATATAATATTTCGTTATCTCTTTTGGCACGCCATAATTGCTTTTCTAGTTCTTGGATACGTTGTTGCTCAGGGGTTAGGGCCTTTTTACCTTCTGGCGTCTGACCTTTCAACTCCGCAACATATTGGCATTTCCAACGAGAAACAGCTGATTCGGATGCACCCGATATTTCCATCACTTTTTTATTGGAATACCCTTCATCGATCATTAATCTAGCGTATTCTAGTTTTTGTTCAAGTGTTACTTTAACGCGCACTTTATTCTGTTTTTTATCTGACATATTCTCACCTAATTATTGGAGGGGATTATAGGCTAGAAAACCTTCCAAGTTAATTAGACCATTACAAACTCAGCAGCATGAAGCGAGAGTTACGCCTGCCAGTAAAGTGGATGGTTGGCTACCTTGGGTGCATATTGCCATAGGCAACTTAAAAACATTTTTGTTGGGTACTTTTCATGGTGTTTCTGGAAAATACTTGCAAGAATATCTTGATGAGTTCTGTTATCGCTTTAATCGACGGTTTTTTGAAAAAGAAATTCCTAACCGTTTGTTAAATTTAGCGATTATTCATTCACCTTTACAATCGTTATGAGTCAAATGCAGAGGCATGTATTAGAATGAAAGTCCCCCTTCAGGCTCATTTCATATTGGACAATACTAGTAATGTCAACCCAAAGCTAAAATGTCCCCTTTTCTCCAAAGTTGAAATGTCCCCTTATGCAGCGGACTTTTCTTCATTTTTGTAAGAGCGCTTCCAAGGGTGATCTACTTTAGGTTTATGTGAT
>Ga0256845_1002914_pt1 | contig 12016 bp, 10 predicted proteins | sample RiftiametaG_FD_189101 | JGI IMG/M metagenome (GOLD analysis project Ga0256845, IMG submission 189101) | Tube worm associated microbial communities from hydrothermal vent at the East Pacific Rise, Pacific Ocean - Riftia | ecosystem: Host-associated > Annelida > Integument > Unclassified ... | reverse complement strand
GGCAGGAATTCTACAACCTGTTGCAATATTAGTTGCAAATACTGTGTAATTTCCAACAACTGTTGGTGTATATACTGCATCAGTAGCATTTGTAATTATGTTTCCTACTGGGTCAGCATTTACTTCAACCTCGGTTAAATTAAAATATGAAAAGCCATCAGTATCATCATCACACTGTTTTAAAGTTACTACTGAATTTATTACTGATAAAGGATTAACAATCAAATCAAAAATTGTAGTAGCGTAACAACTTGTATTGCCTTTGTTTTCAATTCTAGCAAATAGTGTTTGCGGATTAATAGTGTTTACAAGTGGAACAAAATTAAATTTAATATACGTTGTATCAAAAGTATTAGTTATTCCTAAAGCAGTTTGTAAATCTACATCGCCTCCAAACCCATTATTATTAATAAGTATTGCATTCGTAACATTCCCTGCTGGAAAAGCCCTACCACTAGTTAATATAATGCCTTCATCAAACGGAAAAGAACTACCTAAAGGCTTACTAAAAAAACCATAACTTTTTGTATTGACATCTGTTGGGTTCCCACTTACTTGAGAAGAAAAAGTATCAACAGTTGAACACTCGCTAGAAATTAAAATATCTGTTACAAGTTTTTCTAACGAGTAATTTGATTCTGCATCTACAGAGTTATTTACATTAATAATTTGTCCATAACTCTTCATAGACAAATAAAAACTGTAATCAATAAAAAAAATTGGGCATTTAATTTCAAACAATATTTCAGAAACCTAAAACATCAAATATATATATAACTAAAAGTTTCTTTTGTATTTTTACAAAAAATTAGCTAAAATGAATACTTTTAAGGTTTCCGTGCAAGAAACTTCAAATAATTTGATTCTTAAATTCGAATTAAACCAATTTATAACAAAGCATCAAAGCTTTGAATTTAATAATATAGACGAAGCTAAACCATCGCCTTTAGCACAACAATTATTCTATTTACCATTTGTAAAGAAAATTTATATTTCAGGTAATTTTGTTGCTATTGAACGATATAACATTGTTGAGTGGTCAGATGTACAAGATGAATTAGCAGAACAAATTGAAACCTATTTAAACGATGGTGGTATTGTTATTGAAGAAACTGCAACTGCAAAAAAAGTAGCAGTTACTGTTTATGCAGAAAGCACTCCAAACCCATCTGTAATAAAATTTGTTTCAAATAAAAAAATAGTTACAACAGCATTTGAATTTACTTCTATAGACGAAGCAAAATTATCGCCACTGGCAACTGAATTGTTTCACTTCCCATTTGTAAAAAGTATTTTTATTGACGAAAATTATGTGTCAATTACTAAATATGATATTGCAGAATGGCAAGAAATAACAATGGAACTTCGTGAGTTTATTAAAAATTATATTGAAAACGGAAAAGAAATAGTTTCAGTAAATGCTACTGAAACCTTACAAAAATCTACCACACAAATAGATTCTCATTTTGAATCACTTGATGATACTTCAAAAGAAATTATAAATATTCTTGAAAAATATATAAAACCTGCTGTGGCAAGCGATGGTGGTAATATTCAATTTTTATCTTATGATGCTGAAAGCAAAAATGTAAGTGTAATGCTTCAAGGGGCTTGTAGTGGTTGCCCGTCTTCAACATTTACTCTAAAAAATGGTATTGAAAATATGCTACGCGAAATGCTTCCTGGTAAAATAAATTTGGTTGAAGCTATAAATGGGTAAGGTTTAATGTAACTTTTAGTTTTGCTTTGTGTAAAAAAAACAGTTATCTTTAAAGAAGTTAACTATATTATAATAACCTATAAAAAAATACAATGGCAGTATTAAAAGTAATCGAAGTATTATCTAATTCAGATAAAAGTTGGGAAGATGCAACTAAAAAAGCAGTAAAACATGCAGCAAAAAGTGTAAAAAACATTCGTTCTGTTTATGTACAAGATCAAAGTGCTAGTGTAAAAGATGGTGAAGTAACAGACTTTAGAGTTAATGTAAAAATTACTTTTGAAGTAAATTAATTATTCAAACTTTTATATAATATAAGCGTTCAATAACTGAACGCTTTTTTTGTGCCTAAATTTCGCTAACTTTGACGTATGAAGTACTTACCAATACTATTTATTGCTATATTAATAAGTTGCAAAGGACAGAACACAACATCTATGGATTATAAATATACAAACGATTTAATACACGAAACAAGTCCATATTTGTTGCAACATGCTCATAATCCAGTAAACTGGAATGCTTGGAATGAAAACACTTTAGCCAAAGCAAAAGCAGAGAACAAGCTCCTACTTATTAGTGTTGGTTATGCGGCCTGCCATTGGTGTCATGTTATGGAACATGAAAGTTTTGAAGACAGTTTAGTGGCGCAAATAATGAATAAAAATTTTATTAATGTAAAAGTTGATAGAGAAGAACGACCAGATATAGACCAAGTATATATGAACGCTGTACAGTTAATGACTGGTAGTGGCGGTTGGCCTTTAAACGTTATTGCTTTACCCGATGGTAGACCCGTTTTTGGTGGCACGTATTTTAAGAAAGAACAATGGACGGATGCTTTAGAGCAAATCTCAAAGTTATATGAAGAAAAGCCAGAAAAACTACATGAATATGCTGATAAATTAGAACAAGGCATCAAATCCTTAGATGTTGTTACTTTAAATACTGACGAACCTGTTTTTAAAAAACCTTTTATTGAAGATGCTATTCAAACTTGGTCGAAACAATTTGATAATAACCGAGGTGGCATGAATAAATCTCCAAAATTCATGATGCCAAATAACTATCATTTTTTATTACGTTATGCTTATCAAAATAATGATAAAAAACTTCAAGATTATGTCAATTTAACGCTTACAAAAATGACTTATGGTGGTGTTTTTGACCAAATTGGTGGTGGTTTTTCACGATATTCCGTTGATGCCAAATGGCATGTCCCTCATTTTGAAAAAATGCTCTACGATAATGGTCAATTAGTAAGTTTATATACCGATGCTTACCTCATCACAAAAAATGAATTATATAAAAATGTAGTTGAAGAAACTTTAGAGTTTGTAAAACAAGAACTTACAAATTCTGAAGGTGCATTTTATTCCTCATTAGATGCCGACAGCAATACACCTGAAGGCAAACTTGAAGAAGGTGCCTTTTATGTTTGGAAAAAAGACGAGCTTAAAACGCTTTTACAAAATGATTTTGATTTGTTTTCTGATTATTATAACATTAATAATTACGGGTTTTGGGAACATGAAAATTATGTACTTATTAGAAAAGATGATGATGCATCAATTATTAAAAAACATAATATTTCAAATGATATTTTAAATAAAAAAATCAGTTCTTGGAAAACATTACTTTTAAAAGAACGTAACAAAAGAGAAAAACCAAGATTGGATGATAAAACATTAACCTCTTGGAACGCTATTATGCTTAAAGGTTACGTTGATGCATATCGTGTTTTTGGAAATAATGATTATCTCGCTTCCGCGGAAAAAAATGCTAACTTTATTTTAGACAATCAATTACGAGAAGATGGTGGGTTAAATCATAATTACAAAAACAGAAAGAGTACCATTAATGGTTATTTAGAAGATTATGCTGCAACTATAGATGCATTTCTATCACTTTATGAAAATACATTAAACGAAGCGTGGTTAACAACAGCTAGAGATTTAGCAAACTATACATTCGACCATTTTTATGATGATACTAACAAAATGTTTTATTTCACATCAGATGAAGACAAATCGTTAGTATCAAGAAGTATCGAGTATCGTGATAATGTAATTCCTGCCAGTAATTCAATGATGGCAAAAAATCTATTCAAGTTATCTCACTATTTTGATAACGACCATTATAGAAACACAGCAATAACTATGTTAAATAATGTAAAACCAGAAATGCAAGAATATGCTTCTGGCTATTCCAATTGGTTAGATTTAATGATGAATTACACCAATCCGTTTTACGAAGTTGCTATTGTTGGTACAGATGTAAAACAAAAAATAACAGAATTAAACAAAACATACATACCTAATAAACTTATTGCTGGTAGTACTTCCGAGAATAACTTGCCTTTATTAGAAAATCGCTACAACCCAGGTAACACACTTATTTATGTTTGCGTAAACAGAGCTTGTAAACTTCCAGTTTCTGAAGTTAGTCAAGCCATTAAATTTTTAAAAGAATGACAACTTTAACAATATTTCTTATCGCCTTTGTTGCTTTTGAACATCTTTACTTTTTAGTATTAGAAATGTTTTTTTGGACTAAACCAAAAGGCATAAAAGCATTCGGATTAAAATCGAAAGAGTTTGCAGAAGACACCAAAGTTTTAGCAGCAAACCAAGGTTTATATAATGGATTTTTAGCAGCAGGATTACTGTTTTCAATTATTGAAAAAGATATAAAATTTGCTGTTTTCTTTCTTATTTGTGTGACTATTGCAGGTATTTATGGGGCTTATTCTACAAAGAAAATTAAGTTATTTTATTTGCAATCTATTCCCGCAATTGTTGCGTTGGTAACTTGTTTTTTTTAGAAAAATAGCTTTAATTTCGCATACTAATTAATATTAAAAAAATTATGGATTTAGAAAAGTGGATTGAAAAAGGTTATGATTTAATTATAGATTTTGGACCAAAAATTTTAGGAGCCCTTGCTATTTGGATTATAGGTTTATGGACAATAAAAGCTATATCTAAAACGATTTCTAAAGTAATGGATAAAAAGGACTATGATGCTAGTTTAAAAAAGTTTTTACTAAACCTTCTAAATTGGATTTTTAAAATTGTATTAATTGTAGTAGTTCTTGGTACTGTTGGTGTTGAAACCACATCGTTTGCAGCCATTTTAGCTGCTGCTGGTTTAGCAATTGGCTTAGCTCTACAAGGTTCTTTAGCTAATTTTGCTGGTGGTGTTTTAATTATGATTTTTAAACCCATTAAAATTGGCGATTTAATTGAAACACAAGGTGAACTTGGCGTGGTTAAAGAAATTGAAATTTTCACAACGAAATTAACTGGTTTATCAAATAGAGAAATTATAATCCCAAATGGATCGTTATCTAATGGTAATATTATTAATTATACTACTGAAGGAACACGTCGTGTAGACTTAACTTTTGGAGTAAGTTATGATGCCGATATTAAACAAACTAAAGATGTTTTAATGAATGTTATAACATCACACCCTAAAGTTTTAAAAACACCTGTATCAACAGTAAACGTTTCTGAATTAGCTGATAGTTCTGTAAATTTTGCTGTAAGACCTTGGTGTAAAACTGAACATTATTGGGATGTATACTTTGACGTTACTGAAAATGTAAAAATAGCTCTTGATGCTGCTGGTATAGAAATTCCTTATCCACATGCGGTTGAGATTCAAAAGAAAGCTTAATTAGTTTTTACTAATAATATTTTAAACCTCACATGTTTTTATAACCTGTGAGGTTTTTTTAGTTTCTATAACTGCGTTAAGGATTGAAACGGCATCCTTTTTATTGTGGAATTCCTGCCTACGCAGGAATAACAGAATGAAAAGATATAGTGGAAAGCCTGACTTTTTGGATACAAAAAGAAACGTCCAAATAATTTTAAAACTTCTTTTTTGGTTTTAATGCTACGAAGTCTTTCAAATAATAGGGTTCAAAATAGGCAACATCTTCTGTGTCGCTTATTTTGTATTTGTTATACGATAACATTGCCATTTCGTTTGCCGATGGCAATTTATCATCAATAAAAATAGCATTGGAATGTTTTATTAGAGTTTTGGTTTTTTCGACACCATCGCCAATAAAATAGACTTTACCCTTATTTAAATATTCCGCGAAAGCGTTTTCATCTAAAATTTGTGCCTCAGTTTCTCTAATTTGATTATAATTGGAATCGAAAATAGTCGAATACACTTCCATTCTTCTCGCATCCAACATAGCAACAATAACACCTTCGTTACAAGCAACTTGATGTGTTAAAGCTTCTAAGGTTAAAATGGAAATTAATGGTTTATCTAAAGCAAAACTAAGTCCTTTTGCTGCCGAAACGCCAATACGCAAACCTGTGTAAGAACCTGGGCCTTTACTTATAGCTATTGCGCTAATTTCATTAACTGATTTATTTGATTCTTTTAAAATATCATCTATAAAAACATGAAGTTTTTCGGCATGTGAATAGTTGCCATCGTTAAGTTCTTTTAACGCAATAACATTTCCGTTTTCAGCAAGTGAAACAGAACAGTTTTTAGTAGCAGTTTCAATATTAAGTATTAATATCAAGGTGTTTAGTTTAAAAAGTAATTCCCGCTATTGGCGGGAATTACAAATTAAAGGAATATTTTTTATTCAAGTGTTATCGGAATCCCATAATAAAATTCTAGCAACTTCGTTTTAAAAACAAAGTTGTACTTGGAATTTGCCATAGTAGATTGTGCACTTATTAACCTATTTCGTACTTCTTGAAACTCAAAGGCTGTCATTACACCATTATTATAACTTTCTTGTGCAGTTCTAAATGCCTCTTCTTGCGCTGTTAATGAAGCTTCAGATGCTCTATATTGATTTAATGCAGCTTTAGCATCTAAATATGCATTTTCAATAGTTGATCGTAAATCTTGTTTTGCTTGGTCTAAACCATAAGCAATTCGTTTACTATTTATAATTGCTCTATTTACACTAGACTTGGTTCTATTCCCATTAAAAATAGGAACACTGATACTTACTCCAACATTGTATCCTAAATTATCACTAAATTGTTTTCCAAATCCGTTTGGAATGGAACTAACTGTACCTGTATTTGGGTCAACAATGGTACGTCTATCTTTTTCTCCTAAAGTATGCTGATATGATGTTCCAAAACCACCTCCTAAACTTACTGATGGAAAAAATGCAGCTTTTGCTAATTCAATATCAAGCTCAGAATTTTCAATACTTATTTCGGCAACTCTAATTTCTGGTCTGTCTGCTACAGCTTTATTAAATATTTTTTCGGTATCGTTATACATCAATTCAACCGATGATAAATTAAAAGTAACATCTTGAATATCAAAACCATTATGAGGCAATTGTAATAATTGCGCTAAATTTAATAGTGCTAAATCAATACCGTTTTGTGCTTTAATTAACTGTTCATTATTACTAGCTAATTGAGCTTGTACATTATATAAATCTGATTTAGGACTTACACCTTCGTCAACTAACATTTGAATATTTTCTATTTGTTGCTCTGTAACTTTTAATTGTTCTTCAGCAATTTTATAATTTTCTTTACTTAATAATGTGTTTAAATAACTATTTACTACAAATAAAGAGATATCATCTTTTAATTTTTGCAATTGTATTTTACTTGATTCTAAACCAAGTTTGGCTTGCTTATATAAATTTGTGTTTCTATAACCATTAAAAAGTGTTAATCCAGCATTTACACCTAAACTTGAACTAAATGTATTACTTGAAATTCTACTTCCATTTTGACCAAGATAAGACCCAAAATTAAAGTTACCAGAGCTTGAACCCGTAATATTTGGTAGAAAATTACCTTTTGCACTTATAATATTTTCCTGTGCGATTTCAGTATCTAAAGCCGATTGTTTAACAGAAATATTATTCTCTAAAGCATAGTCTACACATTCTTGTAACTTCCATTTTTTTTGTTGCGCAAAAGATGATACAACAACCAAAAATAAGCACGATAATATTACATTTTTCATATGCTGTTTTTTAAAATTAATCATTGTCTTCATCTTCATTATCTTTTGATGCTTTGTTCCACACCTTAATTTTGTCTCCTAATTTAACACCTTCAGTTATTTCAACATTAATACCATCGGACAAACCTAAAGTTACATTTTGCTTCTTAAATTTATTAGCATCTTCTTCTTGTATTTCAACAAATGGTTTTTCGGTAATTCTATTATATTGAAGAAGTGCTTCTTTAATACTTAAAACACTGTCTTTACTTTCTATATCAATTTCTGCATTAGCACTATACCCTGCTCTTACATTGGTAGTAGAATCTAGCATTACATTAGCTTTAATGGTAAATTGCACTGCTCCGTTTTCTTCTTTTCCTTTTGGTGCAACAAATGTTAATTCTGCTGGAAATTCTTTATCGTTAATAGCTCCCAATATTACTTTTATTTGTTTGCCTTCTTCAAGCTTACCAACTTCTGCTTCATCAACTTTTCCTTCAAAAATCATATGATTCATATCTGCAATAGTTGCAATAGTTGTTCCTGCATTAAAGTTATTACTTTGTATTACTTGGTCGCCTTCACGAACAGGAATTTCTAAAACTGTTCCTGCTATTTGAGCTATAATATTTGTATTTGCCGAACTACCGCCAGAGATAGAACCTCTTTTAATGATTTGATAATCATTTTGAGTTTGCGCTAATGATTCACGTGCTTGGTTGTATGATAACTCGCTGCTTTCAAAATTTTGCACAGAAATAACACCTTTATCGAAAAGGCTTTTATTTCTATTATACAGCACTTTTGCATTATCATACGATAATTTAGCTGATGATATTCTACTTTTTGCACTTACTAAACTTTGCTCGTTTGGCACTACTCTAATTTTAGCAATTAAATCACCTTTTTTAACAATATCACCTTCTTCAACAAGAATCTCATCTACTATTCCAGAAATTTGTGGTTTTAATTCAATTTCTTCTTCTGGATTTAATTTACCTGTTGCTACAGCTTTTGTATTTATTGATGTATAAAAAGGCTCTTCAACTTTATAGTCTACAATATCTTCCGAGTTTGAGTCTTTAAAATATTTTAATACAAATACTAATAGTATAAAAACGACTATTCCTAAAATAATTTTTACTGTTTTGTTCATTTTTTTTTGATTGTTTATTCTTCTCTTAATGCTTCTATTGGTTTTATGCTTGTGGCTTTAGTTGCTGGTATTAACCCTATTAAAGTTCCTAAAATTACTAATATTAATAATGCTATAAACACTACTGCTATTGATACGGATGCGTTAACTATTGTGGCATCATCTCCTTGACCAAATGCCGCATCTAAGCCTATTAAAATCCAGCCTCCAGATATAATTCCAAATAAGCCTGCTACTAAAGTTAAAAATACAGCTTCAACAACAATTTGTCTTTTAATTTCAAAAGGGGTTGCTCCTAAAGCACGCCTTATTCCTATTTCTTTAGTACGTTCTTTTACTGTAATAAGTAATATATTCCCAATGGCAAATACTCCTGCAAAGAGTGTTGCAATACCAACAAACCATGTTAAAAATTGCATACCTATTAAAAAGCCTGTTATTTTTGCGAATTCTTTTCCTAAGTTAAAACTACCAAAAGCACGATTATCTTCTGGATGGATATTATTTAAATTTTTAAGTAAAAGCTTAGCGTCTTCTTCAATTTGAGATATATCGTATTCTGGTTTTCCGGTAATCATCATCCAGCCAATTCTATCGCCTTGGTTATATATTTGTTGATAGGTTGTAAAAGGAATATGAATATCTGCCGATGGTCCCATATTTACATTTCCATTTTCAAACATACCAACAACCTTAAAGTTAATGCTGTTAATTTGGATGTATTCACCCATAGCATCTTCATCTTTTTCAAATAGCTGTTTATAAATATCTTCTGATATGACGACTATTTTTTTATTATCGTCAATATCATTTTGATTAATGAATCTGCCATGAATTAGTTTTTTCTTTTGAACTTTATCTAACAACGGATAATCTCCATATACACCAAAATTTCCTGATAGAAATTTTCTAACGACCAATGCTTGTGTAATATTTCTAGGAACTACAAACTCAATGCCTTCAACATTTTCTTCAACTTTTTTAGCATCGGTTAATGATAGCTGTACTTGTTTACCTTCTTGAAACCCTTTAAATGGCTTGCTCGTATTTTGACCCCAAACAAATACACTGTTTGTTGCAAAACTTCCAAATAAGCGATTGAATGAATTTTCTAATCCTCTTGCAGAACCTAAAAGACCTATTAGTAATAATATACCCCACCAAACACCTACCATAGTTAAAACAGATCTTAGTTTGTTTTTACTAAAACTATCGTAAACTTCTTGCCATGTATCTCTATCGAATAAAAATTTAAACATAATTAATCGTTTCTTAATGCTACAATAGGTTTAATTCTTGAGGCTTTTTTGGCTGGTAAATAACCTGCAATAGCGCCTGCTAATACTAATGTAATTGTTGCTCCTATTACTAAACTATTACTTACACCTGGGTCTTTTATAAAGTATTGCTTTAACATAGGCGCTACAAGTTCTATAACACCCATACCTATAAGTAAACCAACATACCCTGCAATGGCAGTAATAAGTATAGATTCAATTAAAATAATAGATACAATTGATTTTGGTGATGCACCTAATGCTTTACGAATACCTATTTCTTTGGTGCGTTCTTTTACAATAAAAATCATAATATTACTTACACCAACTATACCTGCAATTAAAGTTCCGAAACCAATAACTAAAATAATGATACTTAATCCTGTAGTCATTGCGCTAACAGCTTTAGTGCCTTCGGCTGAATTACGAACTCGGACTGCTCGTTGGTCGGTAGTAGCCACAGAAAAACGCTCTTTTAGTTTTCTTGTAAGCATACTACTAAAAGCTAATGCTTCATCATAATCCATTTCTGGATTATAGGTTAGATTTATTTGGTCTATATAATCATTATTACCATAAATGTGTTGTGCTGTAGTAATAGGCATATATATCATTCTTTCTTCATTATCACCACCATCATCAGCAAAAATACCAACTACTTTATATTGAATACCACTAAGATTTATATATTTCCCTAAAGCCGTTGTTTTTAAAAACAAATCTTCTTCAACTAACCTACCAATAATAACTATTTTAGTTCTGTTATTTATATCGTTTTGATTGATATATCTTCCCTCTTGTATTTTTGTTTTTTCTAGATATTGATGATCTGGATGAACAGCTATTAAATTGTAACTATTTTGTTCGTTTCTAAAAGAAGCCTGTACATTTCTATAAATTCGAGCTGTAATAAATTCTACTTTCTTACCATTATCGTCTTTTATATAATCTAAATCTTCATTTTTAAACTGAATACGTCTACCTGCTTGCAACCCTTTATGCGCTTTGGTTGTTCTTCCTGAGTTAATGAAAATTGAATTTGTTGCATCATCAATAAAAGCTTCTGAAAATGTATTTTGCAACCCGTTAGCAATACCAAAAAGAATGGTAAATAATAAAATAGCAAACGCCACAGTGAAACCAGATAACAAACTTCTGGTTCTGTTCATATTAATACTTTGAAATATTTCCCTCCAAAGATCTATATCAAACATATTGTTCTGCTCTTACTTGTTCCACTTTTTTATCTTCCATAATTACGCCATCTCGCAAACGTACAATTCGCTTACACATATTAGCAATATCCTCTTCGTGTGTTACCATTAAGATGGTTTTTCCTTCATCATTAAGCTTCTGGATAAACGCCATAATTTCATACGATGTTTTGGTATCTAAAGCTCCGGTTGGCTCATCTGCTAATAATAATTTTGGGTTTGCTGCTAACGCTCTGGCAATTGCCACACGCTGATTTTGACCTCCAGAAAGTTCTTTTGGTAAATGATGCGCCCAATCTGCAAGTCCAACTTTTTCTAAATGAAATAATGCTTTTTCTTGACGTTCTTTACGTTTCATTCCTTGATAATACAATGGAAGTGCTACGTTTTCAAGTGCATTTTTATAATTGATAAGATTGAAAGATTGAAAGATGAATCCTAAAAATTTGTTTCTATAAACGGCAGCTTTCTTTTCGGTAAGATTTTCTATTGACAAACCATCTAGTATATATTCGCCTTCATCTGCTTCATCTAACATACCTATAATATTAAGCAGTGTAGATTTTCCCGAACCCGAAGACCCCATAATTGCTACCATTTCACCGTTTTCAACCGACAAATCGATACCTTTTAAAACATGTAAACTTGAATCTCCTATGGGATAGGATTTATGTAACTTTCG
>Ga0256845_1002913_pt1 | contig 12020 bp, 13 predicted proteins | sample RiftiametaG_FD_189101 | JGI IMG/M metagenome (GOLD analysis project Ga0256845, IMG submission 189101) | Tube worm associated microbial communities from hydrothermal vent at the East Pacific Rise, Pacific Ocean - Riftia | ecosystem: Host-associated > Annelida > Integument > Unclassified ... | reverse complement strand
GTCTCAAACCTCGGGGGATTCATTACACAAGTCATTTTTTCATTCAAAGCAAGTATATCCAAAAACAGTGTCGATAATCTGTTAGAAGTTTACAACCCAAATCCGGTGAATTACAACTTTATGTTGAGTTCTGGTTTAAGTTTACTTATCGGTTTTCTATTACTGACGAACTTCTCTCGTTTGTCTAAATGGATGGATAGAATGGATAAAAAAAACAATTCATAATCACATCTTTTTTGATGCAAATAGTTGATTTATTCTAAAAAACTATCCTTTTTCAAAACCAACATTAAACGTATCATCCAATACAAACTTTCCTTCCATTGTGGATTGGTCACTCGGATTAGTCAACCCTTTGATTGTTTTTGATTTTCTTTTCTCAACAATATCTTTCAATTGATTATCCGTTAGTTTTTTTCCCATTAGAACAAAAGGAATTTTGAATCCGCACGTTTTAAAATCTGAGCAACCCACTGCTGTGTTCCCTTTCATTAATTTAGAGGTTTTGCATTTTGGGCAAGTTAACTCATCAAAAGAGAACGATTTTTTCTCTCGTTTTTTACGTTCTTTTTTTACTTCAGGGGGTTTATTAAAAAACTGAACATCAATTGGCGTATTGAAGATCACTTCATCCGTTAAACCACGAACCATCGCAATCAGTTCATCTTTAAATACAGAAAGCTTGTATTCTCCTTTTTCAATCAAACGAAGCTTCCGTTCCCAATCCCCCGTAAGTTCTGCACTTTTCAACACTTCACTTTGAATGGTATCAATCAAAGCGATACCTGTTGGAGTTGCAACTAAATTCTTTCGCTTTTTTTCAATGTATTTTCTTCGAAAAAGTGTTTCAATGATATTTGCTCTAGTTGATGGTCGGCCAATACCATTGTCCTTCATCATCTCTCTCATTTCTTCATCTTCAACATCTTTCCCTGCCGTTTCCATTCCCCTCAAAAGAGTTGCTTCTGTGTAGAATTTAGGTGGGGAAGTTTTTCCTTTATGAATAACCGGTTCATGCGGTCCTCTTTCTCCTTTTTCAAAATGGGGCATAATATGCTCATCGTCTCCCTTCTTCTTTTCAGGTGCTTCTTCTGAGGAAGTAGCTGTGCTTTTTGAAGAATAAATTGCTCGCCAGCCTAACTTTAAAATCTGTTTTCCCGTTGCTTTAAATTCCAACTTCTCCACTTTACCTAAAACAGTTGTATTTGAAACAATACAAGGTGGATAGAAAACGGCTATAAATCGTTTCGCGATTAAATCGTAGATCTTTTGCTCATTCTGAGAAACACCAGAAACGGCAACTCCTGTTGGAATAATCGCATGGTGATCGGTTACTTTTTTATCGTTAAATACCGTTTTATTCTTAGGAATTGGTGCGTTTAATAATTTCTCTGTAAATCGAGAATAATACGTCATTCCGCGAAGAATATTTGGGGTTTTCGGATGTAAATCATCTGTCAAATAGGTTGTATCTACCCTCGGATATGTCGTTAATTTCTTCTCATACAAACCTTGAATTAACTTCAACGTTTCGTCTGCAGAGAAACCAAACTTCTTATTTGCATCTACTTGCAACGACGTTAAATCGTACAAACGAGGATTACCTTCCTTTCCTTCTTTCTGTTCAAAAGAAGTGATTTCAAATTCTTTATCTTTTAAATAAGCTAAACCTTGGTTGGCTTTTTCTTGTGATTTCAAACGATCAATTTGGCAAGAAAATTCTTGCCCTTTGTATTTCGTTTTCAATTCCCAATATTCATGTACAATGAAAGCATCAATTTCTTTTTGACGCTGAACAATCATTGCCAACGTTGGAGTTTGCACTCGACCAATAGAAAGTGTTGCTTTCCCTTGTCCAAATTTCTTCGTAAACAAACGAGTTCCGTTGATTCCCAACATCCAATCCCCAATAGCTCTTGCACTTCCTGCTGCGTATAGATTATCGTATTTTGTAGCGTCGTGCAGATTCTCAAAACCTTCTTTGATTGCTTCTTCAGTTAGCGAAGAAATCCACAATCGTTTAATGGGAACGTTACATTTTGCCTTCAATAAAACCCAACGTTGGATAAGTTCTCCTTCTTGCCCAGCATCCCCGCAATTGATTACTTCATCACAGTTTTGAACTAAACGAGCAATTGTATTAAACTGACGTTCAACTCCTTGGTTTGAAATCAGTTTTATTCCAAAATTTGGAGGAACAATTGGCAAATCTTCCAACTTCCAATATTTCCAATTCTCATTGTAGTCATGCGGTTCCTTTAAGGTACATAAATGTCCAAAAGTCCATGTTATCTGGTAGCCATTCCCTTCGTAGTAACCATCATGACGTTGCTTTGCCCCGAGGATTTCAGCAATATCTTTAGCTACACTAGGTTTTTCAGCGATACAGACTTTCATAGAGTGGTTTTATTTTTTAATGTATTTTACAACGGAAAAACTCGCAGGATTCTTTTCGTCTTTTTCTTTTTCAAAAAGCACGCTTACAGTCCATTCTTTTAAATCAAATTTTGGAAAAAATGTATCTGCATCATAACTTTTATTTACATGAGTAATATACAATTCATCTAAAACATTCATTTCCAATGCCTGTCGATATATTTCTCCACCACCAATAATAAACAATGTTCTTTCTTCATTCTCATCGAATAAATTCAAACATTCTTCCATAGAATGAGCAACAAGGCAACCGTCGGCTTTGAAAGAAGAATTCCGTGTCAAAACCACATTCTCTCGTTTTGGCAATGGTCTATATTTCTCTGGAATAGATTCAAAATTTTTCCGCCCCATTACGACAATATGATTTGTGGTTGTTTCTCTGAAGAATTTCATGTCCGCAGGAAGATGCCACATTAAATCATTGTCTTTTCCAATGCCACGATTTTCATCCATGGCAACTATTAACGCTATTTTCATTATTGACTTTCTTGTATTATACCGCTACTGCACCTTTAATGTGCGGGTAAGGATTATAATCCGTTAATTCAAAATCTTCGTAGGTAAAAGCAAATAAATCTTTTATCTCTGGATTTATTTTCATTTTAGGCAACGGTCTAGGCTCTCGTGAAAGTTGCAATTCTACCTGTTCCATATGATTCGAATAAATATGAGCATCTCCAAAAGTATGTACAAAATCACCTAATTCAAGATCGCAAACTTGTGCAATCATCATAGTCAAAAGTGCATACGAGGCAATATTGAACGGAACGCCTAAAAATGTATCTGCAGAACGTTGGTACAATTGGCAACTCAATTTATTGTCGGCCACATAAAACTGAAACATGGTATGACAAGGCGGTAAAGCCATATTTTCAACGTCTGCAACATTCCACGCAGAAACCAAATGACGACGAGAGTCCGGATTATTTTTCAGAGAATCAATTAGGTTAGCAATTTGATCAATGGTTCCACCTTTACCATCTGGCCAATGTCTCCACTGATGTCCGTACACTGGACCTAAGTCACCATTCTCATCTGCCCATTCATCCCAGATTTTCACTTTATTATCTTGAAGATACTTCACGTTTGTATCTCCATTAATGAACCACAACAGTTCAATAATGATCGAACGAAGATGTAATTTCTTCGTAGTAATGCAAGGAAAACCTTCATTCAAATCGAAGCGCATTTGATGACCAAAAAGCGAGGTAGTACCTGTACCTGTTCTGTCTTCTTTTTTGGTGCCATTTTCGACGATATGTCTGAGTAAATCTTGGTATTGTTTCATCTGAGAATTTGCGTTTTTTAATGCAAAATCGAATGTACACTATTTCATATTAATATAAAAGAGAATGTTAGTAAATGATGAAATTGTTGAAAAGTTAGAAAGAAAGCTAGGCAAGTTCATACAACTTAGATTAATTCAACCCGAAGAATGTTGAATACTCAATTATTCTTAACTTTACACCATGAAAAGACTATTTTTCTTCCTTCTATTATCCCTGCCTTTGATGTTTTCTGTGCAAAAAGAACTCTCATTAAAACGCAAACACTTTGGAAAATACAAAGGCGAAATCCCATCATACAACATTGATACAGGAGAGAAAATAATGAAAGTTGGCGCTACTGCAATCTATATTGAGATTAGCAAGAATGATGTCTGGATTACTATTGGCAAACACAAAACTCATGGTGTTTACTCCGTAATGTTTAAAGCACAAAGCTATTACTTACTCGACTGCAAAATGGATAATCAATTGGCTACAGAGCGAATAATGGTCTATAAAAGAGGACGGAAAATTTCACGAGACGGTCTATTCCCTCAACCACTGAGTAATTTAAAAAAGTACAAATAACTCCGATTCTTCTATTTTTCTTTAATTTTTCAATTGATCATTCACCTCATTCCAATTCAACAATGCTAGACAAAGCAAGTCCAATTCACAAATTCATTATACAAGAAAGTAATTCTATTTTTGAGAACCTTGGATTAAGTGGTGATTTACTAATCATCGTACGAACAATATCCATACTTCTCATTACCGCACTTTTCAGTATGCTCATTTGGTGGCTATCACGAAGAATAATGATTACTGCATTGCATCAATTTATTATTCGTTCTAAAACAAAATGGGATGACTACCTTGTTGAAAAACGTTTTTTTGCTGCGATAGCACACATTGTCCCCCTCTTTTTTATGGAGTTTTTTGTAAGAGTCATTTTCTACGACTACCCTGTCGTATTAAAATTTCTTTTCCAAGCTATCGATATTTTATTTATAGCAGTTCTTTTAATAGCCACACTTCGTTTTCTTTCTGCATTTGAGAAAATTCTTTCTGAAAAACCGAAATTAAAGGACAAGCCAATTCAATCTTATTTTCAATTGACAAAAATACTTGTCAGTGGATTTATGATCATTTTAGCCCTTTCCATTTCCACAGGACATTCACCTGTCTATTTTTTAACTTCTTTGGGGGCTGCAACTGCAATTATTCTACTTATTTTCAAAGATACAATTCTTGGTTTTGTTGGAAGCATACAGCTGGCAGCTAACGACATGGTTCGCATTGGCGACTGGGTGACAATGGAGAAATACGGTGCAGATGGCGATGTAGTTGAGATCACTCTTGCGACCGTTAAAGTTCAAAATTTTGACAAAACAATAACAACAATTCCCACCTATGCTTTCATTTCTGATTCTTTTAAAAACTGGAGAGGAATGCAACTATCTGAAGGAAGGAGAATTAAGCGATCCATAAATATAGAGATGAGTTCAATTAAATTCTGTTCTAAAGAAATGTTAGCGAATCTTCATAAAATTCATTTAATTTCAGATTACATTCAACTAAAAGAGCAAGAAATTAAAGAATACAACAAAGAGAACAATGTTATTCAAGATGATTTTTTATTAAACGGCCGACATCAAACAAATGTCGGAATGTATCGACAGTACGTTTTGTCTTACTTAAAGAATAATTCAAATATAAATTCCGACATGACAATGATGGTCCGTCAACTTTCACCGACATCCACTGGAGTTCCTTTGGAAGTATACTGCTTTTCCAAACACAAAGATTGGGTAGCTTACGAGAACATTATGTCTGATATTTTCGATCATTTATTTGCTGCAACGTCCTTTTTTGACCTTGTTATCTTCGAACAACCTTCTGGTAAAGACATTGTAGAAACAATCAACAAAATAAAAGCATAATCCTAAAGTAAGAAATCAAGTAGCGCCTTCTCTACTTCTTGTTTCTTCTCTATGTGTGACATATGTCCACACGGACTCAGTTCCTTATAATTAAACCCAAACCGTGTGAAATATTCATTCATTTTTTCACACGAGACAATAGCATCTTCCCTCCCTTGAATAGCGAGTATTGTTTCTGAATTCTTTCGAACAAACTCTGAATTATCTTTTCGATGACTCATTGCAATTGAATAATCGGAGATTGTTTGAGCTGAAATACTTTTTGCTTCGTTGATTAAACCAATTACTTCATCGTGAAATTTTGTTGGATCTAGAAAAAGGTGAGGAATAGCTTCGTAGATAAAACTTGTCTTATTCCGTAAGACAATTTTAGCAATCCGCTGTCTATCGATTTTTTTCTGCTCATTGTCGCTCCAGAAATTTGAATTAAGAAAAACCATTTTTTCACAATTTTCATCGATTTTCATTAATTCAATTCCAACATAGCCTCCTAAAGAATGTCCAACCAGTGCATAATCCCCAATCCCCATCTCACTCAATTGACGTTTAAGAATTCTAGCAATATCAAGAATAGAAAAGTCTTCATTGGAAAGTCGGTCAGACTCACCATGTCCTGGTAAATCAACGGTTACACATTGGAATTCTTTTGGGAATTCTAAATACCCCCACATAGACATCGACTCTAAAAAACCGTGTAAAAAAACGACAGGGTATCCATTCCCGGACACCCTGTAATTCAAATTAAACTTTTCAAAATCAATCATTCATCCAGTTTTCAATATCCTCAACTTCAATAGGGATATTCCCCATCAAATTAAAAGGTTCTCCTGTTTTCTGAATAATTAAATCATCTTCAATTCTTATTCCTAACCCTTCTTCTGGGATATAAATTCCTGGTTCACACGTAAAAGCCATTCCTTCTTTTATCACTTCCGTATAAAGTCCTAGATCATGTGTATCTAAACCGATAAAATGAGAAGTACCGTGCATAAAATACTTTTTAAATGCAGGCCAATTTGGATCTTGATTTTTAATATCTGTTTTATCAATCAATTTTAACTTCAACAATTCATCTTGCATCAACAAACCTACTTCTTTGTGATACTCACCGATTAAAGTTCCTGGTACTAATAATTTCTCAGCCTGTTTCTTCACATTAAGAACAGAATTGTATACTGCTTTTTGTCGATCAGAATAACGACCATTAACAGGTAAAGAGCGTGTTAAGTCAGATGCATAATTCGCATACTCAGCTCCAACATCCAAGAGAATAACATCTCCATCTTTACATTCTTTATTGTTTTGAATATAATGTAACACACACGCACTTGCACCAGAAGCTACAATTGGTGTGTAAGCAAAACCTGCAGAACGATTACGTAAAAACTCATGCATAAATTCTGCTTCAATCTCATACTCCATAACACCAGGCTCAATGAATTTCAAAATTCTTTCTACGCCTAATTTCGTGATATCACATGCTTTCTGCATCAAATCAATTTCGATGTCACTCTTTACTGAGCGAATACGGTGCATAATTGGTGCAGACTTTCTCATTTGGTGTGCTGGAAAATCAACTTTCACTGTTTTGATAAAACGATCTTCACGAGTTTGAACAGTCGTATCTGCTCTTAAATGCTCATTTGTATTCAAATAAACTGCATCCGCTTCAGCCATCATTTGCTTAAAAACAACATCAAATTGATCTAACCAATAAACAGTTGTAATTCCTGAAGTTTCAAAAGCTTGTTTTTTGTCTAATTTTTCACCTTCCCAAACAGCAATATGCTCATTGGTTTCTTTCAAGAAAAGTACCTCACGGTGTTCTTTATTTGTTGAGAAAGGAGATATAACAAGAATACTTTCCTCTTGATCAACTCCTGATAAATAAAAAATATCACGATGTTGCTGAAAAGGCATTGTACTGTCCGCACTTATTGGAAAAGTATCATTTGAATTAAACACAGCCAAAGAATGCGCGTCCATTTGAGCAACAAAAGCTTTCCTATTCTCAATGAAAAGCTCGTTATTTATTCTATTGTATTTCATAATTAAAAAGTATTGAATGTGAAGTTACAAAATTTCCATTCTTTCTGATGCAAAAAATAAAAAAAAGACGAATTATCACAACGTAAATAGAATACGTTGTAGAGTGTGATATTTGTAGTGTAAAACAAAACAATTATGAGCACATTAAACAAAACGATCGAAATTAAAAGTATCCAATTTGAATCTAGCGAGCCTGAAGTATTGATAAAAGGAAACATATCACAAGGTAAAATGAGCTACCCAACAGATATATTAATATCTCAAACACAGTTAAATATAATTGTGAATCAATTAAAAAAGAAAAATTCTAACTTTAATTTTTCAGAAACTTTAACGATAGAAGCAATGTTTGATAATGAAAAAATGTTTACTTCACACCTTTCTGACGCTATCCATTCGACCTTTTACCTGAACGATTTATTGGTTCCAAAATCATACACTCAAATTAGAGCTTAAAAAAAACTTACGAATAAAGCCAACCTTTTTAAGGTTTTTTACGTAATTTAGTAAATAATTCTCTTCTTAGAGAGCGTTAAACAATATAACATCTACTAAATTATGTATAAAAAAGCTATATTTTCTTTTATCGTATTAGGCTTCTTAGCAAGCTCATGTAATAAACATGAGGTAATTCCTGCACCAGAACCTAAAGTTGATTTATTTGCTTCTTTTGAAGGGAAGATCGGTGGACAATTTATTCAATACACTGAGAATGTAAATGGATATTATGGATTCTCTCAATTAATCGCTCAAGCAACAGGAGGAAACGTAGATGCACAATATTATTTTTCTTTGGTATCCCCAAGTTATTCTCAATCTATCAAAATAGGTATGGGAAGCTTAAGCTGGACAACAGCTACAGGCACAACAACTCCTGCATTAAGTCTATTCAACCCTTTCTTTGTTGCTAACGACATACCTGCATATAAGAATAGTGCTCTTGGTGGTTTTGAAGTTCAATACAGGGATGTTTACAATGATCTTTGGGTCTCTAAAGATACTTCAACATTTGTAAAAGATGTTGCTTTCGAGCCAACTTCGATCATTCAAGAATCAGATAAAACAGGTGACTACTCAAAATTCAAATGTGATTTTAACTGTACAATTTACCACACTTATTCTGTAGTTGATATAACAGTAGTTCCTCAAACTACTCCTCCAACAATGCGAGATTCTTTTGCACACATTAAAGTTGAAGATGCAATTTACAGAGGTTGGTTCAAACGTTAGAATTTTAAGGATCAATCTATGAGTCAAAGTTTGAAAATAGCCATAATTGGAGATTTTAACTTTAGTTATAATTCTCATCACGCAACCAACTTAGCGATTGATCATTCGTCTCATTTCTTGGAACTTGAAATTAATTATTACTGGATAAAACTCAATGAAGTTGTTAAATTCAAACGGCAACAATACCAAGAATACGATGGATTTATCGTAGCTCCTGGGCCAATTTTAAATTCTTTTTTTCTTCATGGAATCATGAAAGAATTGATAAAAGTTCAGACTCCAGTATTGATCAATGGAGAAAGCTTTTCTATTTTACTAGATGTCCTCATCAATACATATCGTTTAAGTTCACAGAAGGAAAAATTAATTTCTGACAACCTCGTTGAAGGTCAACATTTTGAAAAAATACATTTATCTCCGCATTCAAAATCATTTAGACAACTTTATCAAAACTACTCAACCACTGAATTGACAAGTTCTAGATACAGTATGTACCCACAATTGGTTAACTCTTTAACAGAAGATGTTGCAGACATAGAAGCATACAATCAATTTGAAGACCCAGAAATAATCAGTTTAAAAAATCACCCATTCTTTGTTGCAACCGGGTTCAGTCCACAAATATCTAGTACGAGAGAATTACCGCACCCTTTATTTTACACATTCTTCAAAGCGTGTCAAATTGCACTTGAAAAAGTGAGCTAATCAAACAAAGGTCCTTTTTGTTTTTTTTGATATTCTTCAAAAAACTCATCCACAAGATAATTTCCACTATCCGCTACATTAAAAGCAAGCACATCGCATCTTTCATTCTCTGGATGACCATTATGCCCTCTCACCCACTCGAAGGAAATATCAAATTTTGGATGTAACTTCAAATATCGTTTCCAGAGATCTTCATTCTTTTTCCCTTTGAATGATTTTTTTTGCCAATTGAAAACCCACCCTTTCACGATGGCATCAATGACATATTTTGAATCAGAAAAGACTTTTACAGGATATTTAGTTGTCTTTAATGTTTCCAAAGCAACAATTACAGCCAATAATTCCATGCGATTATTTGTCGTCATCCTGTAACCTTGAGCCATTTCTTTCTCTTTCCCATTAAATTTCATTACAATTCCATAACCCCCATTTCCAGGATTACCTTTTGCTGAACCATCTGTGTAAATTTCTATCATTTCCTTAAATATATACGAAGATATTCAAAAAAACAACAAAACAATGGAAACTTTATTACTGAAAATAGTTTCCATTGTGTATAAATATATTATATTTGCAATTATGGAAGAGAAAAAAGCTGAAATCATTGAACGGACTACCATGGTCTATATGCGAAACGGCATAAAAAGCGTTACGATGGATGACCTTGCTCGAGAACTGGGAATTTCAAAAAAAACCATTTACAAACACTTTGAAGATAAGGATCATTTGGTTTGTTCTATTATTGAGAACAAAATCAAAATGGAAAAAGAAATGTGTAATAACTGCACAACTGCCTCAGAAAATGCACTAGAAGAAATGCTTGCAGTAAGCAAATCAGTTGTCGAAAACATCGGAAACATAAACCCTTCTGTTTTTTATGATTTGCAGAAATATCACATCGATGCTTGGAAAATAATCGACGAGCACAAATGGAATTTTGTTTTACAGATGATGATTGAAAATATTAAACGAGGAATAGACGAAAACATTTACCGTTCTGATTTAAACTTTGAAATAATCGGACGACAATATGTTGTAGCGACAGATATGATCATGAATCATGAGATTTACCCTTGGCCAACCTTTAAAATTGATGAATTATTTGAAGAAGTAATGCGTTTTCAATTGAACGGAATGGTCAATGAGAACGGACGTAAAATACTAAACAAAGCATTATGAAGTATACAATAACAATTACCATCACCTTATTCATTACAACTTTATTTGGGCAAAGTTTTACACTTGAAGATGCAAAAGCTTATGCATTAGAGAACAATATTTCAGTTACAGAAGCAAACAACGCCATTGAAATTGCTCGATTACAAATAGTTGAAACGAGAGGGATGGGATTACCTCAAGTAAGCATCAATGGAAACTTTAGTCAATTCATCAATCGGCCAGTATCAGTATTGGATGCGCAATTTTTTAATCCTTCTGCCCCTACAGGCTCTATTGTGGCATTCAAAGCAGGGACAGAATACACTTCTTCTGGAACACTCCAAGTCAATCAATTAATTTTCAATGGATCCTATATTGTTGGTCTACAAGCTGCAAATTTTTTCAAAGAATTTCAAAAAGACGTCTCGCATAAATCAAAAGAGGATGTTATTTTCAAAGTGATTCAGGCCTATGAACTATCTGCTGTAGCACAACAAAATTTAGTTTTTACAGATTCCTTGGTGAAGAGCACACAGAAACTCGTCGATAAGCAACAAAACTATCTAGAATTGGGTTTAATGACGCAAGAAGACATGGACCAGCTCAACTTCTCTTTGATTAACGCAAAATCTGTTCGAACGTCAGCTGAAATAAATCATTTGAATGCATTGAACATGTTGAAATTAGCTATGGGATACCCAATGAAAGAATCCATATCAATTACTAATTCTTTGGACGAATTATTGGGGAAAAATTCAATTTCCAACGGAGACATACACAGTAATATTTCGTATTCAATTTTAGAGAAACAAGTTAAATTAACGGCACTTGACTTGAAAAACAACAAATTTGCAAATCTTCCAACGCTGAACGCATTCTTCCAACACAGTTATAATGCATACCGTAATGAGTTTAATTTTTTAGCCAATGAAAAATGGTATCCTCAAACACTTTGGGGATTACAATTAAACATCCCTATATTTTCTGGTCTAACACGTTATGCCAAAACATCACAAGCTAAAGTTCGCTTAATGAATACTGAAAATCAGTTGACACAGATGGAACAAAGTTTACAATACCAAGAATTACAATTGAAAAATAATTTACGTGGTGCACAAAGTAAATATGAGTTACAAAAAGAGAATGTCCGATTAGCCATCTCAATTTATATTAATGCAATCACAAAAGAACAGATCGGAAAAGGAAATAGTATTGAAGTAACCCAAAAGCA
>Ga0256845_1002912_pt1 | contig 12020 bp, 16 predicted proteins | sample RiftiametaG_FD_189101 | JGI IMG/M metagenome (GOLD analysis project Ga0256845, IMG submission 189101) | Tube worm associated microbial communities from hydrothermal vent at the East Pacific Rise, Pacific Ocean - Riftia | ecosystem: Host-associated > Annelida > Integument > Unclassified ... | reverse complement strand
TCAAAACCTGGCCCCCCGGCCTCCTTCCCGACAAGGGAAGGGGGAGAGGTGTTCCCCTCGCCTTGCAGGAGAGGGGTTGGGGGCACATTTACGCCGTTGACTTCCTGGCTTGAAGCCGGTTGTGCAATGTTTGGCGGGTAATGCCTAACAACATCGCGGCCAGCGTCTGATTGCCGTCCGCCCGTTTCAACGCAGCCTGCATCAGGAATTCTTCCGCCTCTTTCAGGGTCGGCAGGTGGTCTAACGAGGTATATAACGATTCAAGCGTCAAGGAAGTGTCCGCAGACTCGACGGGTGTCAGAGTCGAGTGACGCTGAATAATTTCTTTAAAACGGCTCAGAGAGAGTTTCCCGGATTCATGGCGGCTCATGGCATCAAAGATCATGGCTTGTAATTCCCGGATGTTTCCCGGGAAATCATAGACCGACAGCAGCGAGAACAATTCTGGCGGCGGCGTGGGTTTCGTTTTTCCCAGTTCATCGGCTGATTTTTGCAGGAAAAATTCGACCAGGAGCGGAATATCATCCCGTCTTTCGCGCAAGGGGGGAATATGGATGTGATGTAACATGAGGCGATAATACAAATCCGTTCGAAATTTCCCATTTTCCTGCAAGGCGAGCAGATCGCAATTGGTAGCCACAATAATTCTGGCAGTCGTCGATCGGGGAACGTCGGCCCCGAGAGGATAGTATTCCCGCTCCTGGAACAAACGGAGCAGTTTCACCTGAGACGTCAGGTGTAAATCGCCGATTTCGTCCAGAAAGAGCGTACTGCCTGCGGCTTGCTCGATTAGACCGGCGCGCGTGCGGTCGGCTCCGGTAAACGCTCCCCGCGCATGCCCAAACAGGGTATCTGAAAACGTGGTATCATCTAACCCGGCGACATTCACGGCGATCAGGTCTCCTCTTCCACCACTGAGCCGATGAAGCGCCCGAGCTATCAATTCTTTTCCCACGCCGGTTTCGCCGGTAATCAACACCGGCTGGCGGGTGGCCGCAATGGACTCAACGTATTGAAAAATAGCATACATTTTTTCATTGTGTGCGATGATCTCGGAGAAGACCTCTGGGTATTTGAGGGTCTTATCAAGTAAATTTTCCGTCAACAGGACGTTTTCCCGGCGCAGTTCCCGAAATTCGAGCGTCCGTTTAATGGTCGTGATGAAACGAGTTGGATCAACAGGTTTAACAATGTAATCGTACGCTCCGGCTTTCATGCACCGAACCGCTGTCTCCGCCTCGTTCACTGCTGTGATGATAATGACCGGGATGTGGGGATATCTTTCGGAGACTACTGACAGAACCTCTTCCCCTGATATTCCTGGCATCCGCAAATCTAATAAGATCATGGAGACTGTCTGAGATGCTAACATCTCTAACGCGTCTTTTCCGCTTTGACAACTGATGAAGTTGGTGATTCCTCCGCCCAGGAGCTGCATTTCATATCCCTGGAGAGCGTGTATTTCGTCATCGACAAGTAAGACGGGAAGCGTGGTCTGGGATTTGTGTGAGCGTTCCATGTTCGTGCTCCGAATTTTCGTGCATGTTTATGGTTCTATCAGCGACTTTTTTGCTTTGATCGGCAATGTCATTTTAGCGGTTGTTCCTGTACCGACGACGGAGGCAAATGTCAGTTCGCCGCCATGGTCTTTGACAATTCGCGCTGCAATTGACAGGCCAAGTCCGGTTCCGCCGGAGGTGCGTTTGGTGGTAAAGAATGGGTCTACAATTCGTGACAGAATGTCTTCACCGATTCCACGTCCTTCATCTCTGACCTCAATCACAATTGTTTTAGCGTGTTCATCAAACAGTGAAGAAACAAACACCCCTTGTTCCATATCGGTCAACGCTTCAAGGGAATTTTGAATCAGATTAATCATCACCTGTTCTAACTTCTGCGAACTTCCGATGATCGTCGGAATGGTCTCATCATACCTGACCTGAAAATGCCTGGTCTGTTTTTCAATCGGATTTTTGAGAAGGGCTACCGCATCCTGGACAACGCGATTCATCTCCACAGCTTGATTCATGTCAGAAGGATCAGGGCGGGCAAAATCTTTCAGGCTGCTCACAATCCGTTTGATGCGTTCCGCGCCTTCAGCCACGCCATCGAGCAATTGGTCCATCCGTTCCCGTAACGCTGAGTACTGAAATCGTCCGACCGGAAAGTCGCCCTCTGCTTTATAATATCCATCGAGTACGGGACGAATTCCATGCCAGGCTTCCCGAAGTATCGGGGTATTGAGCGTGATAAAATTGGTCGGATTATTAATTTCATGAGCGACTCCAGACACAAGAGTTCCCAGGGTAATCATTTTGTCGGCATGGGCCATTTTTTCAAGTTGTATGCGTTCTAATTCCTCCATTTTCCTCTGTGTCTTATCTGACCGTTTTCGTTCAACGTACAGCAGGATTGTCGTGATAGCCATAAATGCCAAATCCTTATATTCTTCTATTGTCACGAGCCAGCCCGGATTAACCGTAAACCTGACAATGGCATGGTCTGTGATCAAAATCCATAAACCAGCAGCCACAATGTATAAAACAACGATACGAATATGTTTGGGAACGTGCAGAATTTTCATCTGTCTCTCCATCTGGCCCTACTTTGGTGATTGATCACGATTATGAGGAGGCATTGAATCGGGACATTCAACAGACATGGCTCCTGGATGCCACCTGCTTTGTCAACGTTAATTTCTTAAAATAATGTCAGCCGGAGGAGCGTGAGAGGAGGGTTCTCTGCAAAGGCGGCAGCTCTTTATTTGCCCTTTTTTATTCGCTTTTTTGTGAATTTTGGGAAAAAAGAGGAGTTGAAAGAATTTACTTGCATGACATCGTGGCGTCCTGTAAGCATTACACTCACTGGTGCTTACAGGAACGCAGCAAAGTCACGCTTAGTTCTGTGTTGTTGCATCATGACGAGCATCTGATGTTCGTCTTCGCTTCATTGTGAGTTTACGTCATTTTTATTTTAACGCTTTTTATCTGGTATTCCGACCAATTGGGTAAATCAAATTCTATGATACTGTCTTCGATTTTCAAATGAGTTGGGTCTCCCTCGCTCTGATCAGTTGTCATAAAGCCTGGGTCTCCTTTGATCGGATCGGTTATTGAAAACATTGTCAAGCCTGTGTCGCTCTGAAATAATCTGCCCAGAATGACTTCATAATCCCTCTTATTTGAATTTGGTATTTTAATCTGTTTATCTTCTCTATCAATAATTAAGATATTTCTAGCGTCTGATTTAGTAAGATTCGGAAGATAAAGAATGAGAAGGTTTCTCATGCCATTTCCTTGAAAACTAAAATCTGAATCGCAATAAAATACCTTTGCAGAATGGCTCACATTGTTGTTTATGGATATTTCAGCTTGAACAGGAGTTCCAATCATTCTTGCTTTGCCCAAAGCCAACCTCATAATTATAGGGTAAGTATGGGCCATTATTGCTATTCCACATATACAAATTATTCCAGTTATCAGTATTATTTTGTTCCTCATAATTTCCTTTTTTCCTCAGTATATGATAAAAAGTGCTTCTTTCTCAACCGCATCCATTGAACCAGCACCACTGCGGTGATCGAGTTTGTCAAGACAAAACACGGCAAAACATAAGGTGGTTTTTTATGCCTTATCTGGCAAATCGGTCAAAAGCGGGTTGTCCCTTGCACGTTTAGCTGGTATTGCTCTGCATTGTTGGCGGTAGTTATTCTATGCCAAATGCGTCCTTAAAACCTCGTATGATATGATTGTCTATAGTTTCGCTGTGACTTCCGCTGCCCGCCACTATCCTGACATTTTTTGACTGTAAAAATTGAATTTCATAGTCAGTCAACCTACCGACCGCGTCATCCATTCTTCCGTATATATACGTAATTTTTGATAAGTCCTGATATGTATCAAGCACTTGAGTATATCTGTTTCGTCCCAATCCTGCTGCTAATCGACTCATATTCCTTTCAAGCGTATGCGTTTGGTCAATGAGCACGGGGGTTACCCCGTGTTCAAAGCTTCCTCCCTTCCCTTCTTTAAATCCTTGCCAAAACACGCCATTTATATCTAATCTCCCTACCATAATCAAATATTTGTCAGCTATATTGATTCCTTTTTTGGCAATCAGTTCTTGGGTCATAAAAGCACCAAATGAAATCCCTAATATATATACTGTCTTATGCTGGTCTTTAAAATATTTAATAACTTTATAAAGAATCTCAATACTTTCTGCATCGTAATCAATAGCCTGAGCAAATGTGATGTCATTGTGAACAAACAAATCTGGGTGTAATGTCTGGGCTTGGTGGACATTCACCCTGAGAAGATTTGATGTGTTCACATGTTGTAAAATTTCATCAAACTCTTCTGTTGCAAGTTCTGGCATAGGACCTCCCTGTGTATTAATAAGAACTGTCGTGGCATTGTCATCTCCCTGAATATAGATTAAATCTTTTATCTCTTGAGGGATATGGAGATTCGTTGCAGGACTTGTGATATGCTGGTCTTTATGACAAGATAATATGAAGATCGTGCTAACCAGTATGAGGATAAAATTTACTTTTTTCATAGCTTTTCTCGTGTGTTGTGCGTTAGTCTTAATTATTGTGGGCTTATTTTGGACAATCTGAGCGAAAATCATAGAGACGCATAAAGGTTCGTGACCGTGAGCATAAGAACGAATTTTTTCATACGATCTTCTATGTCAAGTGTAAATGGAGTTTCGACTGTCAGGCCTGTACCCAAATTGGGACTTGGGTACACGAGCGAACACCCCGTCACTCATTACCCGCAGCACGGTGCATCTCGCGCGCGTATCCGCCATAATCATGTCAGAAACGATAAAATACACCGATACTAATTTGGGAATCCCGAATGGTAATATCGTAAATTTCACCATCGTTTTTGTCATTATCATACGAATCATTAATGGCAAGATGAGTTCCCTCAATACGGAGACCGAATTGAGCGTCCAGCATGTGGCTGTAGCCAAAGCCCAAAATAGGGCCATACAGGTTGTGGAATGCGCCTCCGATCCCCCCAACTTCACGGGGAGCAATCTCAACGTCTGTGGTTCCATACCCTACACGGGTATATAAAACATCCCGCAGAGAAAAACTGTAGCCAATGAGTACCCCAATATCGAACCGGCTGCTATAGTGAATACCGACTTCATGATTTTGCGCAGGATTGGAGACGAGAAAATCATGAGCACCAATGAGGTGTTGGTAGCCCAGTTCCAGACCAGTCAGGAAATTGTTATGCCAGTAATGTCCATACCCGATATGGATACGACCAAGTGCTTTTTGATCGCCGACATCAATTTGTGTTCTTTTCCGGGAACTATAGGGATAATTCTGAGGATCAGCGATCCCGGTGGGGGGAAAGGTTTCTGCAAATCCTGTAACAGTGTATTTTGTGAAGCCGATATCTGCCCCAAGGCATACCCCGGCCATAGGTTTGAGTGAATTTGCATGGGCCATGTCTGCCATTCCAAACAAAACTATGGAAATGAGAATGTATTTTCTTATCATAAAATTCTTTTGTTTCAAGATGTAGAGTGAAGGATGAGAGCTTCCTGGCATTTCTTATCCCAACTCCACATTATGGATTCAATTTCTTTTTACGGTTCTATGAATTGTATTGCGCCTCCATTTGACAATCTCTGCGTCACTCATCCAAATGTTGACAGGAAGGCGGAGCACACTGCTCGCTTTCATGCACTCCGCCCTCTTATATCACCTCTTACCACTCGAAGATGTCCCCTTCAGTGATCTGTTTCAATTTCATCGTGATATGTTCTTCTTTATTTTTCACGATCGCATCTAACTCTGTTGTGAGTTGGGAAAGTTCCTCCTGTAAACTTGTAATCTCCAGCTTGCGAAGCTTGACTTTCAACTCAAACAATTCATGCAGTTTTGTCGAGAGTTGTTTTTTGATCTGATCTTTTTCCTGCTGAGACTCACTCTGATGATACTGTAATTCGAGCATATCGAGTTTAATTTCGTAGGCTTTGGCATCGGCCTCAACATTGGCGATTTCCGGCTCTTCCTGTTCCATCATTTTGAAATCAGGCAAATAATCAAGCAACTCGTCGGTGAGATAGCCGTAATATTCTGGATCGACTTGTTTGAGCTCCATGAGAGTATCGTAGAGCAATGTATGTTTCGTTTTAAGGTTCTGGAGAATATTATCAATATCAGCAGCATCAATAGCATCAATATCAACATCGCTGTCAGTATCACCCGGAGATTCCGCAAGGCTGATCACAGGCACGCTCATGAGACAGAATATTCCGAGCAATCCAATAATTATTAGTGTTTTCATGCGTATTATCCTTGTTGTAAAGTGGGTTTCAAGCCATCATAGGTCCAGATGGCTCAAACCCCGAATTTTTTGTCGGAGTTGTGTTAGCTGGTTCTGAGGTGACTCTGGTGCTCTCAGTGATTGGCGGGGGATACTCAAATCCGTAATCTCTGCTGCCAGAGAATCAAATTTCTGGGATTCTTTAACATGTAGTGGTGGTAACGCGACATAAATGTGTTTCCTCCTTCCTGTTTTAAACGTTTTGAATAATGATGGTTGATCAAAGAGTGTGACGAACCCCTGTGGCTGAGATGCCGGATTGTTTCCAGGAGCATGCCAAAAATAGGGGATAATAAGACAGGCCAGCGCTACGGCAGCGAAAGCCGGTACGAACATTCTGCGATGCGCTTGAAAATATGCTCTGACCCCACGTTTCTCCTTGGCGTGCTGCATGAGAACCTTTGGCTGCACTCTGGAACGAGCCACTGCCGGAAGTGAGTGGTAATGTTGCACCAGGGCCTGATAGAAAGCAAATTCCTGCTGGCAAGTGGCACAGCCTGCCCGATGGTTTTCAAAATCTGACAGGTCTTCCCGGGAAAGCTCTCCCGACTCGTACAAGTACATCTTTTTGAGAAAATGTGCGCAATCCATCATTTTCTAATCCCCATTCATAAACGGCTGCATGTCTTCCCGTATGGTTTTGACGGCCAGGTGCATACGTCCGAGCAACCTGTTGATCGGGCAGTGCAAAATTTTTGACATTTCTTTAAATGATAGCCCAGCCTCATGCCGCAACAGAAAGACTTCTTTCAATTTCTGCGGAAGATTGATAAGAATTTTGTCTAAATGCTCTTGCATCTCCTGAGTTACCAAAGAGTCTTCCGGCGAAACGAACCCACTCCCGCCCCCTGGAGCAGGAAACAGGTCGATATTCTCGACATCCTGAAATACCTGATGCTGTGCTTGGGTTTTTCGGAAATAATCATACGTAGTGTTGTGCGCGATTTTAAACATCCACGATGTCAATTTTTGTTCGTCCCGATAGCGTGGAAGATGCTGATACACTTTGAGAAATATCGTTTGTACCACATCTTCCGCACTGTCGCGGCACCCGACCATCCGATAGACATAATTGAAGAGACGGGTATGATAGGTGTCAAATATATGTAAAAACAGCGTATCTGTTTCAGCATCTGAACGTCGTAATAATCTCATTGAGTGATGTCGTTTCCTGGTTGTGTCGCTTTTCTATTCGTGCTAACGCGCGACAGAGGAAAATATTAAATGGGAAGGGGATTTTTTGTAAAAAAATAATTCATCTATTTATCCCACCCTGGTCTTGTCAGCTATCTCTCAACCTTTGGGAATGCGTTTTGAGTGGTGAGATAAATTGTAGGATTTCAAGCGGGAGAGTGTGATGAACCTATCGTTCCCCTGGTTGAGCCGTACCGTCCTCGCAGATGCCTATCCCCCCGGGGGGGCAGGGCAAGTGAAGTGCTTGGAGCTTGGGAACGAGTGTGCTGTGAAGCTCCGGCTTCACACAGGGCAACGCAAAGCTTCGGCAGGCCACGCGGGCGGGTTTCCAAACTCCGCTTGGAAACCGTGGCAAACATGGTGAGAACTTCACAGCCTTGCCTCAACGTAAGTTTGGGATAAAAACTTGCCTGGAAGCGGCCTCATTACGCCAGAAATTGCATGGCTTACTGACACCCGATTATTTTCGGGAAAAGAATAGAGAGAGGATCGCCAGTGACGCCGGCGCACTGAGTAGGACACAAGAGCGCAAATGTTCGTTTGCACTCCTGTGTTGCCTGTGAGGGCTGCCAAACCTTGTCTCGGAAGTCATTAAGGAACTTGTATAAACGCATAGAGCCGCCTTACCATGCGTCCTCCTCCTCCTCATCATCGAGCAGAAATTCAGGAATGACCATTTCTTCTCCCTCCTCTGTCGGAAAAATCGGCAGATTCCAATTCGACTGCATGACTACGTCTTTGACGAGTTCTCGAATCTGGATCGGCTGATCTTTAATAATCAGTTCAATTAAGGTTTTGAAAGAGGCCAGCACGTTATCTTCTTTAATATCGACAATCGTATTGTCCTGAATTTTAAAGAGACTGGGAAAGGAACCGTCAGCAGCATCGAACTGACGTAAGGTATCCTCGACTAATTCCGGTCCAGCTTTTTCAGTAATGTTTACTAAGATCTCATTGATCGCCTGTAAGTAGATTTCCTTGTCAATAATCGTCGGTTGGAGCAAATCTAAACCAACCGGCAGATCGTACATCTTGTCGAGGAACTCTTCGATGAGATTGCCCTGAATAATGGGACCATGCTGCGGGGCAATCATGACCGGAGCAGGCTGTATCTTACGGATTTTGTCGACTGCCAACCGAAGAGCCCCTTGTGATGGCATGTAAATTTGATGAAAAATCCTGATCCCATCCCAATCTTCCGATGTCGCAAACAACTCTTGGTGGAAGGAAAGCCCGCCAAAGAGATCGCCGGAAAAGAGAATTCGGCTGGTTTCATCGTAAATCATGCAGGCTCCCCGAAAATGGCAAAAGGGAGTGGGAATAAACCGGACAATGTGTCCGGTAGAGATACGCGCCCGACCTTTTTTCAGTTTATCGACCGGCTGAAAGTTTGCTAATTTTAAGCCGAAAAAATGCGTTAAACGCCAGGTATCCTCGGTACAGATGACTGTCATTTTCGGGTTGCGCTTTTGAAAATACACTGCATTGGTCCCTACATCCGGGTCTTGATGATTGATATACGCGATATGAATCTTGCGAGGATCGCCGACAAGCCCTTTCACTCGCTCCTGTAGAGCATCGAAGTAGATCGGAGGTCCCGGGTCAATAATCATATTCGTGATTTTGTCCCTTCCTTTGAAAGTCCGCAGATAGGCATTTATCTCCAAACGGCTGTCAGTCCGCATTCCTAACCAATAGACTCCCTCAGCAAGTTCTATAACGTTCTGAACATTTTCCATGATATCCTCTCGTATAAAAATTCCTGTGGAGCACCAACGCAGCGTTTTCGCAGTCAAAGGGCGGCGTTGGTGCTCCACAGGAATTTTTCACATGATGTGCGCCATATCACACTGAAGCCTCAGGTTCCCGGCGCAGGATGATTTCATCAATAATTCCATATGCAATCGCCTGTTCTGCCGACATGAAAAAATCCCGTTCCATATCCTGGTCGAGCTTATCAAGCGTTTGCCCGGTATGAGATTCCAGAATTCGGTTCAATTCCTCTTTTGTTCGCAGAATTTCAGCCGCATGAATTTCTATATCCGAAGCTTGCCCCTGGATGCCGCCCCAGGGCTGGTGGATCATAATTCTGGCATGAGACAGCGCATAGCGTTTGCCTTGCGTGCCGCTCGCCAGCAGAACGGCGCCCATGCTGGCAGCCTGTCCAAAACAAATCGTCGCAATATCTGCCTTAATAAACTGCATTGCGTCATAAATCGCCATCCCGGATGTAATAACACCACCAGGGGAGTTTAAATAGAGGTAGATGTCTTTTTCCGGGTCCTCTGCCTCTAAAAACAAGAGCTGTGAAATGATCAAATTTGCGACAGCATCATCGATCTGTGTGCCGAGAAAAATAATACGATCTTTCAATAAACGGGAAAAGAGATCGTATTCACGTTCTCCCCGGCCAGTTTGTTCAATAACCCAGGGTACATACGTTGACATAAGGTATTTCCTTGTCTTGTAGAGTTGGTCCTTCCGTGGAAGATGATTGTCTGACAATAGAACAATTCTATCGGGAACCAGGACTCTTTGTCAAGAAAAAGAATCTGTCATTTTCTTCGTACACGACAAAACATACCCCCGCGACGGTCAAAGAGTTCCTGATCGTTGTAGTTAAAGAGTGTTTTCCGTAATGCCTGCTTGACTTCTCGCTGCCCTTTGGTGGTATTTTGCCAGCCTGCAAAATGCACAATTCTGACCAGTTCATCAATATCATTGACGATATTCTCGATAATCTTAGGAGTATTGGCTGTTTTTACTTCTTTGAACAATTCCGTTAATGCGGCTTTCGCGGTTTTTTGCTCGTCTTCGCTGGTTTCTTCCTTTTTGGCCTTTAACAGGTCTTCAGCGATTTTGATTAAATACTTTAAAAACTCGATACTGTGAATCGTGCCTTGCTCGGCTTGTTCTTTGAGGTGCTGCAATCGTTCACCCAGGGCAATAAATGTGGGGTTGGTCTTGTATTGAAGGATTCAGGCGCATGAGCGCATCCGCCAGGATCGGCTTGACCAGGATGTCTGAGGGTTTACGAGGCAATTGCGCCGCCGGAATATATTTCCAGGTCCTCGTGTTAAAAAAATACTCCGAAGGTGTCTCGCGGATAACGAGCGATGTTGTGAGATCAATTCCGGTCAATTCTTTGATCACAAAGAATTCGACGCTGTTTTTTTCGTTACACATGCTCTCCCCCCTCAATCTGTTCTGAAATATGCTGTTCGATGACGCCGATAAACGCCCTCATTTCCTCGAAACGCTGGCGGACATCAGCTTCAGAGAACGTAAGAAATACGTCATAATCGCCTTGATTACGAAGTTCAAAGGCTTCTCGCAGCATTCTTCCGTATTTTCGGTCAAAGGTCTCTGTTTTGATAAATTCTTTATTGAACCACCCGATTAATTGACCGTGTTTGGAGGTGGTGAAATGATAGAGCGTTCCAATCGCTGACACGATATAAAACATGCCGTAATAGATACGATTCACTGCCGCTCGATATTTACCGTGTTCAATGAGTAATTCAGCTTCTGTTATCGTTTCTTGCGCCTGTTCTACACGATACATGATTCATGCTGTCCGTTTTTCAGGGTCCATCAGGCATACACTCCGTGTTTGAGGGCATTGGCAAAGACCGGCTGCGCTCCGCGTAAGCTATGACGCAGTTCGTGAGTTGAAATCAGGAATGTGTCAACGAGAATATCATACTCCAACTCCAGATCATAGATGACATCAATCACCTGATCCCGGAACTGCCAATTATACTGCCGGTTCAGCACAATTAAGACATCATAATCGGAATCTTCACGCGCCGTTCCCACCGCCTGTGAACCAAAAAGAATCACATCCCGGATCATGCTACCGAAGCGTTGTTGCAGAACGGTTTTGACTGTCTTAAGTAAATCGGTATTATTTACCATAGCTTTATATCCACTTCTCCGCTGTTGCGTATAACATACATTCTGCAATACGTGTTGCAGAATGACCCTGCTCAGGAAATTCTTGTCACCCAATCAATCTGATCAACGTCTCTATCGAAACTCAGGATGGAGTCAATATTGAGTTCTCCACATTTCAAGGCAATTATCTCGATATAGAGACGTTGAATGTCCGACTGTTCGCGTTCTAACCGTTCGATACGTTTTTCAGTTCTGACGTGCCAGGTGTCATGCCCATCAACCATCGCAACCAGCGCATTGGTATCCGCGACGGCTTTAGGCATGATACAAATTCTCCGTGTCTTGTACGGCATCGCCGCCTACTTCGATTAACCCTGATAGCGAGCGTAAATGGCTCACTGGGACTGTCGGAAATGCTGCCGGAGCTCTTCTTCCCGCCCCATCTGCGTGTGCAGAAAGACTCACCTCGTAACGTCTCGTATTCACAGATGTAGGGGCGCGGTCTCCGCGCCTCTACGGTTTCACGTTTCATTCCGTAGGATCATAAAATCATCTTTTATTTTTTATTCAACC
>Ga0256845_1002911_pt1 | contig 12022 bp, 9 predicted proteins | sample RiftiametaG_FD_189101 | JGI IMG/M metagenome (GOLD analysis project Ga0256845, IMG submission 189101) | Tube worm associated microbial communities from hydrothermal vent at the East Pacific Rise, Pacific Ocean - Riftia | ecosystem: Host-associated > Annelida > Integument > Unclassified ... | reverse complement strand
GGTAAAGTAGGTTTCGTTAAACCCGATCACCGAAATATCAGCCGGCACAGTCAGACCAAAAGAGCGCACAGCATGCATTGCCCCAATGGCCACAAGATCGTTATAACACAGCAATGCCGTTGGCCGCCGATTATCAGCCTGATTCAATAGGCCTGTGGCTCCTTCAAATCCCCCGTCAATCGTCCCGGTTCCGATGCGGTAATATTCATCTTTCAAAGGGAGATCAGCTTCAGCGAGCGCCCGAATAATCCCTTGTAAGCGGGTTTGAGAAATATACAGCGTCGAGTCTGCTCCCAAATACGCAATCTCTTTGTGGTTTAAGCTCAAGAGATATCTTGTCGCTTGGTACATACCGTTCTCCCGATCTGAATTGATACAATAAAAATGAGGAGAATCGATGTGTCTGGAAATCACAATGACCGGCACATGACTGAGATTGTAATCGCGAACAAATTCTTCCGGGTCAAGCCGCCCGTGGTCGATGATCACACCATCAAACGAAAGATGCTTGAATAATTGTAAATTTTGTACTGGATACCCTTGTTTTTCTGTGACATCAATAACGACCAGGCACAGACCAAGCCGATTCGCTTCTTCCTGAGCGCCGTGAATAATTGCTGCGCCCGTTGGATCAACCACGCCCGGGGTTATAAAGGCTAAAATGTAAGGTTTCGTCCGTTCTTTCGGCGGTTTCGGTTCGAATCCTAATTCATCCATTGCCTGTTTTACCCGCTGTTCCAGGTCCTTACTCACGGGACTTGAGGCATTAACGACCCGCGATACCGTTGCCACAGACGTTCCTGACAGAGCTGCAATATCTTCTAATGTTGCCTTGACTCTCTCTTTCGGCATCATTGTATCCCACCTTTGAAAAATTATTTTTCAGAAAAATACGTATTTTGATCTTAGATACTCATCTTATGCAGGTAAGATCGTTTCCCCCCTCTTTTTTTCTTCGTCAAGGAGGGGAGGAGGCGCCTCATCCTGCGTAAGATGAGTGATACAGCAAGAGTCATGCGTACCGAAATACATCGAGGTCTGACAGGAAGTGCGAAAGCTTCGTTTCCGTACCCCTGAAAACGTATGCTGCTTTCATTAATGTATGACGGCGTTATTAAGTCACGTTATTATATTCTGTTGAAATATACAAGAAAAAAAGCATACTATTTACAATATATTCTTATATTTTTCTGAAAATAATATGTTATTTACGAAAATTTTCTTGACAGCCATAACGGTTTCTTTATATTTGGCATTGTCGCGTACATGGAACAATCTATTACATACAAAAGTAGCAGGAGGTTGTAAAATATGAAGAAATGTATCGGAAGTTTACTCGTCATTCTCATGTTTGTGTTGGTTCCCATGATGGCAATTGCCGAGGATCAAGTCGAACTGCGCATCGCTTGGTGGGGTTCGCAAAATCGGCATGATCGGACGATCAAGGTGATTGAGATGTTCATGAAAGAACATCCGAACATTACGATTACATACGAACCATCGGGCTGGAATGACCACTGGACGAAAATGTCAACCCAGGCTGCTGGTGGCAATCTGCCAGACATTATGCAGCAAGATTACGCCCGGTTGGAAGAATGGGTCGATCGGGGAATGCTCTATCCGTTAGATGAGTTTATGGAATCAGGGGTGTTAGATTTTTCCAATGTGGCAGAGGCGAACCTCGCTGGAGGTAAGATTGACGGAAAATTATATGCTGTGAATATTGGTACGAACTCCGAATGTTGGGTGCTTGATGTCGATGCCTTCAAAAAAGCCGGCATCGAAATCCCTTCGCAAAAGTGGACATTAGAGGATTTTGAGAAAATCGTGCTGGAGTTGCACGAGAAATTGGGCATCTGGGGAATGGGACCTGGCCTGACAGGCGACCAACGCTGGAAATCGAATTATTTAGGTCTTGGAACCTGGGTGTATTCCGATGATGGCAAATCACTTGCCTATACTGACGATCAACCGTTTATCGATTATCTCAAAATGGTCTTGCGCCTCCAGGACGCCGGAGCAATCCCAACCCGCGCCGAAGAAGTGGCCGAATTTGACGGACAGGGGGTTGAAGCTCAGCCGATCGTCGATGGAAGAGCTGCGATGGCATACTTCTGGAGCAACCAGATTGTGGCGGTGTGGAATGCGGCTGGAAAAGACCGGAATCTTATTATGGTGCATCCGCCAAGACCAAAAGGCGGGTCGGCAGCGAACTACGTCAAGCCCGGCCAATTTTTGTCAGTGACGGCCCATTCGAAACATCCCAAAGAAGCGGCGATGTTTATTGATTACTTCACGAATTCCGTTGAAGCCAACAAGGTGCTCCTGGCAGAACGAGGCGTTCCGATTTCGTCAGTAGTTGCTGAAAGCCTGACCGAACTCCTGACTCCCTCTCAACTGCAAATGTTTCAGTATATGGCACGGGTCGAGAAAGATAGCAGCCCTCTGCCTCCTCCCGACCCAATTAATCATGCTGAGCTGATGAACAACGCCTATGGCCCTGAATTCATCGATCCGATCAGATATGGACAGATCAGCGTAGAGGACGGTATCAAGAGATTCAGAGAGTTGGCGGCGGAGATCCTGCCGGAGGACTAAAACCTTCTCCCATGTACAGTGCGAGAAGATGATTCTTCCCGATTGTGACTGACTCCTGACAGGGTTTCAAACCCTGTCAGGGGTGACTATCCATTTTTCATGCCGTGCGTGTCTCCATTTGATGGTCATGAGAACGACTTCTGAGAAGGCGCGCCTGAGTTCAACGTAGAACTCGTTCCCAATTTTCTGGCGTTACCCAGGAGAACTATTTTATGAAAGAACATACTCACCAGGGATCCCCTGAGATGCAAACAGGAACGTCTCCTTCTGTTCGCAAGCGGAAAAGCCATTATCGACACGATAACCTGGCCGGATACGTGTTTTTATCCCCGTGGTTGATCGGATTTGTGCTGTTTGTCTTTCTTCCAATTGCGGCGTCGTTTGTGCTCGCCTTTACAAAATACGACATCCTCAGAGCCCCCAGATGGGTAGGGTTGGCAAACTTTGAAAGGATGTTCACGCATGATTTTCGCTATTGGCGTTCAGTGAAAGTGACCTTTTTTTACGTCTTTACGGCAATTCCTCTCCGGTTAACGTTTGCTCTGATTGTGGCGATGCTGCTGAATACGACCCGCCGGATGGTGTCGATTTATCGCGCCCTCTATTATGCTCCTTCTGTGGTTGGAGCCAGCGTGGCCGTGGCCGTGATGTGGCGGGAAGTGTTTGGGAAAGAAGGGCTGGTGAATTATTTGCTGGCAGGCGTCGGCATTGCCGGACCAGTCTGGCTGGGCGATCCTAATACAGCGATTTGGACGCTGATTGTGCTGGCAGCCTGGCAATTCGGTTCCCCAATGCTCATTTTCCTGGCCGGCCTCAAGCAAATTCCAGTGGAATTATATGAGTCAGCCTCTATTGATGGGGCAGATCGCTGGCATAAATTCAGGCATATTACATTTCCCATGCTGACTCCCGTCCTGCTGTTTAATTTGGTCATGCAGATGATTAGCGGATTTTTAATTTTTGCGCAGGCCTTTATTGTCAGTAACGGCACCGGCGCCCCAATGGACAGTTTGTTGGTGTACGCGCTCTATCTGTATCGGCAGGCGTTTGTGACATTTAAAATGGGATACAGTTCTGCTATGGCCTGGGTCTTATTGCTCGTGATAGCATTTTTTACGGCTCTGGTGTTTAAATCTTCGCAATATTGGGTATTCTATGAGTCGGAAGGAGGGGAATGAGATGAACGCAATCGAAACAACAGAATCCGGTATGGTTACAGGTGTCAAAAACGAGGTGCAGAAACGGCAGATTCTCCGTACAATTCTCTATCACGGATCCGTTGGGCTGCTTGGTTTCCTTATGGTCTATCCGATTCTCTGGCTTTTTGCCAGCTCGTTAAAGGGGCCAGAGGACTTGTGGACGAATATTTCCTCATTAATTCCGAAAAAATTCGTGTTTGCGAATTATGTGAATGGCTGGAAAGGCTTTGGTAATATCACCTTTACGACCTTTTATAAAAATTCCTTCATCTTTGCCGGCGTGGGGACAGTCTTACATGTGACGTCGTCGGCTGTGGTGGCCTATGCCTTTGCCCGGATTCAATTTGTCGGACAGAAATTCTGGTTTGGCGTGATGCTGCTGACCCTCATGCTGCCGCAGCAAGTGCTCCTGATCCCGCAATACATCATGTTTAGCAAGTTGGGATGGATCAATACCTTTGCGCCGCTTCTCGTGCCGCGTTTTTTTGGGCATCCTTTTTTTATTTTTCTCATGGTCCAGTTTATTCGGGGGATCCCAAAGGAATTGGATCAGGCGGCAGAGATCGATGGATGTGGGCGTTTTTCAACATTTTTCCGAATTATCCTGCCCTTGATTCAGCCTGCCTTGATTACGGCCGGCATCTTCTCATTCTATTGGACCTGGGGTGATTTTATGACCCCCTTGATTTACCTGAATAACCCGAGACTGTATACGATCTCGTTGGCATTACGCTCTTATGCCGACCCAGCGGCAGCCACTGACTGGGGCGCGATTTTTGCCATGTCAGCGCTCTCGCTGGTTCCTGTCTTCATTATTTTTGTGGTGTGCCAGAGATACATTATCGAGGGCATCAGTACAAGTGGATTAAAAGGATAATAACTTTTACCGCAAAGGCGCAGAGGCGCAGAGAAAAATATTTTGTTATTTCAGTATTCTTGGTGTACCGACAACATTTGATTGACAGGTTGAACCTTGCCAGGGTTGGGGTAATGCTATCCGTCAGCGAAACGTGTCAAAGCAGTGGTTATCACACGTGAAAAATTTTTTTTTGCGTCTTTGCGTCTTTGTCGTGTTAAAAAAATGAAAATTGCATTTATTGGTGGAGGAAGTGTACAGTGGACTGCGAGACTTGTGATTGACATGGTTGGCAATAAGACGCTTGCAGACGCAAATCTTGTGCTCCATGATATTGACGCAGACGCCCTTGATCTGGTGACGCGGGCCTGTCAGCGGGTGAATAAAGAATTGGACGGAACGTTGCACATTACCTCTGACCTGGATCGGACAGAGACGTTGCGGAATGCGGATTTTGTGATTCTCTGCGTCGCGATTGGCGGATTACAGGCGATGGGGAATGATCTCGCTATTCCTGAAAAATATGGAATTTATCAATCTGTTGGCGATACTGTCGGTCCCGGTGGGCTGGCGCGGGGTTTGCGCCATATTCCGTTTGCCGTGCAGATTGCCCGCGAGATGGAGGCATTGTGCCCCAATGCCTGGATGTTGAATTTAACAAACCCCATGACGACCATTTGCCGGGGAGTGACGCGGGCCACCAGCATTCGTACCATCGGTTTATGCCACGAAGTGGATATTTTCCGTCGCCGCCATTTGGCGCCTCTGTTCGATGTGCCGCAGGAAGCCATCACTCTGAATGTCGCCGGAATTAACCACTTGCCCATTATTTTAGAATTCACGGTTGACGGAAAGCATGGCATACCGTTATTACAAGATTGGTTAGAAAAGCATGACGTGTTTGAATTTGTGGACCAACATGCTTCAGGGGTTGAGGATGTATTTGAAGACCGTCTATGCGTAAAACTTGCGTTGTTCCAGAAACTTGGCGTGTTGTTTGGCTCAGGAGACCGCCACATCGCCGAATTCTTCCCGGGCTTTCTGACAGATGTCAATCATCGCGGCGGCCGCTATGGCGTCATGCTAACCACGATTGAGCAACGGAAGGAATTGACGCGTCAACGCCGTGTGCGACATGAACAATTTGTTGAGGGCGGCGACGAAGACCTCAGCCCGACGGATGAACAGATGGCCTCTGTCATGGCAGCTCTGTCAGGCGGAAGTCCGGGGCAATTCATTGTCAATATCCCCAATACAGGACAGATTGATAATCTGTCGAGGGAAGCGACCGTGGAATGCATGGCGCATATCGACCGATTAGGCGTCCGTCCGCTTGCGGTCGGGAACTTGCCGTATCCAGCCTTCGCCGTGATCGCACCGCACGCTGCCCGCCAGGAACTCATCGTCGAAGCTGCGTTGAGCGGGGAACGACAACCTGCCCTGGCAGCGCTCTCCACAGACCCGCTTGTGCCAGACCCAACAATCGTCGAGCCGATGCTCGATGAATTACTTGCCGCAAACGAACCGTTTGTGGCTAATGACTTTCGATAACCACAGAAATTTGATATATAAATATTGTGACGGTAGAGACACCAGGATGCAGGAAATAGATTCTCTGCGTCCTGGCGTCTCTGTGGTCTATCCATGATGTATTATACAGGATTTGCTGATGAAGCAGGCGCCTCGATCGATATTCAGGTGAAGGCGATAAAAGAGTTAGGATGGTCGCACATTGAAGCGAGAAATATTGATGGGGTCAATCTGACTGACATTTCTGATGAACAATTCGAGGACGTCGCGCACAAATTACACGAGGCGGGGATCACCGTCAATTGTTTCGGGAGTGCGGTTGCCAACTGGGCCAAAGACCCCCGAAAAGAAGAAGACTTTCAACAAAGTATCGCCGAGTTGACACGCGCTCTTCCCCGCATGCAGCGATTGGGCACAACGATGATACGCGGCATGAGTTTTGCGGTGGTCAAAGACGAAGAGCCGGACAGTCCTGAACTGGAACAGCTTATTTTCAGGAGGGTCAGGCATCTCGTCTCGATGTGTGAGGAAGCCGGGGTGCTCTATGTCCATGAGAATTGCATGAACTATGGCGGCATGTCGCACGAACATACGCTTAAACTGATTGAGGCTGTTAATTCCCCCAATTTCAAACTCGTATTTGACACGGGCAATCCGGTGTTTACCTATCGCAGAGTCGGGGAACCACCTTATCCAAAACAGAGCGCGTGGGAATTTTATACTCACGTCAAAGAATTTATCGAGTACGTTCATATTAAAGATGGAACGTATATTGGGGAGACCGATGGAATTTTCCCAGAGGCGGAGTATACCTTTCCGGGAGAAGGGGATGGAGATGTAGAAAATATCGTCAGAGACCTGCTCAAAAACGGATATAACGGCGGATTTTCGATGGAGCCCCATCTATCGGTCGTTTTTCATGATGAGTCTGTCACATCTGAAGCTGAGATGAGGTACCGGAATTACGTGGACTATGGACGACGCTTCATGACCCTCGTTACAAAAATCCAGGCTGACTTATAAAGAGTGCATCCACCGCAAAGACGCGAAGACGCTGAGAGAACAGGAGGGGGGGAGAAACGTGGACTCATCAGAGAAAAAGGTGTGCGCGTCACCGACTAACTGTTGCTGTTGTGTAGGCGGGTCTTTGGGGTAGAATGGCATAATCACCTATGACAAAACTTCACGTTGGTGTTGTTGGCGTTGGAATTGGCCGCCAGCATATTGACGCCTATCACGCCCTGTCAGACCAATTCGAGGTGGTCGCGGTCTGCGATCTTGATGAAGCAAAAGGAAAAGAGACGGCGGAACACTATCAGATTTCCCGTCTGTTTTCAGATTTTACAGAATTTTGCCATTGTGACGACCTTGATGTTATCGATTTGTGTACGCCCTCATATCTCCATTTTTCTCAAACAAAAGAGGCTTTGGCAGCGGGGAAACATGTGATCTGTGAGAAACCTATTGCCGGTTCGCTTCAGGCCGTTGACGAACTGATTGCCCTCGAACGGGAGTCAGGTAAACGTGTCATGCCCATTTATCAATATCGTTTTGGTCATGGCGTCCAGAAGTTACAATTTCTTCGTGAACAGGGGCTTGCCGAAAAAACATATTTGACTACCATTGAAACGTTATGGCGCCGCCGCGCTCCTTATTACAGTGTGCCCTGGCGGGGAAAATGGGACACGGAAATGGGCGGAGCATTACTCACGCTGGCCATCCATGCCCACGACATACTCACGTATGTGCTCGGGCCAATTAAACGTGTCTTTGCCCGCACCACCACGCGAGTGAATCCGATTGAAACTGAGGATTGCGTCTCGGCCTCCCTGGAGATGGCCGATGGTTCCCTGGCCTCCTTGTCAGTAACGACTGGTTCTTCTCAGGAAATCAGCCGACATCGCTTCTGTTTCAGCGGCTTCAGCGCGGAGAGTCATACTGCTCCGTATCGGAACACCTCTGAACCCTGGATTTTTACCGGAGATACTCCGGAAATGGTTGAAAAAATCGATGAAACGCTGAAAGATTTCGCGCCGCTTCCCGAAGGGTTTACCGGTCAATTTTTTCGGTTTTATGAAGCGCTCCGACACGACGCTGCGTCTCCTGTCACGCTGCACGATGCCCGCATGTCGTTGGAACTCATTACCGCGCTCTATTCTTCATCTCGAACGAACCAGCCGGTTGAGTTGCCGATAGGTCCGAATCATCCAATGTACGGAGGATGGCTGCCTTCGCAACACGCAGCCGTTAGCCCATGAGGTGAACGATGTCGCGTGCGAGCACACCCTTTAGCGGGAATAACGAGGAAGCGTAAATGTCATCGTTGTCCCTTCTCCGGGTGTGCTTTCAGCCAAGATTGTTCCACCATTTTGTTCGATCAGTTCTTTACACAGGATTAATCCGAGACCTGTTCCTTTCTCTCCGGCAGTTCCGACCTGTGTATGCTTGATGTCGATCTGAAACAGTTTTGCCAGGTCTTCCTGACTCATCCCAATGCCGGTGTCCGCTATCACCACTTCAATAAATCCATCATCACGCTGGATGGCTGAGATGTCGATAGTTCCGCCGGGGTCTGTAAATTTTAAGGCATTGGAGATGAGATTGCGAAATACCGTGCTGATCATGTTGATATCGCCATAGCCGACAATCGTTTCAGAGATCGCATCTCTTAAGGTAATCTTTTTTTGGGCTAATCGTGAGGTAAAGAGGTGCGATATCATTTCTGTTACCTGGTTTAAGAAAATTTTCTGGGGAAGAAATTGCATGACTCCCCGTTGCAGACGAGACCACGTCAATAAATTTTCTAACAAAGTATAGACCGCTTTCGAGGTTTTCTGAAGGGCCGCTAACCCATCTTTAATATCGTCACGGCTGAATTCTGCCAAATTGTCCGTGAAAATCTCGGTCATAGCAATCAGTCCGCTAAACGGCGTTCTCAGGTCGTGAGCAATAATCGAAAAAAATTTGTCTTTGCTGGCATTGGCGTTTTTCAACTCTTGTTGCTGCACTTCTAATTCAGCAGTTCGTTCCTTAACTTGCCGCTCAAGAATGGCGTTCATATTTTGTAAGACGTTGTTCTGTTCTTCGAGCTGTTTATCTTGATAATATTGATTGAGCGCGCCTCTGATCGTCAGCACGAGGCTGGTGGCTTCCCAGGGTTTGGCGATATAATGGTACAAGTTGGCAAAATTGACTGCATGGGTGACGTCTTCCAGATTTGCCTGCCCGGTCAGCATAATTTTCAGCGTTTTTGGGGAAATCGCATGAACGCGCTGGAGGAGGTCGCTCCCTTTCATATCCGGCATGATTTGATCGGAGATGATAATGGGAATTTCACACTCTTCTGCGGCGAGTTCCTTGAAAAGCTTTAACGCCTCTTGCCCGCTTTCGGCGGTTTCAATGAGATATTGTTCACCAAAGGCTTTTTTCAATTCCCGTTTGAGACTTTTGATCACAATATCTTCATCATCGACGCACATAATAACTGGTTCATTCATAAACGTTGTTCTCTCGTTGACATGGCACAAGTAGCTTGACGATACAATAAATTGTGGTGCTGACCGAGAGGGGGGGCGAGAACATCAACCATCAATCAAATCCTCTTGCGCTATTGGAAGACAAATCGTAAACGTTGTCTTCCCCGGTTGACTTTCCACCTCGATTGTGCCCTGGTGTCTCTCAATAATTTTTTTGACGATGTCCAACCCCAGACCGCTGCCTTCTCCGGCTGGTTTTGTCGTAAAAAACGGTTCAAAAATTCGCTGACGAATCTCGCCCGGGATGCCGCCCCCTGAATCTGTAAATTGCACCACACAATACTCCTCTCTGGTAAAGACGGCGACCTCAAGCGTCCCCTTCCCATCCATGGCATACATCGCATTATGAATTAAATTAGTCCAGACTTGCGCGAGTTCATCGGCATAGCACCAGATTGGCTCTGAGCTCTCATAATGCCGTTCTACAGTGATGCCATGCTTGAGTTGATGATGATACAACGTCAGAACGGTTTCAATCCCTTCTGTAATGTCCGTGAGCACCTTTTCTGCGGATTGATCGTAATGCGCATAATTCTTTAACGCCATTACAATTTTGGAAGCCTGATCTATCGCGGTGGTAATAGTTTGGGTACTTTCCTGGAGGCCTGAAATTTTATAGGCAATGTTCAGGATATGCAAAGGGTCTGCTTCCTGAAAAAGGGCCAGAAACGGATGGATATTCTCATAGATTCCCATATCGACGAGACGATCGGCAATCTGACGGGAGTGTTCCAGATGATGTTGTTCTAAACTCTCACTCAGTTGTTTACGCCGCTGTCGTTTTTCTCTTGACGATATGAGAGTGTTGCGGGTATTCGCGAGCTGCACCAGACGGAAAAATGCCTCGTGATGTTGTTCGGGCAGCGTCTGGAAGAATGCAGGGAGTTCGTGTAACGTCTGCTCAAGGGTTGCGGCAGTTTCCCCTGCTGCTGAGCGGATTGCCCCAAGCGGTGCTTTGATTTCATGGGCAATACCTGCCATCAGTTGTCCCAGCACGCCCATTTTTTCCGATTGGATGAGCTGGCGTTGGGTTTTCTCCAATTTTTGAAGAGTGTGTGAGAATTCCTGATTTTTCTGCTCCACAATCCCCCGGAGTCGTTTTTCTTCCTGAAGGAGTTGTGCATTAAGGATGGCCCTGACAATTGATTGAGCAGTCGTTTCCGCAATATTCACCTCGGCAGGGCTAAACGTCCGCTGCTGTTGGTCGGTGTCAATGAAGAGTATTCCAAGAAATTCATGATGGCTCACCAGAGGAACAAGCAGCAATTTTTTGATCGTCTCAGCTTGTAACGTGGGGTGCAAAAAAGTATGCAGTGAGGCAAGTTCTGCTTTGGAAACGAGCAGAGGCTCGCGGGTTTCCGCCACCTGAAGCAGGGAAAGAGAGTGTTCAAGAGGGAGAGAGGTTCTTACTGACGCCTCGTCCTCTGTCGCAGAATATGAGGCGGCCACCTGCAGGGCGGATGACGTATTCTCAAAAAGAGCAATGCTTGTACTATAGCTATGAAACAACTCAGTGATTGAGTGCGCCGCTATGTCGAGCGCATGTTGAAGATTATGAGATTCGGCGGTCGCCTGAGCAATGAGATTCATCGTGGAGAGTTCGTGAACTCGTTGTTCCAGTTCACCGTTGACCTCGCGGATAGCTTGTTCTGCTTTCCGGCGTTCGGCGAGCATGTCCAGAACGTCTTGCAGGGTAAACAACTGGAGATGAACCACAAGGTACACAAACAGGGAGCCAAAGAAAAATACCACGCCGGTGAGCAGAAAGAGCCATGACGTTTGGGTGGTGAGCACCAGAAAGATCGCTGCTCCATATCCCCATGAAAATAATATCATGAGAACGAGCAGCCATTTCCAATAGACGACGTGGTGGAGGTCTTTGAGAAGTACTAATATTTTTCGGGTTCTCAGGATTGACAGGAACATAATTCCTGCGCTTATCAGGATGAGAAATGCGACCAAAACATTATGCATAGTGACTGCTTACCTCTGGTGAACAGGGTTGTGTCCCCAAGCGGGCAATTTCGATATGAACCCTGGCAGGGTTGGAGATGAGATACTCTGCGTCTAGCGTACATGAAGCCCGGCCTCTTTCGTTTGTTGAATGAGCTTGAGAATATGAACGAACTCAAAGCGATCACTTAGTGTTGTTAACATTTCAGCGATATGAGAATGAGAGGAGCGAATTTTATGGAGTAAGAGCGAGAACTGATCCATGTCCGCAATCAGAGCCGCATATTCGAGTTCGTCGAGCAGTTCAGCTGGAAGACTGCCGAGGTCTTGAAGGCTCAGTTCTCCTGTTG
>Ga0256845_1002910_pt1 | contig 12024 bp, 10 predicted proteins | sample RiftiametaG_FD_189101 | JGI IMG/M metagenome (GOLD analysis project Ga0256845, IMG submission 189101) | Tube worm associated microbial communities from hydrothermal vent at the East Pacific Rise, Pacific Ocean - Riftia | ecosystem: Host-associated > Annelida > Integument > Unclassified ... | reverse complement strand
GATGCAGTTGATAGGTCCTTCTATGGAAAAATTTATGAGAAGGGATGAATATGGAGTTGGAAGCATGTATGACCAGCGATTGGTTTTATAATGGATTTTAATAAACTTAAATATAAAGAGTGGAAAACTGTGGAGACAAAGACAAAAGAGTTTGATTTCTGGAATGATCACTCCCTGGAATATTTGGAAATGGCAATGAAAAGAGACTTTCAGGAGAGAATTAAAAACCCGGATGGCTATGGGAAAAGACAAGGTGAATGCGGCGATATCGTTGAAATTTTTATAATTGTTAATAACAATGTTATACAATCTATTTCCTATGATATCCAAGGCTGTCTTAACACACATGCTTGTGCTAATACTTTAATTAAATTTGCTGAGCAAAAAACAATCAACCAGGCATGGGAAATCAAACATGAAGATATTATCAAATATTTAAAAACCCTTCCAGATCAGGAACACCACTGTGCGGAACTGGTCTCAGGAGCTTTCTATCTTGCTTTAAAGTCTCTTTTGAAAAAAAGCAATACAAGTTGAGCAGTGTATATTATGACACTGTTTTACAAGCAGGTTAATTAAAAGTGTTTTTAGTTTTTTAGCTGCTAAATAATTTCATTGAAATTATTTTTAATCTGGCTCTTTATATTGTACATGGAGTTCTTTAAGTATAATTTTGTGATATCACAAGCTTCTTCAGGCAATTGTAATTCTCCAGAGGATATATCAGAATCGCCTGATCCATTTGACCCATCTGACCACCTGGCAGTTTGAAAAGGGGAAGAAGGTATTTTATTATCCCATTCAGGCACAACAATCAATTCAGGATCAGCTGGTTCATCTTTCCAGGAAGGAACCACGATTACCCCGGGATCAACAGGTTTATCCCCCTGGGGAGGCGATGCAGGCTCTTTATCGCTCCATACAGGAGAGGTTATTATTTCAGGATCATATAGTGCAGCGTCATTAGAGACTGATTCAAACTCTTCATCTTTCCAGGAAGGAACCACGATTACCCCGGGATCAACAGGTTTATCTCCCTGGGGAGGCGATGCAGGCTCTTTATCGCTCCATACAGGACAGGTTATTATTTCGGGTTTACCATCTGTTTTCTCAACCTTGTCAGTGTTTTTTAAGATGGTTGAAAAATTGTCTTGAGTTGAGTGCTTTACACTATTTAACTGCAATTTTTCATAATTGCTGTTTAACGATACCTGGGAAATAGTCATGATTTTACCTCGCATTATTGTTATGATTTTTCAAAAAGATAACAATGCAAGAAACAAACCAAAGTTCAAAATATTTAATCAATTGAGTATATTTTTTCTAACTTGTTGAAATAATAACTGTTTTATGCGTTCACTTATTCTGGGGAATGATTTTTTAGATGGGAATTTTTTTAAAATAGTTTAAAACCGGAATTTTTTTCTTGTTTTTCCTGTGGCAGAAATTATCGCCTTAAGAAGGAAAAGCAGAGTCAAATGATGACTCTGCTTTTGTTATTAAACAATATGATCAAAATTCAGTTTATTTTTCAATAAGCGAATCCACTCTAGTGAGTTAGATCAACAGCATTAATTCCAGCATAGCTATAGCTGCCTGTTTTCAAATTATTATATAGAGCAAATGCGACCACACCAACACTTGAGGTGATGGTTACAGAACCTCCGGATTTTGCACCTGCACCTCCAACCATGTTCAGGGAAATATCTTTACAGCCATTGGCAGGGATTGATGTAATATAGGGTGTTAACGGTATTCCTGCTTTATTGGTATAAGTTAACTTAATACTTGCAGATGATGAGTTTGGATTGGCAATATAAAGTGTGGTATCCCAGGAAACGGTTTGGGCAACATGGGGAATCATTAATGATGTTGACTTGGCATCAGTAAATGGTACATCTGCCAGATAATACTGGGTAGTGCCGGCTTTATATTTTCCAGAAAAATTTAATCCTGCAAGTTTTTGATCAGAAACTACCTTTACCCAACCTTCACTGTTGTGACCTGAACCTATAATAAATGCATCCTGACCCTTGGCACCAATGTTTTTTGTTTCAGTGGTTAAAACAGTACCATTTTGTCGGTATATTGTAGCAGAAATATGGGCAACACTTGTATTACTCAGGTTCCTTACACCTAAACCTGACCAATAACCGGGTTGGGGTTTAAACATGGGAATAAAATAGGTATGACTTGAAGAAGATGGACCGGTCTGGATAATGGTATGGGTTTTTCCAGCAACTGTTATTGTACCTGAGCGAGTGACACCTGTGTTTGGAAGTACATTGTAGTAAGCTGCTCCGTTACCTGTTCCGCTTGATCCTGAATATATAGAGACCCAGCTCAGGCTTTCTGAAGCTGTCCAGGTGCAGGTTTGGCTGGATGGACCCACTGCTACAGCACCATTACCTCCAATTGGTCCAAAACTTTTACTGGTGGGCGAAATAGCATAAAGACATGAAGAGGCAGTATTCAGCCATTTGCCAAGGTTTCCTGTAGAGTATGCTTTACCAAAACTACTATATACACTCAAGGAGCCGGGACAAGCCCCGTTGCCACCTTTTAAATCTCCTACATATCTCTTTGAGGTGTTCCAGATTCCAGAACCACTGCTCCCTGGTTCTGTGCCTCCATTATTCCAGTCATTACGTAGAAAACTTCCTGTGGAAGAAGCGCTACATTGGAACTGTGTACCTACCATCCAGCATTTATATTTTGCTGCGTAGGTCCCGGTGGAATACTTTTTCCAATCTCCCTTGGGATGATGTATACCTGTCAATGTGCTGTTGATGGCAGGAGATGCTGTTGCCCAGCCTGAAAATACTGTTCCGGCAGGAACAGCATCATTTAACTTGAGAAACGTTGCATCCTGATTGCTGTCAAGCTGGGCTGTGGTTGTACCTTTTGTCCAGAGAAGAGTTGCACCTCCGTTTAAAGTGGTATATGACGAATGTCGTGTCGTGCCATTACAGCTTGATGATTGAAACATCCAGAGTGTATTTAAGGTTGAAGCAACTGTTTGAGAAGAGATACAATGATTTGCTGTTATATAATATGGTACCCAGGTGGTTGTATCTTTATCGTTCAGTATAGTTCCTGTACAAATGTAGGAGTATCCTGATTTGGTAAAAATCATTTTAGAGACTGCTTTTGCATGAAATGCCCAGGTAGCAAAACATGTCACATCATTCTGGCAGGGGTTGCTTGCACCATAGCCTTGATCATTAAAAAATTCATCACCAGATCGAAAAGGTGAGATGCCCATGTGTGATAAAATGGGGATAAAAATATGGAAATGATCAGTATCAACTCTGGAAGGAAGATAAATTTCCATTCCAAGGGATTCTCCTGCAACAATCGGTGACCAATACATCATAGCATCGGGATTATCAGGTTCAGCTTTTAGATTAAGATCCACAAGCTTAATAATTTCTGCACCGGTTACAAGACTGTTCTTATTTTGATTTTCCATGTCTGGTTCAAAAAAGCGCAGTTCTGCTTCAGGGGGGATTTGATCTATCATTATGCCAATCCTTAAAGCTTTTGCTCCGGGAGACTTGATAATAATTGAGGCAGTATGCCCTCCATCCTTCAGGGGTTGCCAGTTAAGAATATTATTCAGACTGTCTGTGTCCTGCAGTTGATTGATGTTCCTTGATACACCTATTTTTTCACTGGCTGACTCTTCAGCTAAAAGTGCTTCAAGTTCTCCTGATTCAAATGGTTGAAGCTCAATAACATCTGCTTTGGCAATGCTTTGGGATGACACTAAACCAGGTGTTGCAGCATTATTTTGTTTTTCTTGCACATTTGTTCCAAGGCATAATGCGCCTTCCATGCTTATGCCTTCGGTTGAGTCAGCAAAGGCATAACCCCCGATCACAACAGCAATGCATAGAGTCAAAGAGAAAAGAAACATTTTCATTTTTTTCATGTAATACCCTCCATTTAAATAATTAAATAAATTATTAATACACACTTAAAAAGATTTGAAGCTTGGGATTAAAAGCATTAAATCACATTAGTTCTGTTTTACCTGTTTTATTTTAACTATTGTATACATTTATTTATAGAGAAGAATTATTAGATATTACGAATTTTGTCAAGAAAAAGAATTATAATTATTCCATTATAAATAAATGTAAAAATGTTCATATATAACTTGATACAGTCAATAACTCATTAATTCAGCAATAATTGCAGGTGATTCCCAATAGTCAATCGACTTTGCTATACGAAAACTATCCAATGAAAACCAATTTACACTGGTGTTACGTTCAGGAAACACATGATCTTCATAGGGAAGTCCTGGTATATAATCCATCTCCTTGGAAATCAATTTTATGGTTTCAAAAGTACCTGCCGGAACTGTGACACTTTCATATGATGGATAGCTGTTTTTTATCAGAGTTCCCTTAATGTCAACAAAATAATGCGTTGTACCGATCAAATCGGCAAAATTATGAAAATTAGAAGGACCATCATCAATTAAACCAAAGCCGTGTTTCCCCTGGTTTTCAGAATTAAAAGAGTTGATGATAATCCTTGGATAACCTTTGGCAGTACTTATTCCCAATATATCTATGCTGCTTTCCCAGGTGTAGGAAGGGCTTGTTTGACGATAATTTTTAAAGGTGAATCGTCTTCCAACGGCAGATAAAAGATAAGGGTCAGTTAATTTATCATCTTTATTTCCAGTATAGGTTCCAGTATCTCCATCCATCTCTCTCCAGCTCCCGGACATTTTACCCTGGCGTGTAATAGTGCCTGTATAGGTTGCAGTATTGGCAGCAGAACCACCAATCACCAACATTGCTCCATTGCTTTGGGAAGTACCTGAAATTCCAAAATCACCTGTTCTTGTATTAATTCCAGCGCCCTCAATATCTCCTTTGTCATCAATGACCACTGCCCACTCTCCTGCTTCATCGCCGGTGAAGGCTCCACTATATGTTCCTGCCAGGAGCGATAAAAGGGTTGTTTTCATATGGGATCTTGCAGCTTTAGCAGTGACAAGAGTTCTCACACCTGCTGCAGTTAAAGTTGTTAAAGTTTTAACCATATCAATCACACTTTTATCTTCCTGAAAGGCTACAGGGGTCTGGGCAAAATTAATTGCAGCGGTTGCTGCAGTTTTGACATTGTCCGGGATAAAAATACCATTTTCAAGATTATTATCATCATCCAGTGTAATTAATAACCTTACTATATTGGTAACTGTGTTATTGGTTTCATCCTGGGCATCAGTAACAATGTCAAGGGGTGTCATTATTTTTTTTGCATATCCTTGACCAAGGATGATGTTGCCAATGGAAAAAGTAATGGGGGTGTTCTTTCTAAATAAAAAGATACCTCCATCAAGGGTTGTTCTGTTTTCTTTTCCATGCTCATAATCAAGACCGATAACCAAAGCATCGTAAAACCGACCTAGACCATAGGTATCATTTTTTTTGGCAGGTAAAGCAGGTAGAGCATCAAGCATTTTATCAGGATCATTACCATTTAACTGAAATCCTGCAATATTTTGATCAGAAACATATCTGATATATGTTGCCTGGCTGATATCAGCCTTGAAAAATCCCCGGGCATTTTTAACAATTTTTGTTCCCGGTGCCATGGTAAAAAGTTTAGAGGCAATCTGATTACCAGTGTCATTAAACGCTGACAGCACAATTGCAGCTTTTTTCTCAGTAACATTTACAAATGCAACCCCTGTCCATCCTGTTTTATCAATTTTAGGGAAATATCCCTGCTTGCTAAGCAGGTTAACAGACACATATCCCCCAAGCTGCCCAGGTCTGCCAAAAAGTTCAAAGCCTGTTAAAGCGCTGGATCCATCAACCTTAAACCAGGCAGTATCAGATGGGAAATTCAAAGTCACTGAGTTGCCAATATATTTGCCCCTTGCCAAAATAACTTTTTTAATGGTTGAAAGCTGTTTACCATCTTTGTTATAAGTCTTAATTGTCATATCACAGCTGGATAGAGAAGGATTATAAACAACAATACCAGTCCACCAGGGATGTCTTGCTACATGGGGGAAAAACAATTCTTTATTAGTTTCTCCTTTAAGCAGCATACCGCTCAATTGATTTTCCGCATTACATCCAAAGAGTTCAAGCCCGGTAATTCCCTGGGCATTGCTGATATAAGCAGACTTGATATTTGGTTGCGGTTTGTCTTTAAAAAGAGTTCTTATGGAAAATGTGGTGTGGACCCCCGGTGCAAGGGTAATGGTTTTTGTAATACCAGTATTAAAGGAGATAACTACCTCTTTTTTTTTGGAAAGGGTGTTAACCAATGCAACTCCTGTCCACCATTCAGGAGAAGAAGCTATATGTGGTAAATAGATTTCATTTCTATCTTTAAGGAAAAGTGCAGGGACAGCTGCTCGATAGGTACCTTTTATAAAAAAACGGGTATAACCGCTTACACTGGCAGTTTCAGATTCAAAAAATGCATATGCAATATTTGTTGCCTTTGGAAAAGCTGATCCCATGGCAACTTCATGACGGGCACCTGGAGTTAAAGTGATTTTACTGGTGGTAACAAGCCCGCCATTCTCATTGAAAAAATTAAAATTGCCTGTAACTGATTTGGCAGATGTGTTTATAACGCATATTTCAGTATTCCAATTGCCAGAAGTTGCAATGTGGGGATAAATAAGAGATTCAGCATTAATAATGGTTTGTGGTATTAAGAAGAAAATTAGTATGGTGAAATAGGCAATGAATCTGATTTTCATATATAACTCCTTTTGTAATCTTATTTTTACAATTTTACAGTAATAATACGAAAAGCTGTTTATTGTCAATAAAAGTTTTATATGAAAAGTTTTATATGAATATAGAGGGTGTTTTCAGAAAAATGGCGCGCCCGGAGAGATTCGAACTCCCGACCCCCTGATTCGTAGACAGGTCACTGCCAATTTTATACATCCTTAATTAGCAGCTATCTCTGTAATAATCGAGCATTCCTCATATTAGAATTTTGTGAAGTTGCGTGTTTTTTTTAGAGTTTTTAAAAAAAGCGCAAGACTAAGCGCAAGACTTAGAGAGGACGAAATGAAAAAAAAATCCACTGTTAATTATAGGAAGGGGGAAATTCCGACCGTCCCCCCCACCCCTTATTTCATAAAAAACAAATCAAAGTCTAATCATCCGTGATCCATCTTTTTATTAGACACTATGCGTTTGGGTCCTTCTGGAAGAAGCTGTTTACACAGTTTCGAAAGACAAGTGGGGTGGTTATATTTGATTTTTGTTTTGGGAGGGAAATGGGAAATGATTTTAATATTTAGTATTTTAAGCGGTTGGATCTGAAATGAGCAATATTATTGACATACAAGATAAAGTTGAAGCCAGGTTGAAAAACAAACCGGATGGAAAAGACGATGATGGATCCGACAATATTATTAAATCAGATTTTATCAGAAGGTGCCTTGCTCGTAATGAACTAGGTGACGGGGAATTATTTCAAAAACTTTACTCTGATAATTTTGTTTTTAATAAGGCTATGGACTGTTGGATGTCCTGGGCCGGGCATCACTGGCAGGTTGATAAGATGGATTATGCCTTAGCGTCAGTTGAGGGTGTTGCTAAAGTTTATCAGGATGAAGCAAAAAGAATTTCAAAAGAAATAAATGGGCTTGAGGATGATGATCCTGCAGTCAGAAGTTTATCTGAAACAAGAAGAATTTTAAATCAACGAGTCTCTGCACTTCGATCAACAAGGCGGAGAGTTAATTGTTTAAAATTTGCTCAGACAATGCGGAATGCTCTGGCTATCGATGGTCTAAATATTGATCAAAAGTCATGGCTGCTGCCGTGCGCAAATGGAGTGATTAATCTTAGGACTGGGGAATTAGAACCCGGTAGGCAAAGAGATATGCTTTTAAAATCAAGCACGATAAAATGGGAGGGGATTGAGGCTAAATGTTTAATTTGGGAAAAGACTATTAAACAAATTTTTTCAGGAAATCAGAATTTAGTTGATTTCCTACAACGGATTTGTGGATTTGCTCTTATCGGTGAAGTCCTACAATCAATTTTAGTTGTCATGACTGGACGTGGCAGAAATGGAAAATCCATGATTGTTGAAACTATCTCAAAAATCATGGGTCAATTATCCGGGGCAATTAGATCAGAGATGCTCTTGGATCAATTTAGACCTGCCAGTTCTGCGGGACCGTCGCCGGATATCATGGCATTGAGAGGGATGAGAATGGCTTTTGCATCTGAAACTGATGAAAATTGTAGAATCTCCCCATCCAAAGTAAAATGGTTGACTGGGAATGATGAGATTGTTGCCCGGAATCCGCATGACAAGTATGACCAATATTTCAAACCATCCCATACTTTATTCTTACTTACAAATAATAAACCTCACGCTCCCGCAGATGATTATGCATTTTGGGAGCGAGTTGTTTTGTTTCCCTTTGATGTGTCTTTTGTTAATCGCGAACCAAGAGAGAGGTTTGAACGAAAAGCAGATATTAATCTTGCTGCAAAATTAGAAAAGGAGCTCCCTGGGATTTTTGCCTGGATGGTGAGAGGATGTCTTGATTGGCAAAATAAAGGGTTGCGGCCACCAACCGCAGCAAAAAAGGCAGTTGATGATTACAGAAGGGATGAAGATAGTGTTGGTGATTTTGTTGAGGCCTGCTGCATTATTGGTACGGATTATATTGTATCTGCCAATGCTGTTTATCAGGAATTTGAAGAGTGGTGGAAAACTAATGTATCAAACCGCATACCAAAGATGAAAAGATTCGGACAGTGGTTTGGGAAAAGATTTGAAAGAGTTAAATCTGGCACTATTAAATATAAAGGTGTTGGACTGCTTTCAGATCTGGACGATGCGGATAATCAGGGAGTATCTCGAAAACTCTGATTATCCGTTATTTTTTATTTTAAGGGATTGATTTTATTAACTATTTCAATGTTGGATTGGAGGGTTTGGACGATTGGACGATTATTACAGGTTCTCTATAATATATTTTTATTTATTTATTATTTATTATTTGTGTAAAAATTGTCCAATTGTCCAAATAAAAAAATATCTTAAACATAAGATAATGAAAACAAGTATTTATTATTTTGGATGGTTTTATATTTAATAAAAAAATTGTCCAAATCGTCCAGGAGGTAATTTTGTGAATATTTTAGATGCAGTTTCAAAAGTCGGGATTAAAATAAAGAAAGTTGCTTCAACAAAGGGTGGAGAGTATGCTGGACCGTGCCCTGGATGCGGAGGGAGAGATCGTTTTCGGATTTGGCCTGAAGAAAAAGAAGGGGGGGGGTCTTATTGGTGTAGAAGTTGTGGCAAGGGTGGCGACAATGTTCAATTCCTTGTTGATTTTTGTGGTTATGAATATAAAGCAGCTTTTAAAGCTGCAGGGCGAAAAATGTCGGCAAATTATCGAGCTGCCGGCTTAAAACCAGTAACTCAAGATAGGCATGTAGTTTATGAGCCTGTAAAACATATACCGCCGATAGAAACATGGCAGATAAGAGCAGATAAATTTGTAAATAAGGCACACCAGGCTTTATTGAAAAATAATAAAGTATTGGAGTATCTTGACAAAATAAGAGGTCTTGATTTGGCTGCAGTGAAATTATTTCAGCTTGGGTATTTTTCCGGGGAAAATAATAAAAATTGTATGTTCAGGTCAAGAGAGTCATGGGGTTTAAATACCATTACAAAAAAAGATGGCAAAAAGAAAAAATTATGGATTCCCAGAGGTCTTGTGATCCCTGCTTTTTTGGAGGGTCATGTTTCGAGGATACGTATCCGACGACCTAAACCAGATATACAATCAGATAAAGACGTAAAATATTATATTTTACCAGGATCAAGCATGGCAAGCCTGGTCTTTTTTTCTCAAAAATCTCCTGGAAAATGTTTTGTAATTGTGGAATCAGAGCTTGATGCAATGTTGGTTGCAAGGCAAATTGGATCTCTTGCAGGAGTGGTTGCTGTTGGTTCTGCAACAAATAAACCATCGGCAAATATTTATTATCATTTAAAACAGGCTTTAAGAGTGCTTGTGTCTCTGGATTACGACCAAGCAGGTATAAAGGCATTTAAATGGTGGAGAGAGAATTTTGAAAATGTAAAACAATGGCCGGTGCCTGAAGGTAAGGACCCGGGAGAAGCTTTTATAGCCGGAATAAATATAAAAGACTGGGTTTTGGCAGGGATGCCTCCAGTATTGACATTAACTCGTTATGAAAAAATGATAAATGTCCCAAAAGGGCTCTATCCTCTTCAAGAGCTTAAATGGTTTTTAAAAAAATATCCTATAAAAATCAAGGCAGATGAAGACAAGGCAGAGATAATATTTGATGTCGGGCTTAATAATCAACAAATCAAAAACAGAGTGAACCAGTTGTTTTTTGATGATGAAGAGGTTTTTTATTATTTAAAAATGTATCATCCAGATTCAGTGATAGAGGGTGATAATTTTGATTTTGAAATTGAGGAGGTATCAGATGGTAAACACAAAGATAGATAGCATTATTTGTACAAGTGTTGAAGAGGCAAAGTCCAGTATAAAGTTTGTATTAGATATAGATTGTTTGTATGCGTGTCTATCAGCAGAGAAAAATGGTATGAATAGAGTTAGTATGATCAATAATATAAACATACGTATAAATCAACTTAAAAAAAATCAGGAGATTGTAAATGAAAAATAAATTAATTGATTTAAATAATCATATGTTTACTCAGTTAGAGCGGTTAAGTGATGAAGATGTAACGGGTGATGTTTTAAAAGAGGAAATAAATCGTTCCAGGGCTATTACCCGTATTGCATCACAGGTCATTGACAATGGAAGGCTTATGCTTGATGCGCAAAAGGCGCTCAATAACGGGCATATTAATGATACCAATATAATATTTGGGGTGAAGTTACTTGAAGACTAAGTTTAAATATACAAAAGAATATCTTGAATTTTAAAGATCGGATATTCATCTATGAATATTCATGATCTTACAAAAGTTTTTAATCAGAAATTTGGTTTAAAAAAAAGTGATGTTGCAATCAAAAGTGCTATTAATAATCACGGAATCAAATGTGGGCGCGGACCTAAAGAAAGACTTGTGGAACATCATACCCTCTTTACACAAAAACAGGTTGATTTTATTGCACAAAATTACAAACTGATGACTATAAAGAATCTTGTTGAATTAATAGAAAATAAATTTAATAAAAAAGTAACTTCAAAACAATTATTTACGTTTGTTAAAAATCATAAAATAAAATCAGGCAGAACAGGTCAATTTCAACCAGGACATAAATCCTGGAACAAAGGCACAAAAGGAATATGTCGGGCTAATAAAGGAAGTTTTAAAAAAGGTAATCTCCCTGGCAATACCAAACCTCTGGGATCTGAGCGAATATGTTCTAAAGACGGGTTTGTTTTAATAAAAATTGCTGAGAAGAATCCGTATACAGGAGCAAAAACAAGATACAAGCACAAACATATATATGTGTGGGAAGAATCAAATAGGTCTGTACCTGACGGGTATGTGATAGCTTTTAAGGATGGCAATAAACTCAATTGTGATCTTGATAATTTGATGGCTATTTCCCGCGCGGAGTTACTCCGTTTAAATCAGTATGGATATAAAGATTTGCCGGTTGAATTAAAACCAAGCGTGTTGGCATTAACAAAATTACAAGTAAAAATATGGCAAAAAGAAAAAATGGTAGAAGAAAATTAACTATGTATCCACTTATTATATCTTGGAGGAACAAAATGAAATGGTTAAATTATGAACAGGAGGATAAAGAGAGAGAAGAATGGGGTTCCTCTGGCTACTCAACCCACCCGTGTCCTAAGTGTAATCGTCAAAGGCTGAGATACTGCAAGAATAAAAAGCATTGGTGTGAAAAATGTTATTGGGTTCTTGAGGATGGAAAATATTTCAAACCCGATTGGGAGATATAATAAAATAATACAGATCGACGTCGCTACGCTTGCGACTGATCATTACAATTCTTTTTCTTGGAGGAAATAT
>Ga0256845_1002909_pt1 | contig 12026 bp, 9 predicted proteins | sample RiftiametaG_FD_189101 | JGI IMG/M metagenome (GOLD analysis project Ga0256845, IMG submission 189101) | Tube worm associated microbial communities from hydrothermal vent at the East Pacific Rise, Pacific Ocean - Riftia | ecosystem: Host-associated > Annelida > Integument > Unclassified ... | reverse complement strand
TCACCGAACGGAGCAAGCGGTAAATATGTTGGCGTTCCCCTTCAAAATAGAGTACGGTGTCAACAATATGCTCCAACACTTTTGGTCCTGCAATAGAGCCGGCTTTCGTAACATGGCCGACAAGAAAGGTGGACACATTGGTCCGTTTCGAGAACAGCATGAGTTGGGCAGAGACTTCTCGTACCTGGCTCACACTGCCCTGTGAGGAATTCAGTGTGGAGGTATACATTGTTTGAATCGAATCGATGATCAGGACATCTGGTTTGAGGGCCTCGACATGCTTGAGAATTTCTTCAAGACAGGTTTCGGTAAGAACGTACAGCGCGGGATGGGAAATCCTCAGCCGGTCGCCGCGCAGTCTCGTTTGACGGGCAGACTCCTCGCCGGAGACATACAGGGTTTTTAAACCAGACACGCCCAGGCCGCCAGCCATTTGGAGGAGAATTGTTGATTTTCCAATCCCCGGGTCTCCGCCGATCAACACCACCGATCCCGGAACAATGCCTCCTCCCAGCACACGGTCTAACTCTTGAAGTGAAGACGAGAAGCGAAAATCCTGGCTGGACTCGATCTCGGTAATCGGACGGGGAATGGCTTGAGCATTGGTTGTCAGTTTCTCTAAGGAGCTTGCGGAAGAACTCACCTCCTGTTCTTCGAGCATGCTATTCCATTCTCCACAATCCGGGCAACGCCCCATCCACTTTGGCGATTGTGCTCCACACGCCTGACAGACGTAAATGGTTCGACTTTTTGCCATCCTTGATTCTCCTGTAAAAGTTTCTCCTGCGTTCAAAGAAAAAGGAACCGGTGAGCAGGAATCAGTAACGACCCAACCTTCTCCCTCCGCGACTCGAAACCCGCGACTTTACAGTGGAGAATCAAGCTCATTACTCAAATTCGTCCCACAGACCTTCTGGAAAATATGAATCGGCGGAGTGATGATTTACATGAATACTTTTACAGGATGTCAACGATATACTCAAAAGAATTGTCAATAAAATCAGCAGCAAGATAACAACTTTTTTTTTCATGAATTGTGCAATAGGCATTCCATGGATATCCTATCGCTGGCCCAAACTGCTTTGGGTGTCGGCACACCAGTTGATTGTTGATTCATTTTTTAGACGGGGAGATACAAAAAGGGAGTAATCAGAAAGGCGAAAAAAAAGAGTCCTGCTTATTTTTATGTGATCAGACGAGATGGCCTTTCTCTTGTAAAGAGAGGCTGAGGGGGTTCTTCATAAAGGTCTCTCATGGGCAGCGTGTCTACCTCCCCCTTTCGATACGCTCAGGGCGAGCGGTCACTTCCGTTGAGTATATGATGGGCTGTGCAAGCTGTTTTAGAGCGATACCCTCTCACTCCTGGTCCCCAGGTGCAGACGGTCGCAGCGATTCATCAATGTACCCGTTGCTGGCTTTTTCTCGTGTGGCACTTGATAATTCTTCTCTTGACTATTAAACTTTTCTTTGAGGGATTTTTCCATGTAATATGAGGAAAACGATTTCATGCCGATAAATAATATCTTCTCAGGTGATTTTTGAGGGGCTGACTAAGCAAAATACACTGTGTTCTCATGTCGAATCGAGATGTATGGAAACCTATCGCAATAATATTTTTAACAGTCTTATCGCAATTGTAAGCAAAAACCTGACACTGTCGAATATTTTGAAAGAACAGTGCATTCTTTACGGCTTCAACAATGTGCAAATCCTTCACGATTGGGACAATTTGATACAGGCACTTTCTCAATCCATTCCAGACATTATTGTCTCAGATCAGGCCCCTTCTTTTAACAATGGACTGGTTCGGGAAAAGTTAGAATCCCAGGTTACGTATTACGATTCGCTCCCCGTGGTGCTCTATTCCCTGAAATATAATCCGTCCCAAATGATCATCCCTGATGGTTTAACTGTCGTGGCAGGTTTACATGGAAGAGACGAACAGCAGCGATTGCTGGAAATTATTCATGAGGAGTTGAAAAAAACATCTTTTGACTTTGACAAAAGCATCCTTCCTCCGAAAGCGCAACATTTGAACATTCTGGTTATGACGGCAGATACCGCATTAAGCTCTGCGATCCGCACCACGTTGCAAAAGGAAGGCTATTACGTCAGTATTATTAAAAACAGCCAGGATGCAATGACGTATGTTCAGGGAATTTCACCACATATTGTGTTGTTGGATGACACTCTTCCCCAAGTGAATGGTATTTCGCTCTTTCAATGGATTCGGAACGTCTATCCGAATATCGTCGTTATCATGATGGGGGATCGCCAAACTCCTGAGTTAAAAACCGAACTTTTGAAGGCTGGGGTCAAAGACTATCTTCCGAAACCGTTCGAGGTGAGCCGTCTTCCAAAATTATTTCGGGAGGCCCTGAAAAAAAAGAAAAGCCATCCAGCTGCCGGGGCAGGACGTGGGGCGACTCATCTGGAAGAATATGAGCAAGAAGACGAAGAATTGATACTCTTAAAAGAATCGGAAGAAAATTTTAGAACCCTTGTCAGTGCATCAGGGGATATTATCTTCCGAATAACCCCCCAGGGAGTACTGAATTTTTCCAGCCCTGCTGTGGAGGAACAATTGGGCTATACGGGCGAGGATATTGAACAAGAGCATATTAATGTTGCGAAATTTGTGCATGCTCATGACCTGATCAGGGTCATGGCCGGAATTCGTCAGGTTATCCGTGGAAGCTCGATCAAGGGACTTGAGAGCCGCCTGATGCACAAAGATAAAGTGCATTTCCGCTGGTACTCGATTAATTGTTATCCGATGTATAATAGTCAGAAACAATTTGTCGGAGTCGGAGGAATTGCTCGGGATATCAGTTCGATCAAAGAGATTGAAGAACGCATCCAGAAACAGAACGAGCGTCTGTCTGCTCTGAATGCCATTGCCAGCATTGTCAGCCAGTCCCTTAATCTGGGCGAAATTGTGGATAAGGTGGTTGAAAAGGTGCTAGAAATCATGCGGTTCCAGACCGGGAGCATCTTTCTTATTGATCCGGATACCAAAACATTCAGCCTGCAAAGTCGTCAGACAAAGGCTTCAGAAGGCCGTCATGCTTTAGATAAAGCCCTGTTAGAGACAGGTAATGCCTGGGATGGGTTAAAAAAAGAGATGCTCGAAACCGCGATGCCGATTGTGGTCAAAGATATTTTCCAGCACCCTGATTTGTCAGACACACCTCTTGTGGAAATGGGATTTCGGACCTTGGTCAGCATTCCGTTAAATTCGAAAGAAGTACTGCTGGGAGTAATGATCTTGTTGATGGAGGAAAAACGGCCTGTTGCCCAGGACGATCTTCTGCTTCTTATGTCGATTGGCAATCAGATCGGCATGGCGATTGAAAATATTACGCTGTACCAACAGGAGTTTCGGGCCAGAGAACGGTTGGAAGAACTGAATAAGCTCAAAGATGACTTTGTCGCGATTGTCTCTCACGATCTTCGCTCTCCGTTAACTGCCATTTTGGGGGCGTCGGAAATTTTGCTGCATGATGAGTATATGGATACGCCTCTGGCTCCGGACCAACGGGAATTGGTTGAAAATATTCAAGCGATGGGAGAGCAGCAGCTTTATCTTGTCAACGATCTGCTCGATCTTGCAAAAATTGAATCCGGGAAAATCGAGCTGAAGCCGACCGTTGCTGATATGCCTCAAGTCGCTCAGCAGTGTTATAATACCCTCAAAGTCCTGGCTGACAACAAAAATATTACTCTCAACCTGGCAACCGGCCCCCATCTTCCGAAAATCATGATCGATGTGCCGAAAATTAGTCAGGTGGTAAATAACCTGGTTGGCAATGCGATTAAATTCACAGAACCAGGCGGAAGCGTGACCATTCAACTTGAGCGGGAAGGAGGGGCGATTAAAGTCTCTGTTACTGATACTGGCGAGGGAATCAAGCCGGAAGACCTTCTGGTATTATTCAATAAATTTCAGCAGGTCAAAAGTCAGGGAACGAGAGGAGAGCGTGGAACCGGCCTGGGCTTATCAATCTGCAAAAATTTGGTAGAACTGCACAAAGGCACGATCTGGGCCGAAAGTCGTGTCGGAGTCGGCAGCACGTTTTCATTTACGCTTCCAATTACTGAAAACGTCATTTTGATCATTGATGACTCACTCTTCGTGATCAAATCATTACAGAATATCCTGGTAAAACATATTGACCATATTAAAGTGATGTCCGCACAAAGTGGTGAAGAAGGTTTGAGACTCGTCGAAGAAGTTTCGCCAGCCGTCGTGATTCTTGACTACATGCTGCCCGATGTCAACGGAATCGAGGTGTTTCGCAATATGCGCAAACGGCTTGGCAGCAAAGTCCCTCCCACGCTCTTCCTGACAGCGTCACAAGACCTGGACATCAGACGCGAAATTTTCGATTTAGGTGCTGCTGATTATCTGCAAAAACCGGTCGATGTAAATGATCTGCTGCCGCGTCTGAGCCGCTTTCTGTAGATGTCCTGCAACGTTGCCTATGTAAAGTGTTATACCGTCAGGATTGACTGTTCTCCCACTTCTCATCACGCCAGCTTAGAATATTCCCCAAAAATGGCGTTTAATCGGGATCGGGGAAGGAAAATTGACTATTGCTTCTCCTTTGATTAAGTGTCGCGGAATCGCGTTGACCATATTGGCGGCTTGTTCTGGCCCAACGATACGGCTTGCGGCCTTGACCGCTTCAGAAAGAATCGGGGGACGCGATGTGAGGGAATGCGCATCGGTTGCAATAATATGCGCTAAATTATGCCTGAGAAGCGTCTTCGCACATTTTTGCGCCCGGCGGCCAAAGCCTCCGGTCAGACTCATCGCGGTAATCTGGCTCATCACTCCTGCCGACACCAGATCGTAGACACGGGAGGGATTGTCTTGTACCTCTGCAATCCTCTCTGGGTGGGTTAACACCGGAATAATATTTTTTAATAAAAAATTGAAAATGATTTTGTCAATATTGGGCGGGATGCTGTGCGCCGGGAATTCCAGCAGGAAGTATCGACCGGTATTGTTGATGGTCATGATCTTTCCCTGCTGAATCATTTCAGCGGTATGCACATCGATATGCACGTCGGCTCCTGGCAAAATTTCCAACGAAACGTTCCCACGTTTCAGGGCATCTTGCACGATCTCGACCTGTTGCCTGATTGCACCATTGGAATTATCGTACACCCCATTTTGCTGATGCGGAGTCGCGACAATCGTTGTGATGCCGTCAGCGACTGCCATCCGGCACATATCGAGAGTCTCCGCTAAATTCTCCGCCCCATCATCAATCCCTGGCAGGATATGGCAATGAATATCAATCATAGTAGAAAGTGACTAAAGTGAATTCAAGTTAAAAGTGGCTCAAATTGAAAACCACAATTACGTTAGTCACTTACGTCACGGTGTTCGTGAAAAACCTGGGCGCTAAAGACGTAAATTTCTGTGTCAGGATGTTTCCAGGCTGTCGAGGATAAACCAGCTTTCAGGCAGGTATGCTCTAAAAAGGTCTGCCGGTTCCAATGGTATTCTGTGGCAACTTGTGGCAAGAGCAAACCGCTCTGGAAGCCCTGCTTCATCAAAATACCGTGGACCCCAACCTCGATTTCTTCCGGGTGATCAATCATCCGTAAAGGGCTCATCACAGAGATTTCGATATGAATATCCTGCAGTTCATCCTTTGCCACAGGAGCAAAACGTGGGTCCTGCGTTGAGGCCGCAATCGCCATCTCGATAATCGTCTGATATAATGGTTTAACACCTTGAACATGACCGATACAGCCACGCAATCGACCATGCGTTTTGAGCGTCACAAAGGCCCCAAGCTGTTGGTGCAATTCTGGCTCATCAACAGAGAATTCTGGTTTCTGTCGAAACAAAATATACTGCTGAATGGTTTCTCTTGCAATGTACAACAGTTTTTGTTGTAATTCAGCATTCAATTCAGGTGTTTCACTCACGATAGCATGATCCTCCCCTGGAACGTGTCAAAAATTAGCCGCGCATGAACACGACTGATTTTTCAGTTTTTCATTTTTGGTTGTCCTTCGCTTGCGTAGGGCAACACATGCTCATGAACGACTCCTGTACAAAGTCTCGAATGTCCCTCTGGGACGAAGGCTAAAAGTAATAATCCCCCACCGAGAAATCAATGGGTTGTCGTCGTGACGTCCTCCCGGGATAAGATAGATAACTCTTAATTCTGAATTGTCCTCTATGTCCATGTGTGATGGTAGACGACTCCCGCTTATTTTTCATATTGTCCTCTATGATCCTATCCACTGTCAAGCAAAAAGTCGCCATCCACAGATTTTCAGCAATTATTTCTCAGAGAAAATATTTGACTTTTCCATGAAATTTTAAATAGAGGTTATACGACGTTGACACGATAATAAAAAAAATTGGTGACTTCGCGCCTTTGTGACACCATACCTCATGTTTCAAAAAATATAACAATAAAGACAAGTATGCTGTTCGACAGCATACCGTGATAACCCGTAAAATTATTATGTACACAAAAGTCAATCATATCGGTATCGCCGTCAAAGACATCGAAAAAAGTTTGGAAATTTATCAAGAACTCCTGGGGTTAGAGCTTGAAGGGCAACATGCAGTTGAGGATCAAAAGGTTCTCACCGCCTTCTTTCCCGTGGGAGAGACTCACCTTGAGTTGATTCAGCCGACGGAAGGAAATGTGGGAGTCACAAAATTTCTTGAAAAGCGGGGTGAAGGGGTTCACCATATCTGTTTTGAAGTTGATGATCTTGAAGCCACGCTCAAAGATTTAAAAGCCCGGGGCGCGCGATTGATTGACGAGGAACCCCGTGAAATCGAGGGCGGAAAAAAGAAAATGGCGTTTCTTCACCCGAAAAGTACCGGCGGAGTCTTGATCGAACTCTATCAAATTTGTCAATAAAAACAACCATCCATGGTTTTTGAAATCTAACAAGGAGGGCAAAGATGGCAACATTGCGCGGAAAATTACTGGTTGCTCAGTCCGGGGGACCAACAGCGGTTTTTAATAATAGTGCTTGTGGCGTGATTCAAGAGGCGTTGAAGCATGAGGACGTGTTTGACGAAATATACGGAGCAGCAAATGGGATTATGGGCGTCCTGCATGAACACATCATTGATATGCGAAAAGAATCACCGCAGACTATTGCCGCGATGCGTCGCACACCAGCGTCGAGTTTAGGGACTTGCCGCCGAAAGCTCGACGAAAGAGATTTAGAACGGATTCTTGATGTATGTCAGGCCCATAATATTCGCTATTTTTTGTATAACGGTGGCAATGATTCGATGGATACGGCGCACAAAGTCCACAACATGGCGACCGAGTCGGGCTATGAAATGCGGGTGCTTGGTATTCCTAAGACCGTCGATAACGACCTGGTGGAAACCGATCACTGCCCGGGATTCGGAAGCGCGGCCCGCCTGGTGGCCTTAGCTACCCGCGATGTGGGACGTGATACGGAATCTGGTGCTTTGACGACAACCCCAATTAATATTATGGAAATCATGGGGCGGGACGCCGGATGGCTGACCGGAGCAGCGGCGATTGGTCGTCAGGATGAACGCGATGCGCCGCATTTAATCTATCTCCCCGAACTCCCCTTCACGATTGATCGGTTTCTCGAAGACGTACAAAAAGTGTACGATCGTTTAGGTTTTGTCGTGATTGCCCTCTCTGAGGGGATACGTGATCCGAAAGGGAACCTGCTGATGAAATCCTCTTCCGTCGATGCCTTTGGACACACACAGCTTGGCGGCGTCGGGTCTTTTCTGGTGCAAGTTGTTATGGAAAAACTCGGCATCAAAGCCCGTTCCAATATCGCCGGGACTATTCAGAGATCGTTAATTGCGCTGGCGTCGCCTGTTGATCGTGAAGAAGCCTATCTGGTTGGACAAATGGGCGTAAAATATGCTCTGGAAGGCAACAGTGGCTCTATGGTCTCGCTTGTGAGAGAATCAGACGATCCCTACTCCTGCACTACCGGTTTAGCCTCCCTTGAAAAAGTCGCCAACTTTGCCAAAGAAGTGCCTCGGGAGCTTATCAACGAGGAAGGGAATTTTGTGACTGAGGCGTTTTTGAAATATGTCACCCCCCTGGTTGGCGAGATGCCGCCGAGCTATCCCAGATTCGAGAAACAGAGCGTCGGACAATTGCTCGATCCCTATCAACACTAGTACTACAGGTTTCCACTTGTAAGTTGAACTTGCCGACAAGCCGAAGCGGACGTTTCGGCTTGTCAAAAATGCTGGTGAGCATCATACCGAAGACAATACCAAATTGAAGGTAGTGTCGCATGGATAAGTTTCAAAATAAATATCGTATACAATCCACAAGGTTAAAACATTGGGATTATGGGTGGGATGCCGCATATTTTGTTACCATTTGCACAAAAAACAGGGAACATTATTTCGGCGAAATTGTGGACGGAGAAATGAAAAAAAATGAAATCGGAATGATTGTTGAGACCGAATGGTTAAAAACATTCGATATGCGTCCTGATATGAATTTAAAATCGGGCGAATTTGTCGTAATGCCCAATCATTTTCACGCAATCATTATTATCGGTCAAAATCAATACAATACGCAACGTTGTAGAGACGCAATGCATTGCGTCTCTACAACCGGAACAACGGGTACAACGGGAACAAAACCCAAAAACCAATTTGGTTCCCAATCAAAAAATTTGGCATCAATAATTCGCGGGTTCAAAATCGGTGTTACAAAAAACGCAAGAAAGATTCAACCCAATTTTATATGGCAATCACGTTTTTACGATCACATCATTCGTAATGAGGAATCATTTAATAAAATAGCGGAATATATTATTAAAAATCCCTTAAATTGGGATAAGGATAAATTTTATCATGGCAAATATCACCTCCGAAAACACCTTTGAAACCGCCATTGTGCAATCCCTGGTTGAAAACGGTGGATAGCATGTCGGCAAGGCCGAAGAATACAGCCCGGAACTGGGGATGTTCAGGGCGGATATTTCACAATTTTTACAGAGAACCCAGCCCAGACAGTGGGAAAAGCTGTCTGCAATTCATGAGGGAAGAATATAAGATATTGATCGTGCGGATAAATATCAAACCGGTGTTGACCAGTCTTTATTGCATACCCTGTATGTGGATAAGCCGCTCTCTGGTGTGAAATCTGAGCACTGCAAAGAACTTTAGCCTATGCTATTTTTTTGAACGTTTCGTTCTCTCACATATTACTGAAAATAAAGAGAGTGTGATGCGGGCAGGCTATTATCGTAATGCCTCTCCGGGACAAATGCTGGGCGAGGAAACCTCGCCCCTCCGGTGTATTCAAGCATTTTTCTCTACAACACGGTAAACCCTCCATCAATGACTACATTTGAGCCGGTCATATAGCTTGACGCTTCTGAGGCAAGGAGTACGGCGACCGAACACAGTTCTTCCGGTTTCCCGGGACGGCGCATGGGAGTGGCATCCATCCATTTCGGGCCATAATTCGGGTCTTTCAAAAGCGGAGCCGCCAGCGGGCCTTCCATATAGCCAGGGGAAATTGAATTGACTCTGATGTTATACTTGGCCCATTCGACCGCTAAGGATTTTGTCAGGTGCATCACCGCGGCTTTGGACGAATTATAGGACGCCTGATTCTGAGGCTGATTGATAATCAACCCTGACATCGAGGCAATATTAATAATTCGTCCTCCTCCCTGCTTGATCATTTGTTTTGCGGCGGCCTGGCAGCAATAGAACACGCCGGTGAGATTCACATCAATGACGTCCTGCCACTCCTCTTCTGAGACTTCTTCTGCTTCTTTCCATACAACAATTCCGGCATTATTCATGATAAAGTCGAGTTTTCCAAATTCTGCGACGGTTTTGGCGACCATGGCTTCCACACTCGCCTTTTTCCGCACGTCGGTTTCGATGAAGAGCGAGCGACGCCCTAAGGCCTGAATCTCTTCGACCGTGTTGGGACCGGTCTTTTTATTGAATTCCGCGACGGCAATATCGGCTCCTGCCTCTGCAAATGCCCGGCAAAATGCTTTCCCCAGGCCTTGTCCGCCACCAGTGACAATACCAACCTGTCCTGCAAGTGAAAATGTATCCAATATCATGATTTCTTTGCTCCATTATCTAATGCTGCGAGTTTTTCGTAAATTGGAACTAAGGCATAATAACTTTCTGTAAAAATCTCGTACAATTTATCGTAGTCCTCACCTTTCTGGGGATGAGGCGTGAACATATCGGCAATACGAACCAACTCTTCCGCGACTGAAAAGTCCTTGAACAGACCGATACCGACTCCTCCAGTAATGGCGGCCCCTAATGATGTCGCTTCTTCCAGAAGCTGTGTTCTGAGAATCCGGCGTCGGAAAATATCCGCCTGGATCTGGCAGAACAAACGTCCCCGCGCTCCCCCGCCAATCACCCGAACATCATCGATCTGAACCCCTTGATCAAGAAAGGTATCCACGATGGTCCGCAAGCCAAAGATCGCCCCTTCTAAGATCGATCGGGTCAGGTCCTCTCTGGTATGCCCCCGTGTTAAGCCGATGTATGCCCCACGCGCATTGGGATTCCAATACGGCGTCCGTTCTCCTAAAAGATAGGGCAGGAAGATCAAGTTGTGCGCCCCCGGAACTGTGGATTCGGCTTTGAGGTTGAGCAACTCAAAAGGGCTTACTCCGGCGTCTTCTCCGGCTTTTGTTTCTATACGGCCGATCTCATCTTTAAACCATTGATACGCCCCGCCGACACATTGCATCGTTCCGACCGGCATCATCATCTTCGGGTCCGCATGACAAAATGTGACCGTCCGTTGTTTCGGGTCGATCAATGGTTCGGAAGTCGCCAGTGCGATCCAGGAAGACGAACCAACGTAGTTGTACGCACTGCCCTCCCGAACCACGCCAGCCCCGACAGCCGCACAGCAGCCGTCAGCAGCCCCGATAACAACCGGCGTTCCAGCCCGTAACCCGATTTCCTGACTTGCCGCGTTTGTGATTTCCCCAATTACCGTCGTTGATGGATGAGCTTCCGGGAAAATTTCAAAAGGCAGCCCTGTGGCCTCCACTAATGGCGCCGACCACTCCCGTTTAACGAGATCGAAGGCATTTGTGCCAGAGGCATCCGTGTAGTCAGTCACGAATTTTCCGGTCAGTTTGAAGACGAGATAATCTTTGGCGTGCAGAAATTTATGAGATTGCCGGAAAATGTCCGGCTGATTGTCCCGAATCCACATCACCTTTTCAATCGTGTAGGAGGGGCTGAGCGGATTGCCGCTGATCTGATAAACCTCTTCGGAAGAAATCTTGGCCGCCATTTTCGCGGCTTGCTCTTCGCTCCGCATATCAGCCCAAATGATACAATCTCGGAGCGGAACCCCGGATTGGTCCACCATCACGGCTCCCATCATTTGCCCGCTAAAGCTGATGACAGCCACGTCAGTCGGATGAACCCTGCTTTTTTCCAGCAGACGCTGGGTTGAGAGACAGGTGGCGTTCCACCAGTCGTTCGGGTTTTGTTCGGCCCAGTTATGTTTCGGATAATGTGTTTGGTAGTCATACACATCGCTCGCGATGAGTTCACCGTCAGATGAGTAGAGCGTCGCTTTATTTCCGGTTGTCCCAAGATCATGAGCAAGAAGATATGTTGTTTTCATGCAGGTGTGTTCCTTTACTCGATAATGTTAAATTCCTGATAGGCGATAGGCAGCTTCTTATGACATCATCAATCAAACTGAGCCTTCAAATTTTTAGCAAGCAATTTTTGTGCCACGAACAAGAAATTTTTCTACCACCTGCTGACACACGCGGTGAGTCCGGCCAGACCTGGCGGAACAGGCTCCTGCTTAACCAGGTCTGCCTGATCGGGCTTGGTCGAACTCGCCACGCGATTCATCGTGTGGCTTGAAGGCAGGAAAGAAATTTTCTCCCTGAAAATTTCTTTCCCTACGAATCTTCGCTAAAATTGTTGACAAATTTTTCAGGTCTATTATGGTGAAATCGAATGTATCACTGACTCTTCTCTCTCTGATCAAATA
>Ga0256845_1002908_pt1 | contig 12028 bp, 10 predicted proteins | sample RiftiametaG_FD_189101 | JGI IMG/M metagenome (GOLD analysis project Ga0256845, IMG submission 189101) | Tube worm associated microbial communities from hydrothermal vent at the East Pacific Rise, Pacific Ocean - Riftia | ecosystem: Host-associated > Annelida > Integument > Unclassified ... | reverse complement strand
CCACCCGCAAGCGTTCGATCGAGAGCCTGCGTGCGGCCGGGGTACGCCTGCCCACCTTCGCCGAACTCGCCGATCCGAGGCAGCTGCCCGAGAGCGTCGAGGCAGCGCTTCATGATGTCGATCCCGACGCCGCCGATCCGCAGAACCTCTTTCGCGTGCACTGGCACAACAGCGAGGATCGTCGCGGCCGTGAGGCTGTGCCGGCCTACGTTGTGCTGCCGCAGGCATTGACGGGGGTCGCCTCGCCGATCATCGTGCTTGTCGGCGATCGCTTCCCGATGATCCGCGCGCACAAGGTGCTTGCCGCCTACGGTTGCCTGGTGCCGCGCCTTTGCAGCGGCCAATTCGATGTCAGCCGTCATCGGGCGATCTGGCCCTCGACCGGTAACTACTGCCGCGGCGGCATCGCGATCTCGCGGTTGCTCGGCTGCCGAGGTGTCGCTGTGTTGCCAGAGGGCATGAGCGACGAGCGCTTTGCTTGGTTGCGGGCCTGGGCCCCGTCGCCGGACGACATCGTTCGAACGCCCGGCACTGAGAGTAACGTCAAAGAGATCTACGACAAGTGTGCCGAACTCGCGACTGACCCCGAGAACGTGATCTTCAACCAGTTCTGCGAGTTCGGGAATCACCTCGCGCATTACCTGCTCACGGGTAAGGCCGCATCGCGGGCGTTCGCGGCGGAGTCCAAACGCGTGGCCAGCTCCGGCGGTGCGCCTCTTCGGCTCGCGGCCTTTGTCTCGGCGACAGGCTCTGCGGGCACGATCGCCGCGGGTGATTATCTCAAGGACGAGCACGGTGCCAAGATCGTCGCCGTCGAGGCTCTCGAGTGTCCGACGATGCTCTACAACGGCTTTGGCGAGCACAACATCCAGGGCATCGGCGACAAGCACATCCCGCTGATCCACAACGTCACCAATACCGATGTCGCTGTCGCGATCTCCGACCAGAGCACCGACTCGCTTTTCCTGCTCTTTGGTAGCGAGGTTGGCCGGCAGGAGTTGCGAGCCCGGGGCATCAGCGAGCCGACGATCACCGATCTTCGCCACTTCGGCTTCTCGGGGATTTGCAACGTACTCGCGGCGATCAAGACCGCCAAGCGTCTAAAACTCGGCCCCGACCAAGCCTTGCTCACGGTCGCGACCGACGGCTCAGAACTCTACGGCAGCGAACTCGCCAAGATCGAGGGCAAACGTTTCGCCGGCGTCTTTGATCGCAAGGCGGCAGCGCAAACGTTCGATCAGCACCTAGGGGCTGTCGACGTCGAGCACACGATGGTGCTCAGCCCTCGCGATCGCGATCGCATCTTCAACCTCGGATACTTCACCTGGGTCGAGCAGCAGGGCATCAGCCTTGACGACTTTGAGCGCCGGCGGAGCCAGGATTTTTGGGTCGGTTTGCGCGAACTCTTGCCGCGTTGGGACCAGATGATCGAATCGTTCAACGCCGAGAGCGGGGTCCCCTACGCGTGTCCGCGCTAGCTAGCCGCATGGTCTGTGCTGGCTGCAGTGCGGCGATCGATCCGTCGGAGGCGCTGCCCTTTTGTTGTCCGCGCGCGGACATGGGTGACGACATCGATCATGTGCTCCGCTGCGAACTCGCCGATGAGGGGCTCGCAGAGGCGATCGCGGCGTCGGTGGCAGGCGATGAGCGCTCGCCTTTTTTGCGATTTCGCCGGCTGATGCACTCCTACCGCCTGGCCCGTCGTCAGGGCATGAGCGACGTGGAGTATTGCGAGTTGGTCTCTGCGCTCGATCGTGCGGTTGCCCAGGTCGATGGCGTCGGTTTTGTCGAGACCCCCTACACCTACTGCGGAGGGCTCGACCTGTGGGCCAAGGATGAGACCGGCAATGTCGCCGGCTCCCACAAGGCGCGGCATCTGATGGGCCTCGCGATCCACTTCGAGGTTGTTTCGCGCCTCGGCCTCGTCGATCTCGAGGACGCCGAGCTGGCGATCGCGAGTTGTGGCAATGCGGCCCTTGCGGCGGCAGTGATCGCCAAGGCTGCGGGTCGCAGGTTGCGGGTATTTGTGCCGCCGTCAGCGAGCCCGGTGGTGCTCCGCCGCCTCGAGCACTTGGGCGCGCTGCATGAGCCGTGCGCTCGCATACCCGGCGATCCCCCCGGAGATCCCTGCTACCGCCGCTTTCGGGGGGCGATCGAGGGGGGCGCGCTGCCCTTCTCCTGCCAGGGTCGCGACAACGGCCTGACGATTCAGGGCGGTTTGACCTTGGGTCTCGAAATCGCGGTCCAGCACTGGAATCTCGCGCGCTCCTCGCTTGGATGTCTCTTTGTACAGGTCGGTGGCGGGGCACTTGCAAGCGGCATTTTTCAGGGGCTGCGACTCGCCGAGCGGGCGGGGCTTGTCGCTAGGCGGCCGCGCTTTTGCGCGGTCCAGACGGCCAACGCCCACCCCTTGCTGCGAGCCTTTGAGCGGGCGAAGCTGGAGGCGTGTGCGAGCGACCCGGCGCAGGCGATCGCCGCCGCCCGCGGACATCGTCACCAGTACATGACCCCATGGCCAGATCCGCCAGAGAGCATCGCCGACGGTATTCTCGACGATGAGACCTACGATTGGGCGGCGATCGTCGAGGGCCTGTTAGAGACCGACGGAGAGGTCGTGCTTGCCGACGAGGCGATGCTCCTCCGGGCTCGAGATCTCGTGGAGAGCGAGCTTGGCCTGCGAGCCTCTGCGACCGGGACTGCCGGTGTCGCTGGCGTCTTGACGGCCCGTGCTGGAGCTGCCGATAATGTGCCCATGGGGCCGATTTCCGCGTTGATCACTGGGGTGCGTCGATGAGCAAACCTGCGGATTTGGCCCCTCGCTTCGTCCGTGTTGCACTCACTGAGACCTGCAACGTTTACGAGCCGATGCCGCCGACGGTCGCGCGCTTGGGCGAGCTCGCGGGGCATCTTGAGGCCATTCGCAACGCGAACATCGAGCACCATCTCGGGCTCATCGATCGGGCCGCCGACGCGGGCGCGCAGCTGGTCGGCATGGGCGAACTCTGCACGTCTCCTTATTTTGCGCTCGCTCAGGATCCGATGTGGCTCGCGCTCGCCGAGGACGCTGCCACGGGGCTGACGATCACCGCTTTTCGTGAGCGTGCTCGGGAGCGCCAAGTGATCCTGGTGGCGCCGATCTTCGAACTCGACGCGAATACTGGGCATCGTTTTAACACCGCGGTTGTGATCGATGAGCGCGGCGAGATCCTCGGCAAGTACCGCAAGACCCACATCCCCGAGGGTCGCAACGAGCAAAACGCCTTCCACGAGTCCTTCTATTACGGACCGAGCGACGGCCAGCTGGGGGCTGCTCCGGGCTCACGACATTCGCTGCGCAGAGCCCCTATTATCCGGTTTTCAAGACCTCGATCGGTCGTATCGGGGTGCTCATTTGCTACGATCGGCACTTCGAGGGCGTCGTTCGCAGTTTGGTGGCCGGCGGTGCTGAGCTGATCCTCGCGCCGGCAATTACCTTTGGCGCGACCAGTCGGAGGATGTGGCGGATCGAGGCCGAGGTCGACGCGATGCGCCATCGTGTGTTTATCGGTACCTCCAACCGCCTGGGGGCCGAACCTCCATGGGACCAAGAGTTTTTCGGGGATTCGTTCTTCTGTGGTCCTGTGGGGGCCCTTACGCCGCTTTCATCGGTACCTTCGGGGCTCGTGATCGCGGACCTCAACCTCGCTCTGTTGGCCGCAGGATCGGGCTCGGGCTGGGCCTTGGACCGCGACAAGCGGCCGGATATCTACACTCGCTGAGCACGCATTTGGGGGTTGCTCACTGCGCCAGGCTTATCAGCGTTTGCAGCAACACATTTGCGCCGGCCTCGATATCGGCCGGTGCTGTGCGCTCGCAGATATTGTGGCTGATCCCGTCGATACTGGGTACGAAGATCATACCGCTTGGGCAGTTGGGCGCGAACATCTGCGCATCGTGACCTGCCCCTGAGGGCATCCGGCAGACGCTGTGTCCGAGGATCTGGGCGTTGGCCTCGATCGTGCTGATCACGCTCTCATTAAAGGCCACCGGGGCGAATCGGGCGAGTGTGCGGTGGCTGGCCTGGACGCCCTCCCGGGTTGCCGATGCCTCGACTGCAGCGAGAGCACGGCGTTCGGCCTCCAGAAGGATCGCCTCGTCGGTATTGCGGAGGTCAAGGGTCAGACGGGCGTGGGCGGCGACGACGTTGATGAGGTTTGGCATCAGGGTCAACGAGCCGACAGTGGCGACCTGGGGGGCTCCGAGATCGTCGGCGATGCGGCGGAGCGCGACCGTGATCTCGGCGGCGACCAGGCATGCGTCATTGCGGAGAGCGATCGGCGTGGTGCCTGCGTGGTTGGCGGCTCCGCCGAGGAGCACCTCGGTCCACGAGATGCCCTGGACACCCGTTACCGCGCCGATCGTCAGGCCTTCGCGGTCGAGCCGCGGCCCCTGTTCGATGTGCAGCTCGACAAAGGCGTGGGCTTCGAGCGCGGGCGTGGCGGGGCCCGCGTAGCCGATGCGCTCGAGTTCGTCGCCCAGGCGTAGGCCTTCGGTGTCGACCGCATCAAGCGCGCTCTCGAGGTCGAGCGAGCCCTGCTGCACAGCGCTGCCCAGCATGTCGGGGGCGAATCGGGCTCCCTCTTCGTTGGTGAAAAAAGCCACCGCGAGCGGACGCCTTGTCCTGATGCCCGCGTCGCTCAGGGTGGCGATCACCTCGAGGGCGGCGAGCACCCCTAAGTTGCCATCAAAGGCGCCGCCGGCCCGCACGGTGTCGATATGTGAGCCGCTGACCACTGGCGCCAGCGCTTCGGTCCCGCGTTGCACGGCGACCACATTGCCGATCCGGTCGATGCTCACCTCGAGATCGAGTTCTTGCATCCAGCGGACCACCTGGTCGCGACCGGCTCGGTCGGCGTCGGTGAGCGCGAGTCGGGAGACCCCGCCGCCCTCGAGGCCGCCGATCGCCGCGAGCGAGGCGATGCGCCGGTGCAGTCGATCGCCGTTGATCCGCAGCGCGGCCAGCTCCAATGCCTGTCCTACGGGATCTAGATGTGTCTCTTGGGTCATGGAGGAAGAAGGCATCGCAGGGTCTTAAAAAATATCGAAGGGCAAGGGGCGCAAGAGCGTGAGTCGGGGCTGGGAGTCGTGCGACTACGAGGACTGCGCGAGCAGGCGAACGTAGCTCACCTGATCGCCGGCAAAGACGGCGTCACGGATCCAGCGGATGATATAGAAATAGGTCAGATCGATCTCGTTTTCAGCTTCGCCTTTGACCGTGTGTATCGGGTCATCGACATCGAAACGGATGTCAAAACCGTGCCCCGAGAAGTGGGCCAGGTCGCCGCCAAGATCGAGATCGAGGCGGTAGTCGGCGCTGCCGATGCGAGCGTGCACCTCGGCTCCGCCGCTGCAGATAAAGAAACCGTCGAGCTGAGAGAGCGCGCGAAAGTCCTCTAGGCTGCCGAAAAAGCGGGGTTTGACGATGTAGGGGCCGCCATCTTCGGGGCAGAAGATGTCGCAGTTTCCGCACTCGTTGCAGAAGTCAGCGAAGTTCGCGTACTGAGTTTTTTTGGCGAGGCGGAGCACACCGTGCTCGTGGGCGACGAATCCCTCGGCACTCGGTTGTAGTTTGACGATCGTCTGCTCGCGGGGCGGTGTTTCGAGCACGAAGTTGGCGTCGTTTGGACAGACCGGCACGCACTTGTTGCAGCTGAGGCAATCAAAGAGCGCGAGGCTGGAGCCGACTTTGCGGGGGGGCTTGCGGTTGCTGGCCTGGGCGTAGCGAGCATCGGCACGGCAGGCTGGCACATAGACCTGTGTGTTCTCGAGTCGAGCGGCCGAGACCCAGTCATCAAAGTGCTCGCCGGCTGCTGCTTTGAGATCTCCAGCCTCGGCGAGTGCGCTCAGACAGGCGGCTTTTTGCGGAGCTGCGAGGCCGAGGGTGTCCAAGGCAGCCTGCCCGCGGCCGTACGCGCGGATGAGGTAGCTCGGTAGATCGACGGCGCCAACCCTGTCCATGCGCGCCTGCAGATCGCTGATGTAGGCGCTAGCCCGCCCGTAACCGCCGGGTTTTAGGAGGTCGGAGCAGGTCGTGATCGGGCACAGGCCAAGGGCAACCGCATCGGCGAAATTGTGGCGATCGATGCCCGCCGAGAACGAGATCGGGAAGCGGTCGCCAAAGACCCCGCGAAAGCGACCGACGAGCTCCGTCGCGAGCACGTGCAGCGGCGGCCCCGAGAGGTACATCGCCGCCTCGCTTGCGGGGAAGAAGTCGCGGTGGTTGTCGACGATCAAAGTGTTGCTAAATTTGACGCCGAAGCCGAGGCCGAGCCCGTCTGCTCGCTCACCCAGGCGGCCGCAGAAGTCGAGCGCCTGCTGCCACTTCGCGTCTTTTTCGAAGGCGCTCGGCGGCACCTTGATCTCGGTGTAGCCGAGTTCTTCGCCGAGCAGCTCGCCGACCCGAGCGGCGCCGAGCAGCGTCGGGTTTAACTTTACTGTCGAGTGGATGCCTTTGTCCTCGAGGAGGAACTCGATGATTTTCTCGATCTCGTTGGGTGGGCAGCCGTGGAAAGTCGAGAGCGTGAGCGTATTGCTGAGAGAGGTCGGGAAATCGAGGTCGCGGTAGCGTTTGTACTCGGCTGGGATCTCAGCGCGCAGGCGATCGACGATCGAGGTGCAGTCGCGGATACCGTCGATGAAGGTCTGTACGGGCTCGGAGCGGATGCCTGCGAGGTCGTAGCCGACGCTCATGTCGAAGAGCACCTGGTCATTCGCGTCGACCGCGAGCTGGCCGGAGGCCCGCAGGATCGCGATCAGCATCGCGCCCTTGACGTACTCGTCGAGCGACTGCGGAAGGCGAAGCTCCTGCGACCATTCGACGTTGTAGCCCACGGTTTGCATGTCGATGCAGGGGCGGGCGATCTCGAGTTCGTCCATGATCTGCACGGTCTTGAGCTCGATGATCCGGCAGCCGCCGAGCCAGGCCAGGGCGATGTTCTGGGCCATCTGGGTGTGCGGGCCAGCGGCGGGGCCGAGCGGTGACGAGGCGACAAAGCCGTGATGATGAGCGCGCAGGTCGTGGCGTTTGCTTGGCGTGGCGAGTTTGCGCCGCGGCAGATCGAAGATGGTGTCGCGGATCTCAAGCTCGCTGAGCGCGCGCCGGACAAGCGCAGAGAACGGGTAGGGGCGAAGCTCGGCCATGCGCGCGAGCATACACGCGCAGAGGCGGATGATGCCGAGAAGAGGCCGCCTGCAGAGGTCCTGTCCCCTTCTTCGACCTTCGGCGTTCGGCGAAGGCCTACATTGGAGTACATCGAGTGAAACGTGAAATCCGGGGCATCCTCCGCGCTCGCGGATAGGGGGGGCGCTCTCTTTCAATGCATGCTATTTCGCTCCGGATCGTGGCCAATTATGGACATGCCATGAGCAGTGCATAGTCGCCCCATAGTGCCGTCGGAGCAGAGCATTGTGGTTTTGTGGTAAGAATCTTGAATGGCGATGATCAGCGTGGATGAGGTAAAACTAAGAGCCCTCTTGGGGGGCCTGCCCGGCGCCGACGAGGGCGGTATGAGTATCGATGATAGGATCCATGAGCTGCGGGTCGAGGACGATCCCTCCAATCATTTGTATTGGTATAGGGCATCCGTAGTATCAGTATATGATGGTGATACGATCCGCGCCGACTGGGATCTCGGGGCCAATGTATTGACGATGAACGAGCGTTTTCGCTTCCTGGGGATCAATGCTCCAGAGAAGCGGGGGGAGACCAAGGAGCGGGGCATCGTCGTCAGGGATCGCCTGCGTGAGCTGGTGCTCGGTAAAAGCGTCATCATCCATACCCGCAAGCACAAGAAGGGCAAATACGGGCGCTATCTGGCCACCATCTATCTCGAGCGGGATGACGGGACCTGGATGAACGTCAATCAGCATCTAGAGGATAGCTTTAGCGACGTTGTGCACTATCCAAAAATCAAACCCGGTGATGGGGGCTGAGCGCTGCTAGGGCATCTGTGGTCTGTGGTCTGTGGTCTGTGGTGCGCCGGCGTTCGCCGTGTTCAGGACGGCGGGTATCTGTTAGAATTTTGCGCGAATGCAGAATCCGATCATTCGTTCCGTCGCGGATAATATTTGGACTCTCGATGGGGATCGAGTTCGCATGTTCTCGATTCCCTTTGGCACCCGGATGACCGTGATTCGTCTGACCGACGGTGCCCTGTGGTTGCATTCGCCGGTCAGCCCGACGCCCGAGCGCTTCGCCGCTGTCGAGGCGCTCGGCGAGGTCAAGCATATCGTCGCTCCCAACCACCTGCATCACCTCTATTTGCCGCCCTGGAACGAGCGCTTCCCCGGGGCAAAACTCTGGGCCGACCCCAAGCTCGCCGAGAAGCGCAGCGACCTGAGCTTTCACGGTACGCTCGGCGAGCAGGCGCCAGCGGCCTGGGAGCGGGAGATCGACCAACTGATCTTTGGCGGCAGCAAGATCCTGCCGGAGACGGTCTTTCTCCACCGAGAGTCGGGCACGCTGATCGTCACAGATATCGTGCAAAACCACGAGCCGGACGCCAACAGCTGGTTTTGGCGGCAGGTAAAGCGCTTGGATGGAATCCTGGCCCCAAATGGCGGTGTGCCCTGGGATTGGCGCCTAACAGTGCGGGATCGGTCGGCCGCGAAGGCGGCCCGTGATCGCATGCTCAGTTGGGATTTTGACCGTCTGCTGATGACCCACGGGCGCTGCCTGGACGAGGGGGCGCACGCCTTTGTCGAGCGTGCATTCGCCTGGCTCGACAACTGATCAACGAATCAACGGATCAACGGATCAAATTTATTGCCACCAGGTGCGCACGGCCAGGAGCGCGAGCGGTACCAGGTCGGTTGTCACCATCAGGCCGACTCCCTGGCTGGATTGGCCGCCGCTGCCGATGAGTATGTGGTCGATCTCCAGGCCGAGCCCGCCCATCAGCACCTCGAGGGCGAGCCCGGTACGCAGACCGACGAGCGCCGCCCCTGCGCGCTGACCTACCAGGAGGTGTGGCCGGAGCATGCCGCGGATGCGGCGATCGCCGACACCGATGCCCATCTCGAGCTGAAATGCGTGGAGACGGCCGCCGGAGGGTCCGCTGCCAAAGTAGCCCGCGCTCGGTTGCAAGAAGAGGGCGGCCCGTCGCGCGGGTCCCTCAAATACGAACTGGACCCCGGCGGTGAGATCCCCTGCGAGGGCATTGCTGTTGGGCATCAAGCTCGCCCCAAGGCCGACGCGAAGTGAGGGCATCAAAAATTGATAGCGCAGCCGTTTGGGAGGTTCGGCGGCGGAGAGCGTGCCGAGCGTGCCGAGAAGGGTCAGGGCCAAGGCGGCGCAGGCGGACATGCGCGGGATCATGTGCCCTAAGACGAACCGTGCAGGCCTGGTGAGGCTGCGAGCGCCGTCGCGGCGCGCGGAGGCGTGCATGCGCGGCATGGCGGAGAGGGTACCGCATTCGCCTTGTCTTCGGGGTTGCGCGCCGCCAGCGGTTCGCGGTGAAAGGCGTCACAATCCTTCGCTCTTTCGCTTTTTCGCTTTTTCGCTTTTTCGCTCGTTCGCTTGCTTGCTCCCAGGTTCGCCAAGCGCACCGCGTTGGTGACGGGACGGGCACCTGTGCGGCCTGGAGCGATCGCAACTCGCATCATGTAGATATTCGGCCGGCTCCTCCCTGCTCTTGGTCGCGCGCCGCGGGCACAGCTGGGCTTATTGACTCAGTATGGTGATTCTGGGAGGCTGCGTTTGGGTCGTAGGATCGCATGACTCGTCGCGCTCGCATCGCCATCGCAGTGCTCGTCGTCAGCCTGGCTGTTGTCGTCGGCGGTCCGCGCTTGGCGGTCGCCTACGTCGCCCGGCAGATCGCCCAGGCGGAGGATCCGGGCGCCGAAATGCACGCGCTTTGCAGGGCCAATTCCTGGGCACGCAGCTCCTATACTCCTAGCTATTCGGTGAGCTGCTGGGATGCGGCCGGCGACGAGCTGCGGCCCTGGCAGGACGGGCGATACGACGAGGTCGCGTCGATCACGATCCGCTGGCAGAGCGGCCAGGAAGTTCGGCGCCGGTTGATCTCGACAGCGCCGCTCGCCTGCGTCTTTGGCGAGTGAAGGGCAGACCGAAGGCTGGGTCTGGTGTAGGCTCTGCCAATGGCACTTCAGGTCATCGGCGCAGGCTTTGGTCGTACCGGCACGCTCTCACTCAAGGTCGCGCTCGAACGCTTGGGTTTTAAAAAATGCCACCATATGACAGAGGTGCTGAGCAACCCGGAGAGCGCCCCCGCATGGGTCGCAGCGAGCCGCGGCGAGCACGTTGACTGGCACGAGGTCTTTTCGGGCTACAAAGCCTGCGTAGATTGGCCGAGCTGCATGTTCTATCGCGAGCTCATGGAGGTCTTTCCAGAGGCCAAGGTGGTGATCACGGTGCGGGATCCCGAGCGCTGGTACGAGAGCGTGAACACGACGATCGCCATCCTCACCATGGACACGCCGCGCTGGTTGTGTTGGTTGGTGCCGGCGATCGGGGCGGTGATCAAGGTCTCCCTCGCCTGCGTTTGGAAGACCTTTGACAATCGTTTCGAAGATAAAGAGCACGCGATCGCGGTCTTTAGGGCGCATATCGAGGAGGTCAAGCGGGTGGTGCCGCCCTCGCGTCTCTTGGTCTTTGAGGTCGCCCAGGGTTGGGGGCCGCTCTGCGAATTCCTTGATGTGCCAGTGCCTGTCGGGGCTTTTCCACACCTGAATGATCGGACGGCGATGGGCAGGCGCCTGCGGATTTTGCGGATTTTGCGGATTTTGGGACCACTGCTGCTGCTCGCCATCGTGGTGGGGCTGTGGTGGCTTCTCACCTGGCTCTTTGCGGCGAGCGGACTCGGCGTCCTCCTGGCCTAGATCCCCTATTGTGGGATCGGCAACATGCACTCTCGCCTACCAGAGGCGCCGGAGGTCGGCTCGTCGTTGGTGGTTGCCGTCGTTGCGCTCTCGCTGCCGTCACCTGAGCTGGCCGTGGCTGACGCGTTGGGATTTGGGGTGCAGGCTCCGAGGAGCGCGAGGAGAGCGCGGCACGGGTGGAGATCGTCATCGGCACAATTTTTCTGCGCTTGGATCGATGGCGCGTTATCGCTTGTGTGTGGATACCTCGTGTGTCCCCCAATTTTAGGAATTCTTGGAGGATGAGCTGGGCACGGTGGCGGGCGGTCGAGGTGCAGGGCTCGATCGACCGGGCCCGCGTGAACGAAGGGTGAGGACGTCATCGGGGGACAGAGGCCCCTCTGCGGGGCATGCGCGACATTTTCAAGGGGCGTTCGATTCGGCAGCAATACCGCTCGTGCTGTGCGACGATGCACCCATCGTTCTTGCGCTTCGGCGCCCGAGCCGATCGGAGAAGTTTGCATGTCCCATTTCGCCTTGAATCGTATGTGCCTGCTGGGCCTCGTGGCCGGTCTTTCCCTCTTCGGATGTGGTGATAGCGGTGATGCTGATGACACCAGCAGCGCGTCCGAGTCGTCGCTGACGATCACCGCGACGATCACCGCAGGTTCTGGATCGACCGCGGGCGTGACCACCGACGATACCAGCGGTGGCGGCGGTCTGAAGCTCGACCTCGGCGATGACAACACTGTGCCCGGGGGTTGTGGTGGCTCTGGTGACGGCAGCTGCAACATGCTCGACATGCTCTTTGTGATCGACAACTCGGGCACGATGGGCGAGGAGCAGATCAACCTGGCGGCTAACTTCCCGCTGCTGGTCGAGCGCCTCGGCAACATCAAGGACAGCCAGGGCAAGCTGATCAGCGCCGACATCAACATCATGGTGACGACCAGCGACATGGGTCATCCGGCCTGCGCTCAGTTCCAAAAAGAGGACTACGTGCCCGCCGAGGGCTCGCCGATCAATACCCCCTGCACCGATCGCCTCGAGCGCTTTACCAGCCTCGACGGCAAGAAAAACATCCAGCAGGCCTGCACCAATGCCTGCCCGGTGGGCATCGCCCCCGACGGTCCTTTTATCCACTACAAAGTCAACGGCGCCTCCAATGTGC
>Ga0256845_1002907_pt1 | contig 12037 bp, 9 predicted proteins | sample RiftiametaG_FD_189101 | JGI IMG/M metagenome (GOLD analysis project Ga0256845, IMG submission 189101) | Tube worm associated microbial communities from hydrothermal vent at the East Pacific Rise, Pacific Ocean - Riftia | ecosystem: Host-associated > Annelida > Integument > Unclassified ... | reverse complement strand
CACTTATGAAAACATCCTCCTCTTGCTAGTAATTGTTTCCCGCTGACTTTGTGAGATTTTCAATCACATGGTCAGCTCTCTGCTCATCTGTTGCAAAATGTGTTTTAAGGTAATTTGGAAAAAAGAAAAGTTTGAGCACCGCAAATAACACAAACAGTTTAATGAAAATAATTTTCCACAAAGATCTGCCAACGGTCATTCTGCGAAACCCGTCTCGATAAAACCGAAATAATTTCACGGGCCAATGTGACATTTATACACTCCAGTCCAATTGTGCAAAATTACTCATATCCCCCAACCTTTCCTAACATAATTCAATCACCTCAAAACCAATAGTGCAAGAAAAACATCTCTTGTAACTAGTAAACAGTACACAAAGAGCACAGTCAATGTCAAGAATAATTATCATTTGCAACGAGTGGCAGGAAAATCGGGGGAAGTTACCAAAAGGAGATCAGTTTAGAGTACATTTATCTGTTTTTGTTCTTTACGTTTTGCCAAAATATCCCACTGCACCGGGATAATAATTATCGTCAAAAACGTTGCAGTGCAAAGACCAGTGACAAAGGTCATGGCCATCGATCCCCAGATAAGAGAATATTCAGGAATTCCCAGGGCCATGGGCAGCAGCCCAAGTGTCGTCGTCAAAGTAGTGAGCAATATGGGGCGAAGGCGAATATGAGTCGCATGCAAAAGAGCTTCCTTTCTACTTCGCCCCTGCCGGTACGATGTGTTAATAAACTCAACAAGTACCAGTGAATCGTTGACAACGACACCGGTCACCCCGATCACAGCGATAAAACTGTTGATGGTAAAAAGAGTGCGGAAAAATACGGTTCCATAGATAACACCGGTAAGCGCAAAGATAACCGCTGAAATAATTATCAATGGCTGCAGGTAAGATTTAAACTGTGCTGCAAGAATCATATAGATGATGACGATGGCTATCAAAAAGGCATAGGCCAGCGAAATAAACGACTTTTGTGTCGATGCATATTCGCCGGCAAAATTCAGAGTCGCTCCCGGAAATCTGTCCCTGACACCCTGATAAAACTGCTTCACTTTTTCGACCACCATCCTGCTTGTCACCGGGGCGCCATGTTTTACATTTGCCGTAAATGTAATGGCCCGTTGGCTCTGAAAACGATTCAGGTAACCGGGTTCAAGAGAAAACTCCGGTGTACAGATATCACCAAGAAGAAGTGCCCCCTTTGGATAATTTTTAATCACCGTATTTAAAGCCGCAGCTATCGGATCATTTCCTGCAGCACCAATTTTCAACCGGATATCCACCAACTCATCCGGCAGATCCATCTCCCCCGCTATCTGTCCATCAAGAATTGACGCTGCGAGCAATGCAACCTCAGCAACAGAAACATTCCACTCAGCAGCCTTTTTCGCATCAATGCGCAACCTGAAAACCCGGGCTTCACTGCCCTGGTCATCCTGCAGATCCAACAACCAGGGTGAAATTTCCGGGTCTGTGCGTAAAAATTTCTCAAGATCAATGGCCAAAGACGAAACCTTTTCCGAGTTCCTGCCAAGAACTCTGATATTCAGATCTTTTCCCGCCGGCGGGCCATCTTTTTCCGGCCTGATAAACAGTTTAAATCCTTCCGGGATCAGAGGCTGGAGCAGATCACGAACAGTCTCCAGATGAACAATGACATCATTTTTCGGAAAGTCCTTAAAATGTCTTTTTGCAAGTGATGGCAGTGTCACTGCAACGTGACCAATATTTTCACCAAACAGCGGGCTAAAATCTTCATTAATATAAAACCCGGCAAAACCAAGGGCGGATTCGGCCTGGCCCTCTCCTTCCTCTGTAATTTTTGCGGCAATTTTTTTTATCAACTGATGGGTGGTCGCAAGGGGTGTGCCTGTCGGCCCTGTAACTTCTACATAATAGAGGGAATAGTCGTCCGGGAAAAATTGAATGCGAACAAGATCAGTTTTTCCAAGAATTGAGCTGCCAAACATGATAACGGCTACCAAAAAGATAAAACCAAGAAAAAAAAGTGAAGTAATCCGGAATCTCAGGGCCAGAAGAATACAACGATTGAATCCAGATCGAACAGCAGACATCAACCAACCTTCCCGCTCAGCAAATGTCGTTCCCGCCTTCCCGCTGTCGCGTGGGCCAAAATCAACATAATGGCAAGGCAGAATAAGCAGACATTCAAGCAGAGATGCAACGAGAGCAAAGGCGATCGTCTTGGGGATAATGGAAAAAAAATCCCCGACCATCCCGGTCATAATAAGCATGGGAAGAAAGGCGACAACAGTCGTAAGCGTTGCGCTGACAACAGGGAGAAAAACCTCTGCGGTGCCATCCACCACAGAATCCGCCACATTTTTACCACTTTGTACGTGACGATAAATATTTTCTACAACTACAATTGCATCGTCAACAATGATACCCGACACAAGGACAAAGGCAAACAGCGATACTTCATTAATCGAATTGCCGGTGACATACATAATCACTATTGTCACCAGAAAAGCAAAAGGAATACCGATGGTGGTCAGGGCGGCATTTCTAAAACCCATAAATAACCATATAATACAACAGACCAGCACTATACCCAGCAGCAGATTCACCCCGAGAACACGGATTGAATCCTGAATTTTTACGCTCGAATCCTGGGTTACCGTCAAGGTAATCCCATGCTTTTCGTACAACGGTCGCATTTCATCGACGATTTGCCGCACCCGTCCGGTGAGAAAAAGAGCATTGCCGTCTGCACTTTTCAGTACCTGCAGGGTTACGCAGTCCAAACCATTCACCGAGCTCATAACAAAAGGGTCACGATAGGAAAAATACCCGTCATCGGCCACATCGCCTATTCGCAGATAGGAACCATCCCCATCCTTTCGAATAACTATATCAAAGAGCTCGGCTCGCCCGTTTATACGTTCATCGACACGGGCTATGAACTCACCCCGTTCGGTTTTAATATGACCTGCCGGTACTCCAATATTTGCAGATCGCAGCGCTCCACTGACCTCTGAAAATGTCAGCCCCATCTCGCGCAATCTGTCCGGCGATACAATAAGATGAAATTCGCGGGTAAAATCCCCTTTCTCCCTCACCTCTTTTACTCCTGCCAGCTGGGTCAGCGGTATCTTTAACTCCTCTGCCACCTTGTCAAGGGTATTATTGGAATGGGCACCGGCAATATTCACACTGATAGTCGGAAACCAGTCGTTGACATCAAGGAAATTAAAAACGGGGGCTTCCGCAGAAGACGGCAACTCTCCAACAAGAGACAGAACCTTCAGCCGAACATCGTTGAACCCTTTCTCATAATCACTGTCATCCACAAATTTAATGAGAATAGAAGATCGTGCTCTATAACTGGAGGAATGGATATAATCGATGTTTTCAACATCCTCCAGTCCTTCCTCAATCTTTTTTGTCACCAGGGTTTCCACATCCCCAGGCGATGCACCGGGAAGATAGGTAACGACGTACATTTTGCCAAAATTAATATTTGGATACCGCTCAACCGGTGTTCGTAAAAGAGTGAACGCCCCGACCAGAATAAGCAGAACAAAAAGCAGATTCATCACAACTTTCTGCCGCAGACTGAACTGTATAAAACCTCTCATTGCCTACCTGATATCCTTATCTATTCTGGAGAAACAAGAAAAATCTGCCCTTTGAAAAGACCTCTTCCCGACACAACGGCCTGGTTTCTGTCTTCATTTGTTTCGAGAAGAATGACTTTTACCCGCCGCCCCTGTTCGGTCACCAGCCAATGCGCCTCATACCGACTCAAAAGGGCGGAAGATGGGACAGAAAAGGTATCCTTTTCCACCATTCCCTGAATGTGCAGAATGGCACGCATTCCTCCACGCCATTTTTCCACGCCACTTTCTTTTCCAATATGAACCAGCACATCAACCCTGATTTTCCGGGTTTTTTCATCAAAATCCGGTGCCACACGGAAAATAGTCCCACCGATAGTTTTTTCCTGATCTGGGAAATAGAGCTGCAGGCGGTCATATTGTTCTACAATTTCAAGCTGCCGACAGGTGAAAACAAATGGAATCAGCAACTGGCGAAAATCCCCCAGTCGCAACAGTGGTTCCCCGGATCTCACAAATTGACCCAGCTCAACAAAACGATCAATCACCTTCCAGCCACTCGGGGCAGCAAGGGTGTATCGCTTCAACAGTTCTCTGAGGCGCACTTCCTCATTTTTAAGGCTCTTCAGTCTGATGGCATGGCTGTCCGCCTGAAACATGGCCTCATCGTAGGTTGCCTGGGCGGTGGATTTATTTATTATAAGCGAGGAATATCTGGCAACAGTTTTTTTATCGAGTTCAAGTTGACGTTCCACCTGTTCCTGCGCTATCCTATTCTTTTGAAGATCGAGCAAAACAAAAGTTTTATCCAGAGTCACAACCACGCCCCCCGCGGCAACAGACTCTCCAATATCCACCAGTACATTTTCACATCTGCCGCTCACTTCGCTGGAAATGAGCAGTTCGCTTTTCGGGCGGGTGAAACCAGCAAAAGAGAGTTGGCGTTGAAAAGGCTGGAGCACAAATGTTTCTGCCGCAAAAGAAACAGCAGGCAATGTAAGAAAAACCAGCAAAAATATTTTTATCAAATACATGGTCACCCAATAACAATTTTTTTATACCAGAAAGGAAACTACCCCATGATACGTGATTTAGCTCTCGCCGCAAAAGCATCCTGCAGCCTCGAAGACCAGGAATCCCTTGTACCCCTCATTCTGCAACTGAAAAAACTATCCGAACTTGTCAGTAAACAGGGCATTCTCGCCCTGGAAAATGAGCTGAATCAGATCAAAGATCCTTTTCTCAACCTCGGCGCCCAGCTCATTATCGATAAAATAGAATCGGAAAACATCAAAGATATCCTCGACTCTGATATTTACTATAACCAATCCAACGGTAGGGAACTGCTGAAAAAAATCATTATCCGCGAAGGATTACTACGAATCCAGGCCGGAGACAGCTCAAGAAATGTTCTTATCTGTACAAAGATTTTTTTAAGTAAAGTTGACGCAGGCGCATTTAGAAATCCATAATCAGTTTACTCTTCTCCATGGAGAAACTGATTCAAATAATATGCTGCCCTCACTGCACCGTCTGTTTGTATCTCAGGAGGTGCACTCTGTGCAGCCTGCAGATTTTTCATAAGCAGTGATTCCAATTCTTCCGGGCTGACCTGTGATTCCTGAACCGTTGTCAGCCTGTTACCGGGAATCTGCAACAGACAATCCAGATGGATCTGCTGCTCTTTATCCTCCATTTCACGGAGAACAACAAGAGAGGGCATCCCGCAATAGATAATATCCATAAGACTATTGTAACCGCCATACACCAGTGCTGTTTTTGAACGGAGCAAAGACGATACATAACGTAGCCCGGGCGATTCAATATGACAGTTATCCAGTCCACCAAAAAGATTGTCGATACCGGCCCTGACCTTGTCTGAACCGCCACTACCTGCAAAAAGATGCCAGCGCCCCAAAGAGATCGGAATATTTTTCAGGGCTTTGGCCAGACAGGCGAGAAAAGTCATACTCTTTTCCCCCAGCCAGGGGATTGAAATGGTGCCAGCCAGTTTTTCATCTGAATTACGCACGCCTTTATTCCAGAAACATAATTCTGCCAGACGTACAACGTAGCCACATTCCAGTACATCCGTATCATACTGATCCTCCAACTGCTGAAGGTGAGACATACCAAGAACAGAACTATCGCCATACCAGAAAAGAGCATGGTAATGGTCTGCAAAAATCTGGTTAGCAAGACCAGATCGTGCCTGGGCAACCGATCCGACAACACCCCGTACCCCAAGAACCCATTTTGTACCATTACCCGAAGCTAACAGTGCCGGAAGCAGTTCTTTATGTTTACCCTGAGGCGTATGATCAACAAGAACCAGCCTCGGTCTGTACAGCGTGATCAGATGAGCCAGCTCTTTAGCTCTCAGAATACCAAGTTCCCCGTCGGCATACATGCTTTTGCCAATGATACCCTTTGATTTCCCTGCAACCACCGTGGTTTCATAGGATGGTAGTTTAAGCCAGTCCAGCGGTGACTCACCCGTCAACTCCCCTGTAAACCTGCTGCCGGAAACAAGAAGCACCTTCAGCTGCGGATAAAGGCGACGCAGGGCCATGCCGATACCGACACTACGGCTAACATGGCCAAGACCTCGTCCATCGTGACCATAAATCAAAATGTCCAAACGGGGAGTTTCTCCCATGTTATCTTCCAGGGCGTATAAAAATTTCCAGGGTGCTATTTTCTATCCACCCGATAAATTCCATGCAAAAAATCAGGATATTTGGTTTCCTGTTGTAATGCAACGAGTTATTTAGCGCCGCACTGCAGCGCCTTCCAGGCCAATAAACAAAGATATTGATGCGAATAGCCTATTATATGCCTTTTAAACCGATGGGTCACCCCAACCCTTCAGGAGATCTGATTACAGGCACCGAAATCCATAATTTTCTTGCTGCCAGAAACCATATAATCGAGCCTGTCAGCACGTTGCGCTGTAGATGGATCTACTATAAACCGCTTACATTTTTACGACTGCTTGCAGAGAAAAGACGCATCATCAGTACAGGCCGGTCACTTCGCCCCGACCTCTGGCTCAGTTACCATTCCTATTATAAAGCGCCTGATATTCTCGGTTCCTCCTGCTGCCGGAAATTAAAAATCCCCTATGTCATCTTCCAGGGAATCTATTCCACCAAACGGCGTAAGCGACTGAAAACTTTACCGGGTTTTCTGCTCAATAAAAAGGTGCTCCTTTCAGCGGATCTTATCATCACCAATAAAACAGGCGATTTTAAAAATCTCAAACGACTGATACCTGAAAACAGATTATCTTTTATTGCCCCTGGTATTCATCCCGATCAATTTATTTTTTCAAAAGATGACCGGCAGAAGCTGAGAAATTCCTGGCATCTTCAAGGCGAAACAGTGGTGATGACAGCTGCCATGATGCGTCCCGGAGTAAAAACCAGGGGCATCACCACCGTGATACAATCGTGCGCTGAACTCGCAAGACAAGGCGTCCCTCTTCGACTGATCATCGCAGGCGACGGCAGCTGTCGACAGCAACTCGAAAAAACAGCCACTAAATTCCTGCCGGGAAAAACTATCTTCCTTGGTAAAATACCACGCCATAAATTATACCAGTACTACAGTGCAGCGGATATTTTTGCTTTCCCCGGCATTGAAGAATCACTTGGAATGGTCTATCTGGAGGCTCAATCCTGCAAGCTCCCTGTGGTTGCCTATAAAGACTGGGGTGGAGGCGAAGCCGTTGTCCATGAACAGACAGGGCTACTTTCGGCCCTTTCAGACGACTTCATGTTCACGGAAAATATCAAAAGGCTGGCAGAAAATATTACGTTACGAACAAAACTGGCGGAAAACTGCGCCCGCCACATCCGCTGTCACCACGACCTGGATCACAATTATTCCACAATGGAAAAAACACTCGTCGAACTGGCTGTACCTGGGAAAAAAGTAATCACCTCCCATCATCTAAAACAATAATCTCCACACGCCGATTCTTTCTTCTTCCCGCTGAAGTGGTATTAGGGGCAAGTGGCTCCTGATTCCCCATTCCCTGCAGTTGAACCCGCTCTGCATTGATCCCCCGTGCCGCCAGGAGTTTTTGCACATTTTCTGCCCTGTCCTCAGACAACCTGATATTTTCCGGGGAATTTGATTTTGAGGAGACAAAACCTTTTACCAGCAACGTCGCCCGGGGGTACAGCACCAGTTTTGTAATAAATGCATCAAAATCCTTTGCCGCAGCTCTGGTCAACTGCAGAGAATTGGGTTGCAAAGCCAGAATTATTTTCTTTGGTTCCAATGGGGCAAGTTGAACAACTTTCGTTTCTTCAGGTTGCACTTCAACGGACAGAGGCTGAATGTCTACGACAGGCAGCGCATTTTCCACAAAAGCCGATTCTTCACCCTCCTGCATCTCTGCTCTATTATCCTGAGCCTTGTCAATTTTTTCCGACTGTACAGGCTCTTTTAGCGGCGCAGTTTCATCCACTAGCAGCGAAGCAACATTTTCATCCGTTACATTATCAGCCTGCAATACAATATTCTCTGCATCTTGTGCCTGTGTTTCTTCCCCCGTTTCCACAATTTCTGCAACTTCAATACCCTCAACAGGTTTTTCAACAACCTCATCCGCTTCAACAGCCAAAGGGGGCGACTCCACCACTGAAGGAAGGATGACATGAGCAGAGTTTTTAACAGCTGACTGTTGATTTTTCACAAAAATATCTGCGATTATAACCTTGTCTGAGTCCTGCCAAATCGACCAGATATACGTACCAAATACGAGAAGTATCACACAGGATGCTGTGTAAATCAGCGCCTGTTTCCAAATATTATTTTCACTGCGTGATGACACAACAGATTGTCGCGCTGGTGCTGTGGAAGATGTTGACGTCTCATTGAATGTATTAAGAGAATCCTCTCGCCCTGAATTCGAAGAAAAATTCAACTTCTGCACACATTGTGCAATCACCTTATGATCAACAACGAATTTACCCTGAACCGATCCGGCCACAAGGGCGTGATCACAGATACTATTAATCAAACGTGGAATACCACGGGAGTACTTTGCAATTGCCTTGACTGCTTTTGCGGTAAATATCTTTGTATCCGATCCGGCAAGCTTCAATCGATAGCTGATATAATCGGCAGTTTCACCACTGTTCAGTGGTAATATTTCCACCCTGAGGTTCAAACGTTGCCGAATTGCTCTATTTTTTGGCAAAACCAACATTGAATGAAACAGAGGCTGACCAACAAAAAAAATATTGATCAGTTTTACATCTTCTTTTTCAATATTGGACAACAGTCGCAACTCTTCGAGCATATCCTGGCTCAACAGATGACAATCATCGATAAGCAAAAGAACCTTCTGTCCTTCATCATTCATTTTATGCAGATAATGGCTAAACCGGATAAGAAATTGTACTTTTGAGGTAAACTGCTTTTCAATACCGAAACCACGTGCAATGGCATTATAAAAATCAATCCTTTCAAGACTTGGATTTTCAATGACAGCCCACTTGACATTTTTATCCAGACCGCGCACCAGAGCATCGACCACAATCGTCTTGCCAATGCCTGCATCACCTGTCAACAGCAGAAATCCTTTGTTCTCAAGTATGCCGTAATTAAGAACAGAGAGAGCCTCTTTGTGTTTTTCACCGAGCCAGAGAAAATCCGGATCTGGATTAATGGCAAACGGTTTGTTATCCAAATTATACAATGACCTGTACATATGAGCCTTTTTAAAAAGGTGCCAGACGTGACACTACCAGGGAGTTTACATATTACCTCAATCTCAGCCATCCGCCTTTGTAATATGTTTTCCCTAACACTAACGTACCAATATTGCAATTATTATACTCAAACGTTATGTTGATGATAGTATCAAAACTTTTTGAGACAAGCAAACAAAACACCCCACAAAGGGAGAGTAGACCTTTTCTCACATCGGGTTTCGACTTGAGGCAATATAAACATTCATGAAAAAACACACTCTATTACTCATTTTCCTCTTCACTTTATCCCCACAGACATTACCTGCAAATGCATCTGCCCCTTCCCAGGCAACGACATTCAACGACCACCTTCAGCGTGCCAATGCGTTTATTCGCTCATACAGACACTTCGAAGCGGCTGATGCCCTTAAAGAGGCCACGAAGCTAGGCGGAACACAACATCCATCTCTACACATGCGACTCGCCATTTTATATTATGGCCTGGGATTAATACCTGAGGCCATTGCCGAAGGCGAAAAAGCAGTACAATTAGCACCCGGTTCAAAATGGTACAAATATGACCTGGCCAAATTCTATTACGTCAATAAACAGTACGAAAAAGCCCAGCAGCAATTTTCCAATCTTTTAAATCTCGACCCCGGTTTTACCTATGGGTATTATTTTCTGGCTAAAATATTTTTCCATGAAAAACTATACGATATGGCATGGTTAAGCTACGAAAGATCAAAATTTTTGGGCCACAGGGGAAAACATCTTGAAGAAAAACTGAGACCGTACACCACTAAGCCCCGGGAAGATTTTAGTCAACAGATGGATGACACGTTATTCCGATTCATCAAGGTTTCTTCCAAAAAAAAAGCTGAAGAGATCCTTGCTAAGATTCACAATGGAAAACTCTTTGAAAACCTCGAACTCGAGTTGAAAAAAGAAAAAAACAGTAATTTTGATTTCGGTATTATGATGCTCAGCGAACTCAAGAATTCTGTTGCCCTTTCTTTAACAAACAGCCGCCCCTATACTCCTCCGGTAATAGTTCAAACGGAGCCCGACTACCGTATTATGCAGAGAATCCTTCCCTTTGATATACAGACCTGGAAAACGAATCTGAAAAATGCAGCCTCCAAATCAATATCTGAAAAAACGGGATTGAAATCAACAGGGGATGAAAATTTCTCAGCAAAAATCGCCGCATTCTACGCTTTGGAACACTGGAAAAATGTCTGGGAATCGGCCGATGTCGGGGCATATTTTGCAACCTACAGCAAAAACTTCTCCCCTCAAAATGGCGTAAGTATACAATCATGGCGCCAAAAGAGCCGAAAAAATCTCACAACACCAACTATAATTCGAATAAAAATCGATGATCCGGTGGTCGAAATGCTGGCAGAGAATCGAATACTTATCTCTTTTCAGCAAAACTATACGTCAAATACATACCACAGTATCGTTCTTAAAGCGCTTACCATGGAAAAAGAAACCGAAGGCTGGAAAATTGTCCGCGAACAGATACTACAAAAGCTTGGCAACTAGTGCCCGTCCAGAAATGAGCTGTTTTGGTTTAACTTTTTGTTGCTGATATGAACCGATTACGTAAAGACATAACTCATATTTTCTTGTTTTTCTTTACAGGTTTTACAGAGTAAGGCACTATACTTTGATATGCCAGGGTTCATAACGAACACCCAGCATATTATCGCGTTTATAACGGTATTTAACAAAACCCTGTTCTGCCAGTTTTTTAAATACCGGCGTAAAGGTGAAGCGCTCAGAAAAATTTGCCACACCAAACCCCTTCTGACCAATATCAAAATCCCCCGTTGCATGATAGGAATATCCAGGTGGAGCCAAAGAACGGGAGGCGAGAGAAATATTACCACCATTTCGCAAAGCCTTTGCCAAAAAAAGATAAAACTGTTTGACCACTCCCCGTATTCCGGAAGTAAGTACGGCATTTTCTCCTAGTTTTCGTTTTATTTCCTCATATTTGATCTGGGAATCACCCACAAACAGATAGTTCCCACTATTGGAGATTTTATCAATGCCCCGCCGTTGAATGACGCGGGTAAGTTTTTCGGTCTGCTTTTTACCATAAAACCCGTATTCACGTGCATCACGGTAAAAAATCATTTCCAGAAAATCGAGCTCGTCGTCTGAAAAAGTACCAACTGACGAATAATCCTTAGCAATTTTCAATGCCTCGTCAAAACCGAGCACACAAAAATTGCCGTAGCCCGCAGTCTTTCGCATCCTCTGTAACCTCAATACAACAGAGTGAAGCAATGCTTTCTGCCTGGAATCTAAAAAAATATCATTTATATGTGGGATATCAGGATGACGAATTTTGCTGAGATAATCTTTGATATGTACATCATCCAAAAGTTCCTCTTGTATTGCACCCCCAACCACCGGGCGCAAAATATTTTGAGGATGTATTATTTTCTTTTTATCAGCATGTATGACCGGCAACGCAGCAAAAAGATCAACAGGATCCAAAAATACAGCCATCGCTGCCAATTTTAAAAATTTCCTTCTCTGCAAAACAATCTTTCCCGTAGCACTTTCTGTTTTTGAAAGCTCAGAATGTGATATATCCTAGGAGGCTGTCCGAGAATAAGCATTTTTATTCAAATCAAGGTTTTTTGGAAAAATAAGCGCAGCCATATAGGTGATATTGCGAGCATTATTTTTATGAAAATAACGTAGAGTTGGGTAAAAAT
>Ga0256845_1002906_pt1 | contig 12039 bp, 11 predicted proteins | sample RiftiametaG_FD_189101 | JGI IMG/M metagenome (GOLD analysis project Ga0256845, IMG submission 189101) | Tube worm associated microbial communities from hydrothermal vent at the East Pacific Rise, Pacific Ocean - Riftia | ecosystem: Host-associated > Annelida > Integument > Unclassified ... | reverse complement strand
AAGTGACCGATCGAAAGAGGAAATACCTTTAGGTGCACCATCCCGCTTGATTTTATCAGGGGTGATGTTCAGATTGACGATAAAACTATTTTGTTTTAAACTGACCGAAAGAAATGAAAAAACTACTTTGACGAGGATATACTTATGAAAAAATCGACAATTCCAATATTTTTAGGGTTTATGATCATGGGTTTTGGTGATGTGGTTGGTTCTCTTGTAGCCTTCGCTAAAGAGAGTTTTTCTCTTTCTTCAGGTGTTGCCGGGATTTTACCTTTTGTGGCTTTTTTGGCTTTTGGTCTTCTATCGGTTCCTATGGGATTGCTACAGAATAAAAAAGGCAAAAAATTTGTAATGCTTCTGGGACTGGGTGTGGCACTTATCGGATTGACAATACCCATAATATCTATGTCTAATTACTTAAACCTGATTGTATCTATTTGCCTGTTGGGAGCCGGAATGGCCATACTTCAGGTGTCTGGGAACCCTATGATGAGAGATGTGTCTGCTCCGGGGAAATTCTCACAGAATCTATCTTTTGCACAATTTATAAAATCCATCGGATCACTTTCAGGCTCAATATTGATTGCTATGATCTTATCCAGTTGGACCGATCTGTTTCCTATTTATGCAATTTTTGTATCTGTTACCTTTGTGGCAGTGTGGCAATTAAAACTTGAACCGACCGAAAAAAAAACAGAAAGTACTGCAACAATCAGATCCAGCTTTGGTCTGCTTAAATATCCCTATGTAGTTTTGATGGTCGTGACTATATTTTTGTATGTGGGTGCAGAGGTGGGTATCAATTCCTGGATTGCCACTTACCTGAACAGCAGCTTTGGTTTGGATATTAAAAAAATAGCTACTCTGGGGATCGGTTTTTTCTTTGCTGCTCTTATGGTGGGGCGACTGCTGGGAGCAGTTATCTTAACCTGGATTCAGGCAAAAACATTTTTTTTAACAACTTCAATAATATCAATTATCGGGATCCTGGGATTATTTGCCGGGGATCAGACTGTAGCCATTGTATCCATATTTGTTATGGGACTGGGATTTGCAAATGTTTTCCCTCTTGTTTTCTCAATATTAATTGATAAAATGCCGGAACATACCAATGAATTATCAGGACTACTGATCATGGCTATTATCGGTGGTGCCATTGTCCCATTATTGATGGGTATCATTGCTGATACCAGTATTTTGGGATCATTTCTAATCCCTTTATTCTCCTTTTTGTTTATAACATTAACAGCTATTGTGACCCTGAAAAAAGTAAATTCTTAGAAATTTTTATTTAATAATAGCGAGAGGAAAATGTCTAATGAAATATAGCAAAGATAACCGTATTGTACTGACACTTGATGTTGGCGGTACAAACCTTGTCTTTTCAGCCATCAGGGCTAATGAAGAAATTGTTGAACCTGTAAGGCTCCCTTCAGAAACAAAAAACCTCTCTATCTGTCTGGAACGGATCGAAGAGGGGTTTAAGCAGGTAAATCATATGGTTAAAGAAAAACCGGTTGCCATAAGTTTTGCCTTCCCCGGACCTGCAGATTATCCAAACGGAATCATTATCGATCCTCCCAACCTTCCGGCTTTTCATGGCGGAGTGGCATTGGGACCCTGGCTTGAGAAAAAATTTAATATCCCTGTATTTATTAACAATGATGGGAATTTGTTTGCTCTGGGGGAGGGTATGAATGGCCTGCTACCCCGGATCAACGATCTTTTGGAGGCGAAGGGTTCCCAAAAACGGTTCAAAAACCTCCTTGGCGTTACAATCGGCACTGGTTTTGGCGGCGGACTTTTTATTAACAACGAAATTTTAATCGGAGATAATTCATGTGCCGGGGAGATCTGGGTCACCCGCCATAAGGGAGCTGATGATACATTTGCAGAGGAAGGAGTAAGCATTCGGGCTGTTAAAAGGATATATGCAAAAGGAATTGGGATCGATATTTCTCTTTCCCCGGAACCCAGAGAAATTTATCAAATAGCAAAGGGTGAAATTGAGGGAGATAGGGCGATTGCCACTAAGTCCTTCTTATTGCTGGGCGAAATTCTTGGTGATGCAATTGCTAATGCCATAACCATGTTTGATGGCCTTGTAGTAGTTGGTGGAGGGTTATCCGGTGCATGGTCCCTATTTTTACCAAAGGTTGTTGCCGAATTAAACAGCAAGATAGGGACAGTCCCCAGGTTGGAGACCAAAGCTTTTAATCTGGAGGAACTGGTGGAAATGGATAAATTTCTCCTTGGGAAAGAAAGGGAGATAAAAATATCCGGTACCGGGGAAACCATGAAATATGATTCTTTGCAAAGGATCGGTGTCGGTGTTACCAAGTTAGGTACAGAAAAAGCCATTTCTCTTGGCGCCTATGCTTTTGCGCTGGAGAAATTAGATTCTTAATAAGTGGGTCAAATCTACGTTTGAGCTATAAGTGTTAAAGAATCAAAGTCATATACACTTTGTATACAAGAAATGCTTAAGATCTTTAGTTATAGATCTGATCTATTATTTGGAGTGGACCTCACTTATACTTTTTGATGTCGGGAAAGATATGATCCCATTTTTTTCATTGCTACAGCTAAATGGGATGCTGGTATAGCTGTGTGAACTATTCTGAACAACCCTTTTTTCCGGTGGCCGAAACCTGCGCCGGGGGTCAGGAGGACACCTGTGTTTTTATAAATATCCATCCACAGTTCTTCCTGTCCTTTGTCTGAATCTTCTTTTAAATATTTTGAAAGGTCTGCCCAGATGAACAGGCTCCCTCTGGCCGGTATATATGGGGCTCCGATCTTCCTGAGGGTTTTAACCACCTCTGTATAGCTTGCAGTGATCATTTCTTTGTTCTTCTGAACGAAACCTTTTATGAAATCACTTCTTTTGAACAATTCACTTACCATCCACTGCGTATGGTTTGATACCATATGCGGAATGTTTATGTTTCTCATGGCATTTATAAAATCTTCATTCAGTGAATGAACTATGCCGAAACGTAATCCTGACATGGCGAAATCTTTGGATAATCCGTACCACAGATGAAGAAAGTCGCTCTGAATATCCTTCATGATGGAAGCGAATGAAGTGAACACCAGATCTTCTTTATAATCTGCTGATATTAATTTGTCCGAAGTATCTATCTGAGACAGGGCGTAAATCTCATTTACGATCATATGTATATTATTTCCGATACACCACTCTGCCAGTTCTCGGAGCTGTTCCTCCCCATATATACAGCCTGTGGGATTATCGGGTGATGTGATCACCAGCAGTTTGAACTGTTTTCCTTCTGATCTGATCTTTTTTTTGGCTTCCTCCAGGAGTGGAACTGTGACGGGGGCAGCGGAGCCGGTTTCTTCTATATTATAGTGAGTTTGCAGATCGTACCTTTCTAATCCGCTCTTTATCCCCATATCTTTTGTGTACATCGGGTAGGATGGAGCGGGGATAACAACAACATCCCCTTTATTCCCGAGCAGAAAAGAACTGGTTTCAATTATAGCGGATACTCCGGCGGAGAATCCGATGCTGTCCGGATCGATGTGACATTTACACAGATGTTCTTCCATGAACAAAGCGATTGTCTCTCTGACCTCTGGATGTCCGATCGTTTCAGTATAATTTAAAACCCAGTCGGGGATTGTTTCTTTTGAAGTTATTCCGGTCAGTCCTTCCCTTATGACTCCGCTCATTAAACGGTTCTCCGCTACATTTAAAGGGAAAGCACCGTCCGGATTTGTTTCCGGGTCATAAAGATCCTGCATTGCATTGTGAAACAATTCCATGTCAACTCTTGTTGAACCTGAAGCCAGAGCATTTCCTCTTGTTGAAAGACCATTTTTGTTCATACCTGTCCTCACATTAATAATATTTTAATTTTCCTGTACCGAGAATAATAACAGAATAGGAATTGAGAATGGGAGCTTTATACATAAAAGTTTTTTCATAATATCATACGCTATATTTATCATTTCCCGGTCAGGGGTCGTGTCTTAATCTGCAGTTATCCCGAGGCTTCTTAATTTTGATCTCCTCGGAGATCCGTCTTTGTTATATTTTCTTATCTTATAGTATTGTTTTAACATCTTTTTCAAAGATTTGCGGGTCAAACCTTTTTTAACATCATCCGGTTCAATGAACCTATCCGGGAGACTATCATCCTCCGAGGTTATTCCTTCCCTTATATTCATGTGCCTTTCCAGAAAGTGAACCCTTTCTCCGGCTTTAAGGAATCCCTTTCAATATATAAAGATTATATCAATTTATTTTAGAATTTGAAATTTCGACTATTTCATGACAATAATTTTGATCAGAATGTGTGATTTTAGAACATTATGACACGAATTATGATTAATACTATGTTATTTATTATGAATAATCAGATAAAAGATCAAGTAACAGAACGGATTTTGTTACTTTAAGATGATATTAATTATGAAATGTTTTGATTCGTCCATTCTCTATCCCATCAATAGATTTCAACTTTTTATCTCTCTAAAATACAGCAAATATTACTAATCATTTTATTTTATACTTCAATAAGACAGGTCTAAAATATTTGGTGTCAATATATTTGTTTTTTTCTTATTAGGACTAACGGGGACAATGGGAGCTATTTTGGAGTTAACACAGAAAACTTTTCACTCTCATCTTAACCCAAATATTCAAAAAAGTAGTTTCCTCTATCATGAATTAATAGTATTATTGTCAAGAATATTTCTAATGACTTTTAGAAATTCATTTATCTGAATCGGTTTTTGTAAAATTATATCTACTATGCAATTTTTTTCGTTATTACTTTTCAATAAATCACTTAATCCGCTGCACAATATAATAGGAATATCTTTACGGATGGATTTAATCTTCTCTGAAAGTTTTAACCCTGTCATATTAGGCATTGTCATATCTGTAATAACAAGATCAAATCCGGATGGATTGCTGGCAAACAATTTATAAGCTCTCAAACTGGAATTCTTTGTAATAACCTTGTACCCCATAATTGTTAACATCTCCTCGTAGACTGCAGTTATAGTAATTTCATCATCTACAAACAGTATTGTTTCTGTTCCCCGGAGTAACAGTTCTTTTTTCTTTCTCTCATGTTTTTCGAAAGTTCCTGATATCGGTAAGAAAATTGATATTGATGTACCTTTCCCCTCTATACTAGATACCGAAATATCTCCTTTATACCGGGAAATTATGGCATGGACTGTAGCTAATCCCATTCCGGTTCCGAGGTCTTTTGGTTTTGTCGTAAAAAAAGGAGTAAAAATCTTTTTTTGCAGTTTAGTTCCCATTCCTTTACCATTATCTGCAACAGTAAACTTTAAATATTTTCCCTTATCCAAAATACTATTGCCTTCATTATTTTGTTTGATGTGCACCTCTTTAAGAGTAATCTTCAGAAGCCCTTTGTCACCTTGCATAGCATGAATTGCATTACTACATAAATTCATTAATACGTTATAAATATCAACAGTATTTCCAACGATCATTCTATCTTTTGCTTTAATATCTAGTTTGACTTGGACCGTTGATGGGATAATAGGTTTTACTAGTTTCATGACATCTACAATGACTTGAGCAAAATTCATTTCCGTATTATTACTCTTTGTTTTTCTTGTAAACATCATAATATTTTTTATTAATTCCTTGCCACGCAATGATGCATTTAATATCAGTTCCAGATTATCCGTAACAGGAAAATTTTTCTTAACATTAAGAAGTGATAATTCAACAAGTCCAAGTATTGAGCTGAGGATATTATTAAAATCATGTGCAATACCACTTGCAAATTTTCCCAATGCTTCCATTTTTTGTGAATGAACGAGTCTTTGTTCAAGCTGTTTTCTCCGAGAAATATCCCTAATAATTCCTTGGGAAGCGATCCCTTGCTTATAATCAATAAAGGAGACGGAGAATTCTACTTCCAATTCTATTCCGTCTTTATTTAGAATTGTAAATTCATAATTGTTTTCAACTTTTTTTCCATTTTTTATATCGGCATCTCTTTGTCTAATATAATCTTTATATTTAGGTGCTACCAGATTCATTAGGTCAAATTCAGGATCTTGAACTTCATCTTCGGTAACTCCGAACAACTCTTTAAATTTTTTATTTATAATTTCAAACTTACCTTTATAAAGGAGATAGATTGCATCATTTGACTCTTCAATTAGTTTTCTGTATTTTTTTTCACTTTTTTCAAGTTCCTTCACAACTCTTCTTTGATCGGTAATATCTTCTTTAAAAGCAATATAATTAACTATATCACCTTTATTATTTCTTACGGGAGTTATTGTTGCATATTCCCAGTATAACTCACCATTTTTTCTTCTATTACACAATTCGCCCTTCCAAACTTTTCCTGATTTAATTGTTTCCCACAACTCCTTGTAATAATTATTAGGTTTGATTTCGGAATTAAGAATTCGGGGGTTTTCCCCTAATAACTCATCAATTTGATAACCTGTTAATTTAGAAAATTTAGGATTAACATATTCTATATTACCTTCAGAATCAGTAATAACTATAGCAATACTGCTCTGTTCGATAGCGATCAAAAGTTTCCTGTTTTGTTCCTTTGTTTCAACAATTTTGGTAACATTAGAAATATATCCCATATAATATATGATATCCCCATTATCATTTCTTAGTATATTTGTAAAATCATCTATATATATGATTTTTTTATTCTTTGTGATTACTCTATAGGGTTCATGAGAAAAAAATTCGGAATCGGACTTACTGTTTTCAATTACTTCTTTTGCAACCCTTTCCAGATCACCCGGATGAATAATATCCGAATATCTAAAATGATCACAAAGCACATCTTCAACTGAATATCCTAATATGTCTTTAACATTTTCGCTTACATATTTGACCGGCCAGTTTTTTTTATTCTCCCATTTAAAAATTACCAATGGTCCTTTATTAAAAATCCTCTCCAACTCATTCATTACGACCCTCTTCTTATTTTTATTAATAATATACTGTTTGATTTAATTGATCGCCATTCTTTCCTTGATCCATTCTTAAATTAACATAAATTATAATCAGTCATTTTTTTCTTGTCAAATTGAGGATTTAGTTTTGTTTCCTACATTTAAGAAAATTTTGTTCCGATTTTGCTGGCAAAAGTTGGAAAATTTCTTTAATATAGACTGATATCTTCTAATTCTGTTCATAACATGGATTAATCTAAAAGACTAAGAATTGTCAGACAGGATAGGTCATTCTTAATACCGTCTCATATGTTCTTAGTGATTTTGTTTTCTGGAAGTACTTTTTTCTCCTTTATCAGATCTGATTTGTTTGACAAGTTTCTCAATAAGATCATGCAGATTCAGCTTTCCCATATTAAGTACGGGTTCTCAAGAACCCCACAAATCTTCTACAGGAAGTTTGAGGTCCAGTTCATCCTTAGGATTATTATAGTAATATAGTCAATAGAATATTTCGTGCTCAATTCGTTGATAATAGAGAAGATAATCAGGAGGCTCATTTGTTACTTCTCAAATAAAATTCAATAATTTATCAAAAAATGTTTGCATCACTATTGTTAGTGAAAAACATCCGTGAAGCAAGTTTGCCAAAGAGTATAAAATAAGTATCTGCATCTATTGAATATAAGAGAAACAAGTGAAGTCCTTTGCGCTTTCCCGAAATCTCTCTTTCGACTTAGTATAATCAATACCTCTTTGTAACAAGTAGATCGCTTAATATTTTCATTAAGACTCTCGGTTGTTACAAAAGTCATCAGAATCCTAAAGGGCAAATTCTACATCAGCAGGATTGTCATGGTTTTTTTCTGCGGACCACATTTGGTACTAGATTATGAGAATATGATTAAATATTTTTCCGAAACGGTCCATATTGGGCTTGCGGGTCAACATGGGCGGGTCATATCGACCCGCCAAAAGGTTGTTATGGGAAATCTCCTTTCCACCGGGAGTTTTGAACTTTTGCACAATTGGCACAAATAATGCATTAATACGTCAGAACATGATAAAAAAAATATTATTAGTTGATGATGAGGAATTTTTTCTCAAAGGGCTCAAAGAGGGTCTTGATGAGTTTAAAGATATATTTGTGACTGATATCTGTTTTTCCGTAGATGAAGCAAAAAAACTTAATAAGAAAAACAATTATAGTCTTATAGTCTCGGATATCAGGCTGCCAAAAAAAAGTGGATTGGATCTTTTTGTTTATTTGAAGAAAAGAAAATTCAAGGGTGGTTTTATCGCAATGACTGCATACGGTACTGAAGAGTTACTCAAGAATGTAAAGGAATTGGGAGGTCTTGATGTTATATTCAAACCCTTTAATTTTAAGTGGTTCAAAGATAAAATTCTTGACTATTTTTCTGAAAAGGGAGTATCCGGTACTATCAATTCCATTGATCTCACTTCTGTTCTGCAAATGATAAATCTTGAAAAGAAGTCGATAACCGTGAAAATCAGCAACAATGAGGATGCTGGATTCTTATGTTTTGAGAATGGAGACATTATTCACTCTAAATACAAAGAATTTGAGGGTATTGACGCAGCTAAGCATATTATATCAATGAATAAAGGTAAGTTTTCATTTGTAAAAAACGGGGATATGGTTCACAAGTCAATTGATGTACCGTTTATTACATTGATGATGAATGCAATGAAGTTCAATGATGAAGATAATTTTAGAAATAGTGAAGTAAATAATTTAAAGGAGAATAAAATGAATGTAAAAAAACTTGAACAAGCTATCGAAGTATTAAAAACGAATCTTGGAGAAGGACTTTTATCTACTGATATCTGGGACTCTGGAGATGGTCAACCTATTATGGGTTGGAATAGCAATCCTGTTGCTACAGCTCTTTTTAATCGAATTACAGGGGATGTAAGCTCATCTCTTAAAGATTCTGGCTTCCCAAGTTTAGGTCGATATTACATTATGGACCTCGTGGATAGCAAGATGGTAATTGTTCTTACTATGGGAGATTATCAATGGGATTTGTTTCTTGATGCTTCGAAAGTTCAACTTGGGCTTTTGTTAAATGTAGCTATTCCCAAAGCAATTGATTCGTTTGAAGAAGCTATTTCAGATTAAAGGAGAAAAAAATGGGTGGAAATCTAGAAAAAATTTATCAGATTGTTACAAACAAAGCAGGTTTTAAAGGACGTATGAGGCTTGCTGTAAAAACAGGACTTTCAAGAGTTAAAGCTGCTAATGTAGAAGATAATCCCGAGCTTTTGTCAAAATTTAAAAAAGCAGCAGATGAAATTATTGGAGTGGATATTGATGAGTTTTTAAAAGGAGGGGAAAATGGCTGAATTAAAACTTAATCATCGTTTTGATATCAAAACAAATCGCCAGTATTTGAATGATCAACTTACTGTACTACATTGTCATCATTATGCAATTCTTTTTACGCAGCTTGGACTTGATGCGAAACAGCTGGTAGACGGTACAAAAATTCTTCAGGAATCGGCGGAAGATACTTTTTTTAAAGTTCTGACATCTTATTATAAAAATAATAATGTTATGGATATTGAAGATCGTATTAGTATTGCTATGCAGATGTTCTCAGCGGTAGGTCTGGGTAAAATGGTCAAGAATTCTCTAGATGAAAATGGAGGAGAAATTGAAATGCCCAAAGCTTATCTTGATGAAGGATGGATTTTAAAGTGGGGGAAAAACAATGAACCAGTTAATTATATTGGAATGGGATTTGTAGCAGGGATGGTTGCTGCAGTTTTTGATAAATCCATAAGAAGTTACAAGGTCACCGAAACTCAAAGCAGGGTAATGGGAGCAGATAAGTCTGTCCTTAAAATCACTTTATAAGGAGGTAAAAAATGGCAATTGATAGAAAAAAAATTATAGATGATATGTCAAAGGTTTCTGTAGTAGCAAATGCAGATGGAATAATTCCTGCATTTAATGTTTTGGTTAATTCTTTTCCTGCAGATTTTTGGAATGAATTCACAAGGCGAATGATGAATGCAGTTGAAGATGATATTAAAGATGCCGTAGAAGAACTTCTGATAAATGCTGCTCATGAGTGCGGTTATCATACAGGTTATGGAATTATTACATCAAAAGAATGGGATGCAATAGTAAAACCGATGGTTGAAAACGTTGAAGATGTTCTGTATGGAGCTTTCGCAGTATTCACAGCATGGGGATGGGCAGATGCAGAGATAACAGAACTCATTCCTGGTGAAAAAATGGTAATCAGTTCTTCTAATTATTATGAAGCAGATATCGCTGATAAATTTCCAGGGAAAAAAGCTCCTCGATTGAGTGCATATATGATAAGGGGGGTCAGTGGTGCTTTTATGGATCTTGCTTATGGCGGGGATTATGATAAGACTGGTAACTCCGGAATATATACTTTCCGTTGTAAGCAGACCAAGGGGATAGAATTAGGTGATCCGTATGGAGAATTTATTGTAATGAAAAGTGAAGAATACGAGAATATGTGATTTGTCTGTATATTTAAATAATGCTGCGACATCCTTTCCAAAAGTTCCTGGTTTGGGTAAAGAGGTCGCAGCATTTTTAGAAAAAACTCCCAAACATCCCGGAAGAACCGGAGGGGGCAATGAAGATGTTTTGAATCTGTGCCGATCAGAATTAGCGGATTTAATAAGAGAAGAAGATCCTTCTGATATTGTACTTTGTAAGAATTCCACCGAAGCTTTGAATATTGTAATTCATGGGCTTGAGTTGAATGGGGTTACTGTGGTGACCACAGCAATGGAGCATAACTCTGTTTTAAGACCTCTTTATATTCTTCAAAAGAAAGGAAAAATTAAACTTGAGATTGTTCCTTGTGATAAAGAAGGGAGAGTGTTGGCACGCAAATGGGAAAAAAAGATTGCGGAAGTTTCACCAAAGTTAGTTGTATTAAATCATGCCTCTAATGTTACTGGGGCCGTAAATAACGCCAAACAATTATTGTCTTATGCAAAAAAGCATGGTTGCATAACCATACTTGATGCTTCGCAATCACTAGGATTGATTGACATTAATAATAAAAAGCTGGAATCAGATGTTATTGTTTTTACTGGTCACAAATATCTTCTTGGTCCCACCGGTACGGGAGGATTTTATGTAAATAAAAAAATAAACATAGATCCGGTATTTGTAGGTGGAACTGGTGTAAGAAGTGATTTGAGGGAAATGCCACCCGAAATGCCTTTCAAACTTGAAGCAGGAACTCATATTCTCCCGATGATTGCAGGGTTGCTTCATAGTTTAAAGTGGAATAAGGAAAATCCCATTCATTTATCAGAAATGGAAATTTTGACCAACAAGCTGGAACGGGGCCTTTTGGAAAAAAAAGTTAAGGTTATAAAAGTGAACGGAGAGCGTACATTTATGGTTTCTTTTGTAATTCCAGAGAAAAACCTGAATGAGGTTGGATTTGTCCTTGAGCGTGGTTATGATATAATTTGCCGAACCGGTCTTCACTGTGCTCCTTTGATCCATCAATGTATCGGGACTGTTCCAGAAGGATCTATACGTTTTAGTATTTCTCGTTTTACAACCAGAGAAGAAATTGATTATACAATCAATGCTGTCGGTGAGTTAATGTATGAAACTAATTGAAATTAAAAAAATAGAAGATTGCTTTGATAGTAGTGTTATTTTTGAATATTTTTTTGATCAAAAAATCAGTAAAAAATTAATGAAAGGGTTAGCTCAATATGGGGCATTGAAATATTATCCGAATTTTGAAAAACCATTTTTTAAGATTATAACAACTGAAAATGTTCAGATAAAGGGAATTATAGGAGATAAAAGTTGTGAAGTGGTATATCCCAGTGAAAAAAAAACAGAAAAGAAACATTCTTTTGAAAAGAATTTACTTGCTTTGTTATGATGAGGTTGGGCATTGGTATATTTTTTTGCAATACAGATTTACATTACAAAATTGAACTTATTATTAACACTTTAAAAGAGATTAAATTACCGAGTAATATACTAATGAATAGTTTCCCAAATGAGGTGTTTTGTAATTCTTTCGAGAGTGTGAAATGTTTTTT
>Ga0256845_1002905_pt1 | contig 12039 bp, 12 predicted proteins | sample RiftiametaG_FD_189101 | JGI IMG/M metagenome (GOLD analysis project Ga0256845, IMG submission 189101) | Tube worm associated microbial communities from hydrothermal vent at the East Pacific Rise, Pacific Ocean - Riftia | ecosystem: Host-associated > Annelida > Integument > Unclassified ... | reverse complement strand
GCCCTTTAAATATATCCATAGATATGCAATTTACAAAGATTATATTATGTAGCTAAGTGATTATCTCTATACATTTTTATTTTAATAATGATTCAATGGCCTTAATATGCTTTTTGAATGATGACTTCCCTTCTGGTGTAGCAAAATATTTGGTATTGGGTTTACGATCAATAAATTCCTTTTCAAAAGTTATGTACGCCACTTTTTCTAAGGCCTTTAAATGGCTTGCTAAATTTCCATCTGTGGCATCTAGTAAATTTTTTAAGGTATTAAAATCAAGGAACTCATTGACCATAAGTGCCGACATAATTCCTAGGCGCATTCTGTTTTCAAATGCTTTGTTGAGGTCTTTAAATGCTTTCACGACCCATATTTAGATTGCATAAAAATGCCATAAACAATATGGAGTATGCCAAAGCCAAACGCCCAAAAGAATAAGCCATACCCAATAAAAAGCATGGCGACTAAACCCAACACTATTTCTACCATACCCAGCGTGCCAACCTCCTTAAAAGTGTATTTACTTGCGTTTACAAGTGCCAGTCCATAAAATATTAAAGTAAATGGAGCTAGTAAACCTATTAATCCTTGTTGAAGTAGAAGTAAACAAAGGAGACCTCCAGTTACCAATGGTATGGCCAAATTAATAAGCAAAAGCCTTGTTTGAGCATCCCACAAAGGTTGATTCAATTTTTTTGCTTTTCGTTTAGTAAAAAACACCCCTGCTAAAACTGCAGCTATTATTGTTGCACATGCAAGCACTAATAACTTAAAAGTAATTCCTTCGCTTCCAGGTTGAGCTGTGTACTCCATCGACAAAGATGCATAGATCATTGAATGGGCAAACCAAGCTGCGATAAGTGCAATAACTCCTGCTGCTATCCCCGACATTCCACTTAAAGAAATGAATTTCGAAGATCGATTCATCATCTCTTTAATCTCTTTTAAGTCTTCGATGTATTCCTCTTTATCTTTCATATAAAAGTACTTTGTATTTCAAAGTTAATAAATAAATTAACAAAAGCAAATAGCATCCCACAATCAATTGGTGCAGAAAACTGGTAGATGGTGTGTTAATTGCCCGTTGGATACGGGCGGGATTACCTTGTCTTACGCAAGGCAATGACGACAGGAATGAGAATAGAGCAATAAATTTAACATAATCAAAATCTCCACTTCCCCAAACCCACACGTCATACTCCGAATTTCCATTTCGGAAATATAGGGCATCCCACAAGTGATAAATAAGTTAAATACTATCCAATTCGCATCCGTATGAATAAAGTTTTTTGGTAAGGGTTGCCATTATTATCAGAAATAAAAATAAGGGCCTTTCCTGAAGCACTAAAAGACACCCCTTCAATATTATCTATTTCAGGAGAAGCGGAAAAGTTGGTGAGCAGTTTAACTTTCTTTACCTCATTTCCTTCTTCTGGAATTGCTGCTTTATAAATACGAATAGAGTTTCCTTTAGGACCTAGCCAGGCTCTTTCTACAATAAGTAAGGTTGAATCATTAAGCGTTAATAGCTCAGTAATGCCATTATCTTTTCCCTTATCATCAGGTAGAATATCTAAGCTGTAGTTGTAAACCTTTTCTGTTTTCTCGGCCAAATTATAGGCAATAATACGGGTTTCATCACCTGTTTTTGGCCGCTCTAAAGCCATATACATAATATCACCATTAGGACTAAAGCATAGCCCTTCATAGCCTCGGTTATGACGCTGTTCGGCTCTAGAGGTGTAAACAACCTCTAGTTCCAATTTAGCATTTACACGATAAATATAAGAGGTGCCATCAGCCTCTTCGGCTATATATAATTGATTGTCTTTGGGGTTAATACGTATAGATTCTGCTTCTAATGGCCCGTGATTTAAATAGATAATACTATCAATTTTAACCGAGATACCAGTCGCCAACATTTCTATTTCAGCTAAAAAAATATGCGCTTTCTTCCTCGATTGAGGAATTACATAATAGTAATTTCCATTTCCTGTGTATTCAATTCCAGAAAGTTCCTCAATGGTTTCACCTAAGAATTTTGCCTTATGATCGAAAACACTAATATCCTTAAATATAAGCGTATCTATCCTTTCTTGCGCAAATGAATTTTCTGATAAGAATATTAGAAAGAAGGCGTAAATGCCAAGCTTACATCTACTTAACATTCCGGTATATGGTTTAACTCTCCTTCGCTACTTGCTACTAAAACGGCTACTGTTGCATCTCCAGTTACGTTTACTACTGTACGAAGCATATCTAACGGTCTATCTAAGGCAATTATTAATGCTAATCCTGCAGGGTCAACACCGATAGCCCCTAATACAATAACCAACATAATTAGGCCTGCGCCTGGTACGGCTGCTGCTCCAATAGAAGACAGCGTTGCAGTAACTACAATGGTTAACTGATCCATTAATGTTAAATCGTGGCCAAAGGCAACGGCAATAAATACTGCTGATATAGCTTGATGAATACTAGTGCCATCCATATTAACGGTGGCTCCCATAGGCAGCACAAAACTTGTTACTTCTTCAGAAACTCCCAAATTATGCTCCACTCTTTCCATTGTTAATGGTAAAGTAGCAGCACTTGAACTGGTAGAAAACGCTAACAGCTGCGCTGGGAAAATAGCTTTAAAAAAGTCGATATACTTAATTTTTGTAAACGAGGTTATGATAACCGGGTAGAATACAAAAATCATAAATACAAGCCCAAATACTACACTTAGCCCATATACACCCAGCGCTTTAAAAAGATCTAAAGCTCCTGCGGGGTCGTCTCCTGCAACATCTACAATAAGGCCAGCAATTAATGCGGCTACTCCAATAGGTGCATATTTCATTATAATATCCACAATATTCAGAATGATATTATTTACGCCATTAAAGAAAGCTTTAACAGGTGCCACAACTTTTTGATCTCCCAGAACCATTGCAATGCCAAATAGAAAGGCAAAGAATATTACTTGTAGCATTTTACCGTTAGTGCTCAATGCTTGAAACAAATTAGAAGGAACAATATCTTCCATTACTTGCAATGGGCGCGATTCTTTTACATCAGAAGCCTTATCCTGTTTTACCATCGCATCTTTGGCAAACTTTTCTTTAAGCTCCATTCTTTTTTCATCTGGCAAATACGAGCCAGGGTTAACCACATTGGCTATTAATAAGGCAAATGCAATAGCCAACACAGTGGTTGTTAAATATAGTCCTAAAGTCTTTCCTCCAATACGCGAAAGTTTGGAGGTATCGGTCATATTAGAAATGCCATCAATTAATGAAACCAAGATTAATGGGATAGCAATTAGCTTTAACATACTAACGAAAATGTTACCAAATGGCTTAATCCAATCGAGTACAAATTCGTTGCCTCCAAAAAATATAGCAACTACACCAATTGCTACTCCTATAAGCATGCCAAGGCCAATTTTGGCTACCAAAGACATTTTTTTCATTATTTGATTATTAAGTATAAAAAATAGAACCTACCGTGGTTACTAATCCTCCAAAGTAGTGGTTTGTGCTCGCAATACAAAGTCGGCAAGCACAATGGCAGCCATTGACTCTACAATTGGCACTGCTCTAGGCACGACACAAGGATCGTGGCGGCCTTTGCCTTTAATGGTTGTGGCCTTGCCATTTTCATCAACTGTTTGCTGCTCTTTCATAATAGTAGCCACAGGTTTAAAGGCTACTTTAAAGTAAATATCTTCACCGTTTGAAATACCTCCTTGTATGCCACCAGAGTAATTTGTTTTAGTTGTGATTTTTTCTCCTGCCTCAAATAAATCATTATGGTCGGAGCCTTTCATTGATGCTCCCTCAAAGCCACTTCCAAACTCCACACCCTTAACAGCATTAATAGAAAACATGGCGTGCCCTAAGGCCGCATGTAGTTTATCAAAAACAGGTTCTCCAATACCAACAGGCATGTTAGTTACCACGCAAGAAACTACACCTCCTATGGTATCGCCATCTTTCTTAGTTTGCTCAATCAAACTAATCATTTCCTTGGCTACAGTTTCATCTGGGCAACGTACCATATTGGTTTCAGTCAAAGGTAAATCTAGGTTTTGGTAAGGCTGATTTAGGGTTACCGTACCTGCTTGGCTTACATAAGCCTTTATTTTTATGTTTTTATGTGCTAATACCTGTTTTGCAATTGCACCTGCAGCCACCCAACCTGCCGTTATTCGAGCAGAGGTTCTTCCTCCACCTCGGTGATCGCGATGGCCGTACTTTTCTTGATAGGTATAATCTGCGTGTGAAGGACGATATACATTGGTGTTATGCGCATAATCTTTAGAGCGTGCATCGCTATTCGCTATTATAATAGTAATAGGAGAGCCAGTTGATTTATTTTCGAATACTCCCGAAGTAATTTCGAATGCTTCGGTTTCGTTTCTAGCCGTAGTTATTTTGGATTGGCCCGGTCTTCTACGTAGTAATTCCGATTGAATAAATTCAGTATCGATAACCAATCCTGCTGGGCAACCATCTATAACTACTCCAATAGATGGGCCATGTGATTCTCCGAAGGAGGTTATTCTAAAAATTGTTCCGAGGGTATTGCTCATATGTATTGGCCATAAAAACTCTAAGACCCCTAGTTGCACGCATTAATCCGTGAAATATTTAATGAGCCTCATTGCCTGTCTGGCATTAATTTAATAACGATTTCTAAGCCCTCAATTTATAAATCAAGAAAGCTGAGATGCTTATTACCAACAAAATAAAGACATTCATTGCAATTCTAAGGATAGGCCAATCATTTTGATACATAATTTCATTGCTTTCAATTTCTATAAGATCGTAAAATGAGCCTAAATCGTTGGAGATAATCGATTCGTTTTTACGGCTTTCACCTGTTACTATTAGCACCACATTCGATTTTAGAGTGTCGTAATTATTCTTTCGTAAATTGAAAAATATCCACTGAAAATGCTCCCCTAAATTATAACTGCCCGGTTCTTTAGGTATGCCATAATAATTAAAGGCTTTTGTACCCGTAACTCTGTTGCCCGAACGATTAATTTGCTGACTAGTGTTGGGCGGATACAATTCAATATTTTCAGCTTCCGTAATAATAGGAGCTGTAACTCCTGCCACATTGCCTTCTCCGTAAATATTAAAATCGTATTTAAAACTTTCTCCTGTATTCAATTCAGTTTTATCAATTCGTTCCCTCAATTTAAAATTACCAACAGCCACTTTGTTTTTCATTGGGTGAGCTGGAAGCTCTTTAACTTTTACAACAACTGTTTTACTTCTAAACTTTTTAAGGCTCTCTTGTCGATTTTGGCCAAAAAAAGAGGGGTTCTTAGCCACCTTGTATTTTATCATTTCTAACCCAACAGAGGGGAAAACAATGTCTTCGTTATTAAGTGGGTAAAAGGCTCCTTGGTACACTTTATACTGTGTATAATTTTTGCCATTGATCTCTACTCGCTGCCCGTTAATTTGTTCGATGCTAAAATTCTCTTCCCAGCAAGAAGCCGGCTTAACCACTTTTAGAATTTCACCCAACTGTCTTCCTAAATCGTAAAATTGTAGGGGCGCCCTGTTGGCTTCTGCTACATAAAAAGCCAAGGTTGTAGTAAACCCTTCACCCACATACACTGATTTTTTATCTGTAGATAAAGCAAAAAAGGCATCTTCTTTAATGTCAACAAATTCAGTTGGAGCACTTCGCTTTCTTCCAAAAAAACTATCAAACGGATCATTGTAATTATGCTGTTGTTGAACTGGTTCTTTAACTGTAATGGTAGTTCCTGGTGATTTTAGCAAATAGCCATTTACGTTAATTTCGAAGGCCGGCAATGAATAACTGCCTTTGCCCGAAGCGCTATAGTTCATTATAATACTGTGTGTGGAAGACACCCTACCATTTACAATATTAGTTTGGCTAGAAGAGGATGTACCTAGTTTTCGTAAACCCTCAATATCAGGAAACTTGTCGTACGACTTGATATTGCCGTTTTTTGAAACAATAGAGACAGAAAATGTCTGGTTTTGACCAATGGTATTCCTGCCCAATTGAATGCTTAAATCCTGCCCTTGAACAAAAAGCGAGAAGAAAGAAAGTAGTATGATAAACGTGTACTTCATATATAAATAATAGCAACCACAAATATGCATGACCGGGTTGAAACTGTGGCAACCGATTATAAAATTTTCTTTGAAATGGTGCAGATTTATTGTAAATTTCATTTCCATATACGAGAAGTGCGAACTAATCGTTTAAGTGGAAATGTTCTTAAAAATAATTAACCATTTATGTTAGAATATGTAAAAACCATTTTAAAGAAAGTGAGTTTTGATTTATCACTTTTTGAGAAAGAGCTTTTGAAAGCGATTGACAATTTACTCCTTAGAGAGATTAAAATACTCAAACGCTGGTGTTACCGATCTTTTAGCAAGTCGTATAGACCAATTTTAGATCGTTGTTTTGTAATAGCAACTTAAAAAATATTTAACCATTTAACACCCGATTATTAGCTTAATCGGGTTTTTTTATGGCCGAAAAAAGACAAAGCTTATCTCCTTTTGTTGGCTCTACCTCCTTTGAAAAACTCAACCTTAATTTGTTTAATTAGGTGATTGAGGCGTTATTTTTATATGCGCTTCAGCATCTTTTAAAGTTATCACTTTTTTGTCTCCAATAAACTGAATGTACTCAGGGCTATTTAATAGTTCGTGTGTAAAAGGAGCACCTTCAAGATCTAATTCTCGTATAATTAATCGCTCGGTTGTAAGGATCGTTTTAATGAGATTTAAGTTGTTTATTAAACTTAACCTTTAACCCTATATACCCATTAATTCCTGGGTTAGGAATTCCAAGTGGTTTAAAGCGCGCAAGGTGATCGATGTAAGTAGTATTAAGCACGTTTTTTATCCCTAATCTCATTTCAATGGGTTGCCCTTTTGTTCGTAATACCAGATTCATTCCAATATTTAAGATGTTATAACTGGCAGTAGATGTTTCAAACTGCCCCGCTCTGTCTTGTGTAAACTTGTATATGTCTTGTACGTGAATATCTTTTACCCTGAATTTATTACTAGAAGTAAATTCAACTTTTAACGTTGTATTAATGTTGGTAGCAGGTATTAATGGAAGTGGCTTGTCTGATTCATCCTGCGCATATACCACAGCCAAGTTGCTTTCTAAGTGCAACCAATGTATCGAATGTGGGTGATAATGAACACCAAATTCGCCTCCCATTAAAGTTGCATTGGTTTGTTTATATTCATACACCGCTGTATTTCCAATACTAGTGCCTGTGGGCGAAATAAAAATATAGTTCTTAATTACGTTCATAAATGGGTTTACAGAAACCTCAATATGTTTATTTCTAACATCAAACGAAAAATCAACTTGAGTGGCTTGCTCACTCACTAAATTAGAATTACCAATTTCGTAACGATTAGTGCCTTCGTGTACACCATTTGAAAGCAACTCTGAAGTATTTGGAGCCCGAAAACCAGAGGCTATATTTGCTCTAAGTGTAATTGCATTTAATGAATAAACCGCTCCTCCCGAATAATTTATACTCGTGTATTTTTTGTTAAGTAAAGGAAATTTTATTTGGGCTGCATCATCTAATCCTTGTTGTGAATCTATGGCACGCTGATCATATCTAATGCCAAATTGCAACTGTAATTGGTTAAGGTTAATGTTTGTTAAGCCAAACACGCCAATATCTTTTGTCGTAGCATCGGGCGTTAATTGCTCTTCGCCAGAATTAAGGTTGGTCTGCCACATTCCTTGCGAACCTATTATAAACTCTATTTTATCACTAACCATCGGAGAGGTCCATTTAAGGTTATAGGTACCCGTTCGTAGGTTCATATCAAGTGCTGCGGTATTTTCATTATCTTCAAACTCTTGTCTTTTATTACTTGTATAGCCCAATGTTAAATCCCAACTAGCGTCTCCTGTAAAAAGGGTGTTTTCAATACTTAAAGCATGGTTGCCAATTGTTTGAAATGGCAGTTGCATATCACGTGCAGTGGAAGAAGAGTAGGTAGCGTCTTCTGAAATTCCAAAGTTGTTAAGTAAATAGCTATATCTAATATTGCTTATCCAGTTGTTTTTATGGAACCCCAATGATGCTTTTACATTTTTTTCATTAAATCGAGTATTTATCACTCGATTCTCCTGAGGCGTATTATAGTCTGCGTGAGAAGATAAAGAACCAAACAAATTGAACAATACCTTTTCATTATGAAGCTTTAAACCCACATTATTAATGGAGCCCAAGGTATTTGATAAAAAGGTGGTTTGGGCAAATCCTTCTATAGTATTATGCGTTGCATAGCGTTCATCTACAAAATAAAGCACTCCACCAAGCGCATCGGAGCCATATAATAAAGAGGCTGGCCCTTTTATAACCTCTACACTTTCTATACCAACTTCACCAACTCCTAACCCGTGTTCTGATCCCCATTGTTGATTTTCTACCCTTATTCCTTGTGAGTAAGTAACAATTCTACTGCCAGATAAACCTCTAATAATAGGTTTGCCAATGCCAACTCCAGTTGTATTTTGCTCTACTCCTGCTATATTAGAAATGGCTTCGGCCAAGGTTAGAGGAGATGAATTTTGCAGTTCAGTGATTTTTTTTTGCTCAACACTTACTACATTTTCGTTTTGTAATTTACCTGTAGAAAAAGAAACAATAACCTCTTCTAATTCCATATGCGTTGGTTCTAAGTAAAATACTCGAGAAGAAATGGCGTTTAAATCCAATTCTTCCTTAAGCGTTGTGTAGCCGATAAATGAAATAAGTATTTGAATGCTTTTAGGATGATAATGTTCAATTTCAAATTGACCACTCATATCCGTAACTCTGCCTGTATTTAGTTCTACAAAAAACACATCGGCATAAGGTATTGGTTCGTTGGTTTCATTATCCAGTACGGTACCCGTAAACACTTGTGCATTAGCACTTAGTGCCCAAAGAGAAAATAATAGAAAGAGTAGAGATGTTTTGTTTAAAAAATGAGTCACTTTTTTGAGGTTGTGCTTAACAAAATTGATACTCAAATATACTTGGTTATCAACAAATGACTGTTATTTCAAAAAGTCTATATTTCTTTTAAGCCCACTAAACTTTGTGCGCTTTACGGCAGATTTTTTAAACACTTTGCTAAACACTTCTTGGGTTAATTCGTGCCATTCATTTTTAGTTAATCCTTCCAATTCTGGGTTTGGTTCAAAACGAGGTTCGCTGTGGGCAACCGAAAAGCGGTTCCAAGGGCATACATCTTGGCAGATATCACACCCAAACATCCAATCCTTAAATTTGCCTTTTACTGAATTTGGTAATTCCTCTTTTAGCTCAATGGTGAAGTAAGAAATACATTTGCTGCCATCTACCAATCCGGATTCTGTAATAGCATCAGTTGGGCAGGCATCTATACAGGCAGTACAAGTGCCGCAATGATTAGCAATAGGGCTATCATATTCTAAGTCTAAATCGAGAATTATCTCTGCTAAAAAGAAGAAGCTTCCTTTTTGTTTGGTTAGCAAAAGAGAGTGTTTACCAAGCCACCCCAAGCCACTTCTAGCCGCCCATTGCCGCTCCATTACCGGGGCAGAGTCTGTAAATACCCGGCCTTCAACCGCACCAATTTTTTCTTCCAAAGAACTAAAGAAGGCCTTGAGCTTATCTTTAATTACAAAATGATAATCTTCGCCATAAGCGTATTTGGCAATTTTATAAGTATCGTCTTTTACCAGATCTTTAGTTGGGTAATAGTTATAGGCTAGTGAAATAACTGATTTTGCACCAGGAACGAGCTTGGTAGGGTCTAATCGTTTATCAAAATGATTGGCCATATAACCCATTTGGCCGTGTTTATTATTGGCAAGCCAACTTTCCAATTGCGGAGCAATATCTGCTAAATGCTCTGCTTTGGAAATACCACAAGAGATAAAGCCTAGCTCCTTGGCTTTTGCTTTTATAAAGGCGGTATGATTTGTTTTCGTTGACATATGGATTTAACCGCAAAGGCTCTGAGATGCAAGGAAAAACATATACCTTTTTAACTTTGTGCTATTTCTCTGCGGCTTTGCGTCCATGAGGTTTCTAACTATCAAATAATTCCCTTGTTTTCCCCGGAGGAATAATTTTTAAATGTTTATAGGCCAATTCAGTTGCTTCTCTTCCTCGTGAGGTTCGCTTAATAAAGCCCTCCATAATTAAAAAAGGCTCATAAACCTCTTCAATAGTTTCAGCTTCTTCGCCACAGGCCGTAGCAATGGTAGAAATTCCTACAGGGCCACCTTTAAATTTATTTATAATAGTAGAAAGGATACGAATATCCATATCATCCAATCCATATTGGTCAATATCTAGCGCAGTAAGCGCCATTTCAGCAATGGGCTTAGTAATTATGCCATCCCCTTTAATTTCGGCAAAATCTCGGGTTCTACGAAGTAGATTGTTAGCAATCCGTGGCGTGCCTCTACTTCTACGAGCAATTTCTACTGCCGCGTCTGCATCAATTTTAGTATTTAGTATAGCAGCCGATCGTTTAATAATGGTCGCTAATAATTTAGAATCATAAAACTCTAACCGAGCATTAATACCAAACCGAGCACGTAAAGGTGCTGTTAGTAAGCCTGAACGCGTGGTGGCTCCTACTAATGTAAAAGGTGATAAGGATATTTGTACTGACCGTGCACTTGGGCCCGAATCCAGCATAATATCAATCTTAAAGTCCTCCATTGCTGAGTATAAATACTCTTCTACAATGGGGTTAAGCCTATGAATTTCATCTATAAAAAGCACATCGTGCTCTTCTAAATTAGTGAGTAAGCCAGCTAAATCACCTGGTTTATCTAATACTGGTCCCGAAGTAGTTTTAATGCCCGTATTTAACTCATTGGCTATAATATATGAAAGGGTGGTTTTGCCTAAACCAGGAGGGCCATGAAGCAATACATGATCCAAGGCTTCACCTCTATTTTTAGCAGCCTGCACAAAAATTCTAATATTATCTACTAACTTATCTTGCCCACTAAAATCCTCAAAAGATAAAGGTCTTAAGGCCTTATCAAAATCTTGATCTTCATTTGAAAGCCCAGTTCCATCTCCATTTAAATAATCTTCGCGCATACACTTTCTAGAATTTTTACTAAAATAAGGCTATCCATTTATAATTTTAGAATTCACCGTTTAATGATTCCTTTTTGTACTGTTTTCAAATACTATATCGTATTGCTATATCCATTTTTTAGTGGCCTTGCGTTCCATCATCTTTAGTAATAGCAAGTATATTATTGAGCACGGTTTCGCTCTAAGAGTTGTATTAGCTAAGTTAGTTCTAGTACACTTTTAAGCACCTTTTCTTTCAGCTGCTCTTTATAGTCGGTTAATTTTTGTGCTATAACATCATCAAAAGCACCTAAAATTTCTGCAGCTAAAATACCTGCATTTTTGGCGCCATCTAATGCAACTGTGGCTACAGGTATGCCCCCAGGCATTTGCAAGATTGATAGTATTGAATCCCATCCATCGATAGAATTACTAGATTTTATTGGCACCCCAATAACAGGCAATGTCGTTAAAGAAGAAACCATGCCTGGTAAGTGAGCTGCGCCCCCAGCACCTGCAATAATTACTTTTAGCCCTCTGCCTTTTGCGTGTTCGGCATAATTAAGCATTCTATGGGGCGTTCGGTGTGCCGATACTATCGTGAGTTCAAATTCTACTCCAAGCTCCTTTAAAATATCAGCAGCCTCCTGCATTATTGGCAAATCAGATTTGCTGCCCATAATAATTCCTACTTGTGGTTTGCTCATGCTATTACTTTTAAGGTGTTCTTCACAAATTTAGCTTTTCTTTTTAGTTCGGCTGCATTGGAATCGGTAATGGTTATATGGCCCATTTTTCGAAATGGCCGTGTTTCTGCCTTTCCGTATAAATGCACGTGTACACCTGATTCTTTCATAACCTCTTCTAGCCCGTGGTAAATTGCAGGCCCAGTATAGCCATCTTCGCCCAATAGGTTTACCATTGCAGAAGGGCTT
>Ga0256845_1002904_pt1 | contig 12039 bp, 10 predicted proteins | sample RiftiametaG_FD_189101 | JGI IMG/M metagenome (GOLD analysis project Ga0256845, IMG submission 189101) | Tube worm associated microbial communities from hydrothermal vent at the East Pacific Rise, Pacific Ocean - Riftia | ecosystem: Host-associated > Annelida > Integument > Unclassified ... | reverse complement strand
TACAAGACGCCGTTTGAATGTTTTGAGTGGGTAAGGATTGCATGGTTTTTCTCCGTTGATTGATAACGGGGAGAAATATACCCAATAGTTGGGTAGAATAGAATGACGCCTTAGAATGAACGGTTACATTGCTGGCGGCGTGGCATATGTCGTATATCGTTGTATTAGATTGATTCCGAGCTTGCTTCCGCCTTATAGTAGGTACTTAATCCTAAAGCGCGAGAAATAGCGCCACCCTGCAACGCGCCTGACGATGCGAACACCGGTAAGGTGACCATGCCACTTTTCACTACGTCATGTACACCACGGGATAGCACCCTTTTCACGACTTCAACTGATTATTCAGGTTAATATTTTAAGCAATGATTAAAAAAGATAAAATGAGCAGATCGCAATGTTAAAAATTGGACTAACTGGCGGGATCGCTTCGGGAAAATCCCAAGTTTGTCGATATTTCACTGAGTTGGATATCCACATCATTGACTCGGACAAGGTCGCTCGCGAACTTTTCGAGCCAAAATCACCACACTTGGCAAAGCTAAAAGTACATTTCGGTGACAGTATTTTCTTATCTAACGGCGAATTAGATCGAAAGGCTTTAGGTAAAATGGTATTTTCCGATAAACAACAGCTTGAATGGTTAAATGACTTTACTCATCCGCTAATCAATACAGAAATGAAACGGCAACTTGCAAACTACCGATCGAACTATATTATACTGGATATTCCTTTGCTGATTAATCAACAGGGAGCGATCCCGAAACATCTAAAACCACTAATAGATCGAGTTTTGGTAATTAATACCGAGTTAGAAACTCAAATAGAGAGGATCGTTAACCGTGATGGAATAACCCGAAAAGAGGCTCTCAACATCATCAATTCTCAATCGACTATACAGCAAAAATTATTATTGGCAGATGATATAATTGATAACAATGGTAGCCTTGCTCATTTGAAACAGCAAGTTCATCTATTACATGAGCAATATAACAACCTATGATACACAGTAAAAAGAAGGCGCAAGGAACGCAACAATGACGATCTCCGCTCAGAGTAACATCGCCCTAAAAACGATGTTGTTTGAATACCCACTGCAAGAAAATATTCGTCGCTATTTACGGCTTGAAGCACTGTTTAAACAATACCAAAGAAACCTGTTATCATCTGAAAAAGATAATCATTTTCATGCACTTAAGATATTATTTGAAATATTAGAAATTTTGGAGCGAGGCGATACTCGCGCTGAATTGATCAAAGAACTTGCTCGTCTTTTGGAATACTTTCACCAATTAGGAGCAAACCCTGAAGTAGATACCTCAAAACTGAGTAATTTCCTCAAGAAAATAAAGCAGCTCCAACAATGGACCAATACTTATCAAGGCAAGTTTGGTGATTTAATCCGAAAACATCCTTTTATTGAAGCGGTCAAACACCGTACCAGTATTCCGGGCGGCAGTTGCTCGTTTGATTGTCCTGACCTTCATTGGTTCCTGAATCAATCGCCAGATATTCGCCAGAAAGAGCTAAATTCCTGGATATCGGATATCAAAGGTGTTGAAACCAGCGTTGATGTGATCTTAAAACTAATTAGAGACAACGCTCAATGGCAAAACGAATGCGCCCCTCTAGGCAGTTTTATTCTGGAAACATCAGAAAATCCTTTGAAGTTGATCAGGATCAAGAATGTGGGCCTAACAGAAATTTTCCCCGAATTTAGCTGCGGAAAACATCGAAGCAGCATTCATTTTATGATGTTTAACTCGCTGCATAAAAAGATCCCTTTCAATGAAAAGGTCAATTTTGAATTGGCTTGCTGTGGTTAAATTTAGGTAAAATGTTGGTTCTAAGTTCTAAAGAAGTTTAATTTTTCTTACTAACCCTAATAAGGCAAGAAAAATAACACTCCAACCTAACGAACCACCACTACCATGAACCACCACATCAACAACGGGCTCCGGTCCGTCAAAAAAAGTGTCGTTGTTAGTCGATTCGATGGGTAAACCATTCAATGATGAAAACTCCTGTCCAGCATCAGCGATAATTTCTCCCGTCAAATAATCAATCAAATTGAGCTGAATATCATAATATCCGGCGGGATATCCTTCATTAAAAGTCAAGTCAATAAATTCGGTTTGATTTCCCAAACTAAAGTTATCAGAGAATACTGTTTGTTGCCAACCTTCAGCCCTATTAATAAGTATAATTTCGGCGTAAACTGTATCATCTAAACGCTGGGTATCGATATCGTATTCCAAAGTAAGATCGGTATAAAATCCATCCGCATCAAAATCACCAGATAAATCACTCGCTGTATAACCGATAAAAGTATCGCCGATTTCATCCTCCAAGGGTAAGGCAAATAGGTTTGAATTCTCTTCAGGCCCGATTGTCGCCACAATGCCGGAGAAACCAACTTCGTATAAATCGACTAAAAAATCATATTGATTAGCAGGAAAATCAGAATTTAAAGTAAAACTAACGCTATATTCATCATCACTATCATTGGAAAAAATAGTGAAATCCTCAGTGATCGAAAACTCGGTCCAAGGATCACCATTTTCACTGAAATAGATAATCGCGTAAACATCAGCATAATCTGCGGTATCAAGATCTGCGTCAAAATCAATACCAAACTGGCTGTAATAACCATCTCCATCACGATCGACATCCAAAAAGGTCGTTGCTGAATAGAAAGAAAAACCAAATGCCTGGCTTGATAACGTGGGTCGCTCTCCTCTTAATTTTTTTGATTTAGAATCAATTTTTGAGATTGACATTAAATCTCTTTTCTTACTGGATTGGCTTCTTCGACTGATTGAAATTTTTCCATCATTCTTAGCCACTAATACTTGCTGTGTGGAAGTATTCTCAACCGATGGTTTGATGCTCGATAACTTATCATGAGTAGAAGTAGAAGTATTACTTTTATTGTTAAGCGAGCTTGTAGCTTCTACTGCACTCAAATAACCAGAGCTTAATAGTAAAGCGATAATGGCGAATAAGTTCTTCATAGCTTTCTCCAAACGATTCTTAATCAAAGTAAATGAATTAAATTTTTGTCGCATTAAATCGCGATTTTCTCTATTAAAGCCTACTTAGACTGAACAAACCCTGAATCTTGTATCGGTGCATTTAGATATTGTTTTCCGAACGAGGATATGATCAACCCATCCATGTTACAGTGTCAGAAAAGGTACCATCAAAATTCTAGAGATTGCTGGATCAGCGACCCCATTTATGAAAATAATAGGAAAACCGATGAAAAATAAAAACATGATTCATATTTCACTCCTTTTGCTAGCAATACTTACTGTCGGGTGCAGTGATAAAGCAGCTGATTCAATAATAAAATCCAGCGACGCCACAAAAACGGCGCCAGAAAAAGAAACGACACTACAAACAGAGACAGCGAAACAAAACCCACGATTTGATATTTACAAAGAAGTGACGTTAACCAGCGATTTAAGCCATTTAAACGAAAATCAAAAAAAAATGATTGGGCTATTGATCGATGCATCCAAAATAATGGACGAGCTTTATTGGCAACAAGCCTATGGCGATAAAAAACAACTATTGGATTCTATAACAAATCAAAAAGCTAAACAGTTTGCCGATATCAATTACGGCCCTTGGGATCGTTTGGCGGGCGATCAACCCTTTTTGACAGAGTTTTCTGAAAAATCACCCGGAGCCAATTTCTACCCTGCCAATATGACTAAAGAAGAATTTGCTAAAGCAAATCTAACGGATGGCAAAGGGCTTTATTCGGTCGTTAAACGTAACGAGAAAGGACAGTTATTTACAGTGCCATTCCACAAACTATATGCTCACAAATTGGCTGAAGCTGGAAAAATATTGCTAGAGGCGGCTCACTATGCAGAAGATAAGGAATTTAAAAATTATCTTACGATGCGCGCCGAAGCTTTGATAAGTGATAATTTTCAAGCCAGTGATTTTGCTTGGATGGATATGAAAAACAATCCCGTCGAACTGGTTATTGGCCCTATTGAAACCTATGAAGATTTACTATTTGGCTATCGAGCGGCTTATGAATCATATGTACTAATCAAGGACTTATCCTGGAGTGAAAAGCTATCTCGATTTGCCGCTTTTTTACCAAAACTGCAAAAGGGATTACCCGTAGATGAAAAATATAAAAAGGAAATTCCGGGCACAGATTCCGACTTAAATGCTTATGATGTAGTTTATTACGCAGGGCATAGCAACGCGGGTTCAAAAACCATTGCAATTAATCTACCGAACGACGAACAGGTTCAATTAGCTAAAGGGACCCGCCGCTTACAACTTAAGAATGCTATGAAAGCCAAGTTTGATCATATTTTAGTTCCTATTGCTGGAAAATTAATTGCTGAAAAACAACGTCAGTTTATTACTTTTGATGCTTTTTTTGCTAATACCATGTTTCACGAAGTTGCTCACGGTCTTGGGATCAAAAACACTCTTAATGGTTCTGGCACTGTTCGGAATAGCCTAAAAGAAACAGCCTCCTCTCTTGAAGAAGGCAAAGCTGATATTTTGGGTTTGTATATGATTTCTGAACTTTACAAGTCAGGCGATTTAACCGAAGGAAAAATCATGGATAACTACGTGACTTTTCTTGCAGGTATATTTCGCTCAGTAAGATTTGGTGCATCCAGTGCTCATGGTAAAGCCAACATGGTTCGCTTTAACTTCTTTAAGGAATTAGGCGCTTTTAGTCGTAATGAATCAAACGGGCGTTACAGTGTCAACTTTGACAAAATGACCATTGCAATGAATCAACTTTCTAAATTGATTCTGACGTTGCAAGGTGATGGTGATTACCCTGGAGCGGTCAAATTATTAGCGACAAAAGGAATTATTAGCAAACAATTAGCCGCCGATCTAACATTGTTAGAAAAGGCCAACATTCCGGTTGATATTGTCTTCAAACAAGGTAAAGAAGTTTTGGGTTTGTAATCCTAAAATAATCGCGCTTGTACAACTCGAATGCAATTTACAGGTAGGAGCGTCCGTCTCAGCTTAAGGATTTGGCGGCCTAAGACTTTAATTCAGTCGCTCATTAAGCTGATAAACGACCATAAACCAAGTCATTCCTACCGCCATATTTTTGTCAGACTCAATTCCAACAATATCTTCCCGCCACTGGTTTGCTTCACCAATATCCTGCTTGTAGTCATCAAATATTTGTGATGTTATTTTAGCGTCACGAAAATCGTCTGGTATCCATTTATTTTGAAAGGCAAATTTTACCGCGTCTTCTTCATTTGGAAATTGCTCTTTCAAATCTCTTGCAAGTATTTGTCTGACGTGAGATGCAAATCCAGACCCCAAGAGATCAGCAATGTCTACAGAAGGCTCTTGAACCTGTAAATCAGTACTAAACTCAGATAACTTATCGCCATATTTATTTTCCATTTGCGCTATTAACTTACACTCCTGCTTGGAAAGTTTTGATATATCCCCATCAACAGCATTTAATTTTTCAGCCAACTGCGAAAAGATGACTTTATCTTCATCAGATAATTGCTTAATCATTTTACTTAATACATTTTTCATTGATCTTTTCCACTTCTATCATTTAGAACTTAATCCTAGAATAATCCGTTGAAGTCGTGGAAAGAGTGCTATCCTGCGGCGTGCATGAGCTAGTGAAAAATGGCATGGTCACCTTACCAGTGATGAGCCCCTTTTTTGCATAGCTAAGCGCATTGCAGGATGGCGCTATTTTTCGCGCTTCAACTGATTTTTCTAGGTTAATTATCTTGCAGGTTCAACTTTTAATCCTTTGTCTGCAAAAGACTGTAAATCAATACCAAATGCTGTATTTTCATAGGCTTTAGTAATCTTATAAGGATTTGATTCGCCATCCAATTGCATTTTAGACATATCAACAATACGCTCTTTTCTTTTCTGCTTATATTCATCTAATATCAGCAATACTTTCGGTTTTAGCTTTAATTTTCGATTTGCGGCAATGACAATACCAACTTCACCATTTTCCATTTCAACGATTGAACCCGGTGGATACAAACCACGCCATTCAACAAATTTGATCACCATTCGCTCATCAAAATGTGATTTTTTTCCAGCCATTAGTATTTTATAAGCTTCCACCACCGACATGGATTTTCGATACACCTGAGGGCTCGTCAATGACTCAAAAACATCAACGATACTCACTAATTTAACTTCGTTGGATAACTTGTCACCTTTAAGTCCGCGAGGATATCCTTGCCCTTCTAATCGTTCATGGTGATTAATCGCAATATCAATACAGCTAGGTGTTAGATCTTTCTTGCTTTGTAAAATTTCAAAAGCAAACTTGGGATGTTGAGCCATTGCAGCCATTTCATTTTGATTCAATCGTCCAGGCTTTGTTAATAATTTACTATCCACTTTTACCTGACCAATATCATGGAGCAACGCCCCCATACCGATATCTTCTAGTTGGGACTCGCTGTAACCGAGGAAGCGAGCAAAACCTATTGATAAAATACTGACATTCAACGAGTGCTCAGCTCTTGAGTCGCTTTTGCTTTTGAGTAACGTCATCATCAACATTGCATCTTCATTTTCTAAAACTTGTTTTACGTTTTCTTTAACCACATTGCGAACGCCGTGCAGATCGAAATCTTCTCCCAACATGATACGATCCATAACGCCTTTCATTAACTGTGACGATTTTTTAAAACGATGTGCCGCTGGTCGGATCTGGTTCTGAAGGTGGTGTTTTCCGGTTTCTGATACTCCCTTATTTTTTTCTATATATGAGGTGGAAGCACTAGTTGCCAGACGATAATTTTTAAATTCTGTTTCACTACGAAAATCAACGTAAACAAATTTACATTGACTCATAACAGCATCAATGTCCTGCTGGCTTTCGATACTAAATCCTTGTAATAAGAAATTGGACTCACTCCAATCCTTGTCAAGCTCACACACAAACATTCCAATTTGTAAGTCTTCAGAGAACACTTTGACTTTTTTCAGGTGTTGAAATGACATTAATGGTTCTCTCGCTTATATTTTTCACTTTGATAATTTTCAGTGAATTGGTAAAAAAACTCAAACATTTCCTTAAGTTTTGGATGTACTTGTTCAGCTTTTGATGGATCATACGTTAGCTTTTCTTCATCCATATAAGTAGCTTGAGAAAGTTCTAGCTGGATAGCATGAATTTTTTCTTTGGGTAGCCCATAAGCTCTTGTGATATAACCACCTTTAAACCGTCCATTCACGACTTTACTATATCCTTGTGGATACCAACCAGCGATCTGATCAATTAGTTTCTTTGAGCAACTATTATGATTGTAGTCGCCAAAATTAAAATCGGGTAATTTGCCATCGAAAAATCTCGGCACCACTGACTTGATGGAATGGGCTTCAAATAATAAGGCTGCACCAAATTTCTTTTTCATTTGAGCCAATGTTGTCTGTAATTTTTTGTGATATGGCTGCCAGAATTTCTCAACTCTTTCACCAATATCAAGATCTGATGGTTCTTTACCAAACTGATATATCGGTTGTTTATCAAACTGAGTGGTCGGGCAAAGCTCTGTGGTGTCCTGGCCCGGATACAAATTTTGATCGTCTTGCGGCCGGTTTAAATCAATCACGTATCGGCTATATTTAGGATTAATTAAATAACAGCCATCATTGACTGCAAACTGATACAGTTGATCTAAATACCAATCCGTATCAACCATTACTTTGGCTGACTCCGTCATCAAAGGTAACAAGTTTTGCGGTATTTGAATACCATTGTGCGGCATAGAAATTAAGATCGGGCGATCGCCTTCTACAAATTCAAAAACATCATTAGACATTAATATTAGCTCTCTGGTATTTTTGCGTTCAAGATACAGGCTGGTTATCAGATGGTCATCATTATATACCCAATCCACCTCAAAATGCCTGTTTCAAAAATCTAAAGGTGGATTGGGTATCAATCAGTAAATGTGTAAAACAATAATATTTATCATACTACCTTTCTTATATTGGCGCTTGTATATACAAGCTAGCGAGTGCATAATGCAACCATGAATAAGAATCCAACCCTATATACACAGGTAAAAAACTACGTACTAGCGGGCATCAGCGATGGGAGCTGGGGTAGCGGGGAGCGAGTGCCTTCAGAAAATGAGTTAGTGGACTTATGTGATGTCAGCCGAATGACCGCTAGAAGAGCCCTTCAGGAACTATTATTAGAGGGAACTTTAGTACGGTTCAAAGGCAAAGGCAGTTTTGTTGCGCAAGAAAAACAACATTCTTCATTACTTCAAATTAACAGTATTGCTAACGAAATTCGTCAGCAGGGGCATCGTCACCGCTCAGTTTTGTTGAAATTAGTCAGTATTGAGACGAGCCGGGAAATTGCAACAACGATGAAAATGGACGATAAAGGGCAAATTTATCATTCGCAGGTCTTACATTACCAAAACGATATGCCCATTCAATTGGAATATCGATGGGTTTTGCCAGCGGCAGCGGCGGGCTATATCGATCAAACCTTTATCGATAAGACGCCCAGTGAATATTTAACCCAAATAGCACCTGTTACAGAGGCTGAACATAAAATAGAAGCGGTTATCGGCAATACCGAATTTCGAGAATTATTGCAAGTTAACGCCGATGAAGCGTTACTACTACTCAAAAGAACAACATGGTGCGGCAGCCAACTGGTGAGCTTTGCTAAGCTTTATCACCCAGGTAAACGATACAGTTTTGGAACAAAATTCCAGCCCAAAGCATAACGATTAAATCAGATTAATTGAACGAGGAAATTAATAATGTCTAATTCACAAAAAAAGGATCCTAGGATCGATGGATCAAGAAAAATCAAAGCCCCCACGGGGACTCATTTGAATGCCAAATCCTGGTTGACTGAGGCGCCTTTAAGAATGTTGATGAATAATCTTGATCCCGCTGTAGCAGAGAATCCTTCTGCGCTGGTTGTTTATGGCGGGATTGGTAGAGCTGCCAGAGATTGGCAGTGCTTTGACGCAATCATTGAGCAATTGAAGAAGCTGGAAGAGGATGAAACTCTATTAATCCAATCCGGTAAGCCAGTGGGCGTATTCAAAACCCATTGTGATGCCCCAAGAGTTTTAATTGCCAACTCTAACCTAGTCCCTGAATGGGCCAACTGGGAGCATTTTAACCAGCTGGATAAAAAGGGATTAATGATGTACGGCCAGATGACGGCTGGTTCTTGGATCTATATCGGCAGCCAGGGGATCGTACAAGGTACTTACGAAACATTTGTGGAGGCAGGCCGTCAACATTTTGCAGGTAATACCAAAGGCAAATGGATTTTAACCGGTGGACTTGGTGGTATGGGCGGCGCTCAGCCGCTTGCGGCAGCTATGGCTGGCTATTGTATGATTGCCGTTGAATGCGATGAAACCCGTATCGATTTTCGCATAAGCAATCGTTATTTAGACAAAAAAGCGAATTCCCTCGATGAAGCGATGAATATGCTAAATGACGCTTTAGCAAAAGGCGAAGCTATTTCGATTGGACTGCTAGGCAATGCCGCAGATGTATTTCCAAAAATGGTCAAACTCGGAATTAAACCTGATTTAGTCACTGACCAAACTTCTGCTCACGATCCCATCAACGGTTACTTGCCGCTAGATTGGAGCGTCGAGAAGTGGCGACAACAAATCATCGAAAACCCTGACCATGTGGCAACAGAAGCAAGAAAATCAATGGCTATTCAGGTCAAAGCGATGCTCGATTTCTTTCACGATGGAATTCCAACGGTCGATTATGGCAATAATATCCGCCAAGAGGCATACAACGTTGGCGTGAAGAATGCCTTTGATTTCCCGGGTTTTGTTCCGGCCTACATTCGCCCTCTTTTCTGTAGAGGCGTCGGTCCATTCCGTTGGGTTGCTCTATCAGGAGATCCTGAAGATATTTACAAAACCGATCAAAAAGTAAAAGAAATTATTGCCGATGATCCCCATTTGCACAACTGGCTTGATATGGCTAGAGAACGAATCGATTTTCAAGGACTTCCAGCTCGTATTTGCTGGGTTGGTTTAGGACTCCGTCATAAATTAGGATTAGCATTTAATGAAATGGTTAGAAGTGGCGAACTGAAAGCGCCGGTAGTTATCGGTAGAGATCACCTCGATTCTGGTTCTGTTGCCAGTCCCAATCGTGAAACCGAAAGTATGAAAGATGGTTCAGATGCCGTTTCTGACTGGCCGCTTTTAAATGCCATGCTTAACGTTGCTGGTGGTGCGACTTGGGTATCATTCCATCATGGGGGCGGTGTCGGAATGGGATATTCCCAACATTCAGGTATTGTTATTTGCTGTGATGGAAGCGCCGAAGCTGATGCACGAATAGCCCGAGTACTTTGGAATGATCCAGCAACAGGTGTTATGCGTCATGCCGACGCAGGCTACGATATCGCCAAGCAATGTGCTCGCGAGAACGAATTGAACTTACCGATGATGGATAAATAATTATGAGCATGTTTTTGATTAAACCAGGCCAACTAAGCCTTCAAGATTGTCGTTACATTTTTGAAAATAAAGTTAAATTCAAACTCGACGAAAATTGTTTTGACGCCATTAATCAATCGGCAATGACGGTACAAAAAGTGATTGATGACAAAAGAACCGTTTACGGCATAAACACCGGATTTGGACTTCTAGCATCTACCAGTATCCCCGATGATAAACTTCAATTACTTCAAGAAAGTTTAGTTTTATCTCACGCCGCCGGTATTGGCAAACCACTAAAGGTCGAAACGGTACGCCTTTTAATAGCCCTTAAAATTAGTAGTTTATCGCAAGGGTTTTCTGGTATTCGATTACAAGTCATTCAAACCTTAATAGAGTTAATCAATCAGGATGTTTTGCCAGTAATCCCCGAGAAAGGATCGGTCGGTGCATCTGGCGATCTCGCTCCTCTCGCTCATATGAGCTGCATGTTGCTTGGCGTTGGTAACGTTTTTTACAAAGGCAAAACAATTCCCGCACAAGTCGCTTTAGATAAAGTGGGTGTTAAAAAATTGGATTTTGCGGCAAAAGAAGGGCTGGCATTGCTTAATGGTACTCAAGCCTCAACCGCCATCGCTTTAGCTGGATTATTCCAATCTGAGAACTGTTTTGCCGCCGCGATTGTCGCCGGATCTTTATCGGTTGACGCGGCCCTTGGTAGTGTCGCCCCTTTCGATGCTCGAATACATCAAGCAAGAGGTCATTGGGGCCAACAACAAACTGCAGCAGCTTATTTGGAGATGCTTGAAGGCAGCCAGCTACTCGAATCTCACGCTGACTGTGAAAAAGTGCAAGATCCTTATTCACTTCGTTGCCAACCGCAGGTAATGGGAGCCGTCTTAGATCAAATCAGATTTCAAGCAAGTGTACTGTTAACAGAAGCCAACGCCGTTTCCGACAATCCATTGGTCTTTACTAAAGAGGGCGATATTATTTCTGGCGGTAATTTTCATGCCGAACCGGTTGCTTTATCTGCAGATTCGTTGGGTATAGCGGTATCAGAAATCGGTGCTATCAGTGAGCGAAGAGTCGCTCTAATGCTCGACAAACATCTAAGCCAACTACCCCCATTTTTGGTTAATGATAGCGGCGTCAATTCCGGTTTTATGATCGCCCAAGTAACGGCAGCAGCGCTAGCCAGTGAAAACAAAACCTTGGCTCACCCGGCGTCAGTAGATAGTTTACCTACCTCCGCTAATCAGGAAGATCATGTTAGTATGGCGACTTTTGCTGCCCGCAAACTGGTAGAAATTGCTTACAACGTAACTGGCGTGGTGGCTATCGAAATGTTATGTGCGGCACAAGGTGTTGAACTTCGATCGCCTTTGGTGACGTCCGAGAAAAATAGCCAAGCCATTAAACTTATTCGAACTAAAGCGGCTCACTACGAAAAAGATCGTTACATGGCAAGTGATATAGAAGGAATTATGCAGTTAATCTTAGATGGTGAATTTAATGATTTTGCTAAATTGGTTAAATTGCCTTCTTTACATAAAAACACTTAAACCTAGAAAAATTG
>Ga0256845_1002903_pt1 | contig 12040 bp, 11 predicted proteins | sample RiftiametaG_FD_189101 | JGI IMG/M metagenome (GOLD analysis project Ga0256845, IMG submission 189101) | Tube worm associated microbial communities from hydrothermal vent at the East Pacific Rise, Pacific Ocean - Riftia | ecosystem: Host-associated > Annelida > Integument > Unclassified ... | reverse complement strand
CAACGCGAACATTCTTTCTTCAGGCAGGCTGTTTCTGAATTTTCTGGAAAGCACTGTCCGTCCTGTCTTTTCCTCCTGCACATTCCATTCTTTTCCAGCCAGTGATCTAACCTTCTGTTCCCTGGGGGCCGCTCCGGGTAAAAAAACAAGCCTTGCCATGGAAGAACTCAGAACAACATCCTCAATACCTGCTTTCATTGCCAGACTGTTCACCCGGGCACGATCGGCAACACCTTTCACCGGCTGCGGTACTGTACCGAACCTGTCTTTAACATATTCGAGCCACTGTTTTATATCATCCTGATTCTGTACCCGCCAGACCCATCTGTACAGGTGAACTCTCTCTGCGGTGTCCGGCATGTACTCTTCGGGAATAAATGCCTGCCCGGGAAGTTCAATACGAGCTTGAGGTCTCTGCAAGCCGCCTTTCTCACCCTTAAGCATGCTTACCTCGCGGGAAAGCAGTTCCTCGAACATGGAGTATCCAACAGCCTCTACCTGACCACTCTGCCCTGCTCCCAGAAACTCTCCAGCACCGCGCAGTTCAAGGTCGCGCATGGCGATGTGCCATCCGCTTCCCAACCTGGTGTACCTCTGAATTGCTTCCAGCCTGTTTCTTCCTTCCGGCTTCAACCTGCCGAGACCGCCTGGTGTGATCATGTAACAATACGCTCTGTGGTGGCTTCTACCCACTCTGCCTCGCAACTGGTACAGTTCTGCCAGGCCGAAGTTCTGCGCATTGTCAATAAACATGGTGTTCACCCTGGGCAGATCTATACCCGACTCGATTATGCTGGTAGAGAGAAGCATCTGGTATTTTCCTGCCATAAACGAGTGCATCACATCTTCAAGCTGATGTGAGTTCATTTGACCATGCCCCACAACGATATCTATATCAAGAAAACTCTGTAGCCTGCTCTTTATCTTTTCTATGGTGCTTATGCGGTTGTGTACAAAGAATATCTGACCGTCTCTTTCCAGCTCTCTGGCCACTGCCCTTGCAATAATGTCGTGGTTGAAAGTGGTAATCTCTGTTTGAATTGGGTACCTGTCCCTGGGGGGAGTTGAAATAATAGAGATTTCTCTGAAACCGGAGAGGGCCATGTGAAGAGTTCTTGGAATAGGAGTGGCTGTCAGGGTAAGCGTGTCCACCGTTGCTTTCATTTCGCGCAGATACTCTTTCTGTTTTACTCCAAACCGCTGCTCCTCATCCACGATCAAAAGACCCAGGTTGTTAAACCTGACATCCTTCTGCAGAAGACGGTGAGTTCCCACAACTATGGACACATCACCCTGCGACAAGCCTGTGAGCGTTTTTTTCTGTTCTGCCCGGCTCTGAAATCTGCTGAGAACGTCTACCTTTACCGGAAACTCTGCAAGCCTGTCACGGAATGTGTTGTAGTGCTGCTCGGCCAGAACTGTGGTCGGTGCCAGAACAGCAACCTGAACACCAGCTTCCGCCGCCCTGAACGCAGCACGAAGAGCCACCTCTGTTTTCCCGTAACCCACATCTCCGCAGATAAGCCTTTCCATTGGAGTGTCTTTCGAAAAGTCGTTCATTACAGCAGTTATTGCAGCGGCCTGATCCGGAGTTTCTTCGTAGGGAAAACTCTTCTCCATGGCTTCAGACAACCTGTCTGGCGGAGGAAACGGCGGCCTTTTTCTTACGGCTCTTTCGGCATACAGTATTGCAAGCCTTCCGGCTATTTCCTGTGCTCTGCTTTTTACCCTGGCAAGCCTTTTAACCCATGCGGTTCCGCCAATTTTGTCGAGAACCGGGTTTCCTCCTCCTGGAGTAAGGTACTTCTGAACCTGACCAATCTGTTCCAGAGGAATCATAAGCCTGTCTCCATCCCTGTAAACAAGCTCTAGACAATCCACATCACCGCTTGCCACTGACAGCCGCTTTAATCCAAGAAACTGCCCGATACCGTAAGACTCGTGCACGATGTAGTTTCCAGGCTGAAGCTCTTCCCACGATGCCAGTGTTTCACCGCCCCGAAACTTCCTGACCCTTTCCGGGCGTCTTCTTGTGCTGAGCAGCTTTCGCTCGCACAGAAACGCAATACTGGGGCTGGTTTCTCTCATTACAAAACCATCGGAAATGGAAAGCACCTGAACTTCCACCAATTTCCGGAGATCTTCCGGAAGCAGCTCCCTGAAGGAATTGGATTCGGCAGCTGTATCGCACGCAACGGCAATTCTGAAACCACTGTCGTGCCACTGCCTCATCTGCCGGAACATCTCGTCACGATGCCCCATAAACCCGGTTTGTGGCTCTGTGGGCAGGTAAAAGTCTACACTGTCTGAGGGAACCAGAGTGTGCTCCAGAACGCGGCCGCAATCGGAAATACTGTTTTCAATTTCCCCCCAGGAAGCATAGGCTTCGGTAAACTCGAATGGAAGATCCCCCGGGAAGGCAACTTTTCTTGCCAGAATCGTTTCTTCAATAACCTGTTTCAGTCTTAGAGGCTCTACAAGAATTAGCGTTCCTATTTCCGCCAGATAGTCAAAGATCGTGGAATAGCTGCTGAAAAACAGAGGCAGGTGATGCTCTATTCCCGGGAAATCACTTGCCCCGTACATGTATTCCTCAAGCGGATGTTCATCAGGTACCCTGTCTGCTGCTTTGTTCCATTCCTCCGGAGTAAGCACTACCTCCCTGGCAGGCAGAATAACTGCGGTACCAACAGTGTTGATAGTTCTCTGTGAGTGCTGATCAAACAGGCGAACCGACTCAACTTCATCTCCAAAAAACTCAATCCTGTACGGGTTGTCATTCCCGTAGGTACCGATATCAATAATGCCGCCCCTTCTGGACCATCTTCCCTGCTCAAACACAGAGGATTCTTTGATGTATCCTGCTGAAAGCAGCCAGCTTTCAAGGCTGTCTGGACTGAGGCGCATTCCCCTGTAAACAGAGAGCATTCTGAACGAATCTCTGGGGGGAAGCCTCTTTACCAGAGACCTTGCCGGAACAACAACCAGAGTATCGTGTCTGGCCGAATGCAAACCAGCCAGGCACTCAATTCTGTCTGCAACAACACTCTGATGAGCTGCTTCGCCCTGGAAGGGAAGAGTCTCGTAGGCGGGAAAGTACAGCACTTCCTTCCCTGTAACGGCTTTGATATCATCCCGGAGAGCCTCAGCGGTTGTTACAGTAGGGGCAACCACAATGGTCGGGCCGGCAAGCCTGTGAGCAGATACCACCGCAAAGGAAAGAGATGCACCCCCAAGACCTCCAATTGAGGTTCTGGACTTCTCGGCCAAACTGTCAAGTATCGGAGCGAATACAGAGTCCCAGAAAAACTCATCTGTCGCAGAATGGGTCACTCCACAGACTCCAGAGAGTCGGTTTCAAGTTCGGGTTCTTCCTGTGGCACAGGAAGGTCTGTTCCGGTAAGCATGGACCACTGAGCCTCTAATACAGACATCTCAGCAAGGAATCTTTCAAGCTCTTCCCCTTCAAGCGGATCTGCAGGAGGCATAATCTCAGTAGCCGGATTTACATAGGATCCGTTCCTTCTCATTTCAAAATGCACGTGTGGGCCTGTTGAAAGACCTGTAGAGCCTATGTACCCGATGATTTCTCCCTGATGAACAAAACTTCCCACATTCTGCCCCGATGCGAAATTGCTCATGTGACCGTATCCCGTTTCGTAACCGTTTGCGTGCCTGATGCGAACCATGTTACCGTAACCTCCACTCCAGCCCCGCAGTGTGATCACACCATCACCAACAGCGTATATCTCGGTTCCCAAAGGTGACGCATAGTCTATACCCCTGTGGGCCCGTGTGTATCCAAGTACCGGATGCATCCTGCCATCAGAGTACCCGGAACTGACCCTCCCAAACGGAACAGGCATTTTCAGGAACATAGTTCTCAGAGAGGCCCCGTCGCGGTGGTAGTGGTCAAGAATAATCTCGGCTGAATCTGACTCTTCCGGGCGGTGGAAGAACGGGAATGCTTCTGCAATTCCGCCGTATGCAAACTGGTACTTGGCTGCAAGTATTCTTCTGAAACCCGTTTCCCCATCAACAGGGTAGCGGTTCTCTTCAATGAGAATCCAGAGTTTGTCTCCTACCTTCACATCGTAGTAGAAATCAATATCGTAGACGAACAGCCTGTCGGTAAGAGCACGCTGAAGCTCCGAAATGTAACCCACCGCCCTTGACGAGTCTCTGCTGTTTACCAGAATTCCTGACTCCGTAAGATCTTCAGGCAGTGCCGTTTCCCACAGAGCATCCCATACTGTGGTGGAAACTTCGCAGGAAATGGCTCTCTGACGAACCCACCTTTCCTGCGGTACATACTCCCACCCGGAAGGATTGCCGCCGGTGTAGCAGATTCTGTAAAATCCCCTCCTGTTACGCGGATAGGCTCGGAGTTCCGAAAGCAGGTCGTGGGAGTATATCGCACTGAGGGTATCACCTGGCCGCTGAACGGTCCATCCCAGGCTGTCCATAAGAATTCCGCATGTGGACACATACTGGCCGCCTGTGATACCCAGATCACGAACAGCCCCACCGAGAAATCCGTCGCCTATGGTAGACGTGTAAACATCTATTGTGTCTGCCAGTAGTGCAAGCATTCCTGTGCGGCAACTGTCAAGAGTATCTATACCTGCACAGAACTTCCACGGGTCTCCGGTGCCACGGTCACCAGAGACTGCAAACATCATTGTTACCCCTATGGCAGCCACAATAAGAACTACAGCAAGCCAGTTTCTTCTGTATCGAAGCAATTTTCCTCCGTTAAACCGAGTCAGGTATCGTTTGAATAGAGCCTGTCACCGAAATCACCCATCCCCGGTCTGATGTACCAGCTGGAATCAAGTTCTCTGTCAACACACACAGTAATAACTGTGAGGTTCTCAAATGCCTCCAGCCGGGCAATCCCCTCTGGAGCGGCCACAACAGAGACCAGAATAATTTCCGATGCCTTCTTTTCGAACAGATACTCAAGAACTGACGCCGCAGTTCCACCGGTTGCCAGCATCGGGTCAAGAACGATAACTTTTTTTCCTGCAACATTGGGTATAGACGAGTAGTGCCACACCGGTTCTGCTGTTGCTTCATTTCTGCTTATTCCTATGAAAGCCACCTGGCTGTCTGGAAGCAGATCCTGAAACGCCTCCAGCAGCCCAAGACCTGCCCGGAGAATGGGAACAATAACAGGATGGTCAATCAGAACCTCGCCCAGGGTGGTTTCCAGAGGTGTTTCCACCTCTGCCGGAGCAGTAGAAAGGTCTCGAGTTGCCTCAACAGCCAGAAGATATGCCAGTCGGTTGGCGTAAGCCCTGAATCTGGCAGGAGAAGCTTCTTTCCTTCTTAATCTTGTAACAAAGTCTCTTGCAACAGGATGCTCGAATTCAATCATTTCCATGTGGTTAATACCCTTTCTGCTGTTCGTTGACAAAATACAGAAAAAAATGTAAACTCGCCAGATGTGCAAACAAAAACCGGAAGGAGCGGGCAATGGATACACTCCAGAGTCTGATTGACAGAAGTCTTGTTTACCAGATGACAAATGAGGAAAAGTTGAACGAACTCCTGGATGCCGGTTCTCTCTCCTTTTATATAGGTTTCGATGCCACAGCAAGCAGCCTGCACCTCGGCCATCTTGTTCCGCTGATGATAGCCAGCCACCTTCAGAAAGCCGGGCACAAACCTCATGTTCTTATTGGAGGAGCAACAGCTCTTATAGGCGACCCTTCAGGCAGATCAACCGAGCGATCCCTTGAAACTAGAAACACCATTAACAACTGGGCTGATTCTCTGAAAGCCCAGATGAAGCGGTTCCTTGATTTCTCTGGAAACACAGCAAACGGAGCTGTTCTTCTGAACAACGCAGACTGGCTTAACAAGTTGAACTACATCAGTTTTCTTAGAGATGTGGGCAGACATTTCAGTGTTAACAGAATGCTCACTGCCGAAAGTGTGAAACAAAGGCTGGAAACCGGGTTATCATTTCTTGAATTCAACTACATGCTGCTGCAATCCTATGACTTTCTGCACCTGTTTAAAGAACACAACTGCACTCTTCAAGTGGGTGGAGCCGATCAGTGGGGAAACATAGTGGCTGGAATCGACCTGATTCGCAGAAAGGAATCTTCCGAAACCTACGGTTTCACCTGTCCGCTGGTTACCACTTCAACAGGCGAGAAGATGAGCAAATCACAGCCTGGAGGGGCTGTCTGGCTTGACCCGGAACTTACATCACCCTACCAGTACTACCAGTTCTGGATCAATGTAGATGACAGAGATGCAACCTACTTCATGAAACTCTACACCTTCCTCTCTATCAACGAGATCGCAGAGTACGAGAAACTTGAAGGCGCGGACATCAGGAAGACAAAAGAAAAACTGGCGTTCGAAGCCACAGCAATAGCACACGGTACAGATGAAGCGGAAAAAGCGCAGAGCGCAGCCAGATCTCTTTTTACCGGCACAGGAACACAGCAGGATGTACCATCAACCAGCATACCCATGGCAGATATTGCAGAAGGTATTACTGCTGTTGATCTGTTTACCAGAACAGGGCTGTGCTCGAGCCGCGGTGATGCCAGAAGGCTTGGTAAACAGGGAGGGCTGTACATACAGGGTATAAGAGTATCGGCCCCTGAAGAAAGAATAGTGGGAACTCTTATTGAAGATAATTCTCTGCTTCTGAGAGCAGGCAAAAAGAGATACCACAGGGTTAACTTCGTGTAGTCTACCGCCTGTGCTGCGGAAGAAGAAACCGGTTCAGATCGCTCCAGGGGAAAAAGAGTTCGCCGTCAGGTTCTGCAGCTGCGTGAGGGTAGTTGAAATTGTAATGAAAAACCATCCCTCCCCGCCGCATTCCCATGCTTCCCAGATTCTCTTTGGAAAACACATACTCGTAACCGGTTTTGTTCTTTATTCGTTCCTGAAGCATATTGTCGCACCGTTGAATAAGCTCGGGTATTGTTTCCTGGATAAACAAATCACCCGGTGTAACTTCTTCCCCGGTTTCAAGGTTAAAAAGATACCTGAAAACCATGGATGACGGATATGCCTCAAGTGTTTCCACTGTTATTTCCAGATCGAGATACTGAAAGTCGCTCCATCTTACCTGAAATGAAGAACCGACTATTCCCCTGTGGTTAAGGCGGTAGTTTGCAACAGTTTCCTCGACTGGTTCGCCTGTTACATTTTTATAACCCAGAATTTCGTTAATCCTGCTAACTCCAGGCATGTCACCTTCAACAACAGGCCACTGAATTACGCCACCGTCTTCTCCAATCACAGTTTCCATATTGCTGACTGAAACCAGTGGAGTACCTACTTGAATTACTGCGACTAAACCTGCCGTCAGCGATGGGAAATAAAACATGGAGTTCCTCCCTGCATTAGATGTTCAAAGCTGAATGGCTGCAGAAGTGGTACAACAGGGAAACAGGTCTATTCCATACAGACCTTAACCCTTCCCACAATACCTGATTCAAGCCTGACCTTGATGCCGTGAGGGTGGTAGGATGATTTTGTAAGAAGTGCTGCGATTACACCGTCTGTAAGTTCTCCTGTTTTCTGATGGTGCTTCTGAACAATCTGCACCCTCATACCTGCTTTCAACTCCGATCGCTTTGTTACATCCACTGCTACACCATTGCCCCAAGTACTGAAATAGCAGCTTCATAGTCGGGTTCATCACCAATTTCAGGAACCAGTTCAGTGTAAACAACCAGATCGGAAGCGTCCAGAATAACAACAGCTCTTGTAAGAAGACCAGCAAGAGGTCCTGTAGTCAGGGTAACTCCGTAGTTTCTGCCAAAATCCGGTGAACGGAAGCAGGAAAGGGAAACAACATCCTTCAACCCCTCTATCTCGCAGAATCTTGAGTGAGCAAAAGGCAGATCAGCAGAAATGCACAGGACAACTGTGTTGTGGAAACTGCCAGCTTCTTTGTTGAACCTGCGAACAGATGCGGCACACACAGAGGTATCAAGACTGGGGAATATGTTCAGTACCTTTACTTTTCCCGCAAAATGCTTCAATTCCTTCATTGACAGATCGGTTGCAGTAAGGCTGAAACCCGGGGCTTTCATCCCCTCTTCGGGAAGGGCTCCCACAGTTTCTATCTGATCACCATGCAGCGTAACTAATGCCATGTTCTCTCCTCTCAGTAATCCGAAAGATCCAGTTGAACGACAGTTTCATCTATGGTTATGCCAAAGAGCTGTTGATCTGTGTTTATTACAAAATCACCGATGGAAACGCCAGGATCGATGGTATCAAGCAGTTCACCCGAAGAGCTGAAAACAAGCAAATTTCCAAAATCGCTTATCCACAACCGACCCTGCGGATCTACATCCATTCCCTGCGGCATTATGAACAGATCATCACTGCCGAACCTGTCACGGAAACGACCATCAGAGTTGAAACTGAATACCGCATTATTGAACGATCCGAAGGCATAGAATTCTCCCAGATTTCCCGACACAACCGTTGTTGAAAGCTCGCTGTCACCTGTGTTTGAACTTATGGCGTTTTCAAGCATCAGCGTTATTTCTCCGTCTGAATTAAAGCGCAGAATGTCATCCCCGTGCTTGTACCACGACGCCAGAATGCTTCCATCCGGAGCTGTGTCTACATCGCCGAAGCCCCAGCCTTTCGGATGCTGCAGTGTATCAAGAAGCTCTCCGGAGTCACCGGAGTACGCAAACAGATCACTTCCATACACCAGGTACACTGTACTGCTGTTACCGGCTGACATTGAGGAAAGGTAGTACTCTTCATCCGAAGCGAATACCCACTGCCGCAGGTAGTCTCCGTCTGTATCAAAAACCTGTATTCGCCCTGTTTCTCTTTCCCCAACATAAATATGGTCTTTGCCGTCAATTGCAATACACACTGGATCCTGAAAGAATCCAGGCCCGCTTCCCGCACCGCCGAATTCATTTACCAGCATGGTCGGACTATCCTCTGAAACCGCGTCGGACAGTTCTGTAACTGCAGACCCCGTCATGGTGTAAACAAACACGGAAATACCGACTACCAGCAGAATGCTTACGACAACACTAACTACAATTGTTCTACCGCACGACTTTGTCGGAAACACCAGTGTTCTTGCTGTTGGCGCAGACGAAGGCGGCTCCCTGTATCCCGGAACCATGATCGAGTTACCGCAGTACTGGCACTCAACCGACGGAACCCCCCTGCGAACCTTTACCTTAGCACCGCAAGACGGACATTCCAGCTGCATGGCCATAAACCCTCCTATGGTTAGGGAATAGTATAACCCACGAGGCTGCGCCAACCAAATCTTCATCAGGTGTGTTTTTCCCGGAAACTTCAGAACAGTATTCTCCCGTTGCTTATGTTGTGGGAATACGCATAGATTCATCTTGTGAGGAGGTTGAATGTACTGTCCAAAATGCGGTCACCAGCAGAATGATGGCAACCGAGAGTGCGCGCGCTGCGGCCTTATTTTCAGCAGGTACAGCAGAATTGATTACAGCAGTCTAACACAACCCAGTCTGCTCCGCAGAGTGCTGAGCTACCTGCTGTACACAAAAGACAGAGTTCCGGTTGCCGGGTTTGCCGGCCGCCTCGGTCTTTTTGTTTTTCTTGTGTTCTGGTCTTTCGGGTTCATGGTTCATACAGTTGAAAGCAATTATGCCGGAAACTCATTCATGCACCTTGTTAATCTGCCTTTTCACGAGGCCGGACACGTTTTTCTTGTGTTTGCAGGAAGTCTGATGCATTCCATGGGCGGCAGTCTTGGTCAGGTGATAATGCCACTTATCTGCATGCTGACGCTTCTTATAAAAACAAGAGATACATTCGGTGCCTCTGTGACGCTGTGGTGGATGAGTGAGAGTATTCTAGACATTGCCCCCTACATCAACGACGCGAAGACAATGCAGTTGCAGCTGCTTGGCGGTAACACCGGAACAAATGCTCCCTATGGTTTTCACGACTGGAATTTCATACTTAGCGAACTTGGGCTACTGGAACACAGCCACTTTATTGCAGTAATCGCCGATACGGCAGGAAAAACAGTTATGGCAATATCTCTTGTGTGGGGAGCAACGGTTCTGGCAAGACAGCTCGGGAAGCTGAAAAACAACTAAGATCACGCAAGCGTACTTATTATAACTGCAATATCAGACTCATCAGCATATTAAGGAACATTGTGCTATTGACATGACAGACTGTATTCGCTTAGCATTACACAGTAGCTCTGAGGGGGCAGTCATGTCTTACACAATCGATTACGACGAAGAGAACAATTGCGTTTGTGTTACCATCACCGGCTATTTTAACCTCTCATCCATGAAAAAATTGGCTTTAATAGTGGGCAATGTTCTTTCAGAGCACGGAAGTCGCCGCATTCTGAACAACATGGTTGATGCTGTGCTTACCGAATCTGTATCGGAAACTTACTACATGCCTGCTGCAGCCCTGGAACACGGCGTTCGCCGCAGCGTGAAAAGGGCTCTTGTTGTTAAAGAAATAACCCAGGAGTTTCTCTTTCTTGAAACTGTGTTCCTCAACAGCGGCAACATAGTGAAGATGTTCACTAAACCCGATGAAGCCACGCGCTGGCTCTTCTCCGGAGACACGAAGAACAGATAGAATCAGCTTTCACCCTTTTCTTCCTGTATACCAGGCATCAACGACATTGATGAACCACAGTAATGCCATTGGTACAAGAAATTGTGCCCTGACCACCTTCAGGCTTGAAACAACTACGGTGCCCATTGATGACAGCGATATTTCCCCGCCCTGAAGAGCGATGCTTTCAAGACCCGACCAGGTACTCCGAACAGCGGTAACAATCATGGCTGCAACTGCTGCAATGCTGAGAAGGGCAAAAACAGCACCGCGTTTCCGGTGGTTAAGAACAATCTGCCCTGATCCGGGAAAAACCAGGGCAGACCACAGTACTCCGCGTGTGCTGTTTTTCACTTTAGAGCTTCGCCGTTTTTACGCCAGAGAACAAAACTGTTGCTACCTTCCAGTAGACCCTCCGCCGGTTGTTCCACCCCGACCGGTTCCACCGGTGTTTCCTGTGCGGCCACCTGATGAGGATCCGTCTCTTCCAGTATCTCCACGGCTCGAATTCATCGCAGTTACAGAGCTTCTGAGAGAAGCTATTTCCCCTTCAAGACCGTTGATTTCATCCTCAAAACCATCTATTCTTGTCTGCAGACTATCGATAAGAAGAGTCTGAGTTTCCACAAGAACAGACATCTCTTCCATAAGAGAATCTGATCTTGTTGAAAGAGTCTCGAAGTCTTCGTCAAAATCGTTTACGAATTCCTGAAAATCAAAGTCGGGCATATCAGGCATCTCAAAAGCTCCTGAAGCAAGCTGGTCTTGAAGATCATCTATTCTGTCTGCCAGTTCTTCGTTGTTCTCAACAACATCCTGTATCTCATCAGAGATATCATCCACCCGGCCCTGTACCTGTGAGGCGACCTCTCCGGCTCCGGGCATTTCACATGCACCGAAAAGCAGTGCAAATCCTGCAGCAAGTAGAACGGTCCTTTTCATACTAACCCTCTTTTCCTGTTTTGTTTTCGCTGAATACTTCAGCGGTATAAGCAAATATTTCAGTACCGCTTTTTGTGTAAGCGTCTGGTGCAAGCCCTGCCTTTATACATGTGTGAGCCAGAAAAGTTTCCCTGTTCCACCCCTCTTCTTCCGCTACCTGTGGCAACAGAGTTCCTGCCCTCGCCCCCTGCCTTATGTAAAGCCCGTGTTTTCCAGGAACCACATCCTCAGCTTGTATCCTTTTCATGGGAGACAGAACTGAAATCTCAATGATCAAATCATCCACCTCTTCAGGTGATACAGGAACAAATCTGGGGTCGGAAACAGCCGCCTCCCTGGCCATGGCTATAACAGTGGAACCTAGCGTTCCAGTGCCTGTGAAGTGACCGATGCAGCCCCTGAGCCTGCCGCCGGCCTTAAGGGTAACAAAAGCTCCGCCAGGCATTCCGCACACATCATCCTCTGGTAAGTCTGGAAGCTGTTCACCGCCTGCCGCAGCCAGAACAGCTTCCAGACT
>Ga0256845_1002902_pt1 | contig 12041 bp, 9 predicted proteins | sample RiftiametaG_FD_189101 | JGI IMG/M metagenome (GOLD analysis project Ga0256845, IMG submission 189101) | Tube worm associated microbial communities from hydrothermal vent at the East Pacific Rise, Pacific Ocean - Riftia | ecosystem: Host-associated > Annelida > Integument > Unclassified ... | reverse complement strand
TCGCCATTTTTCCCCAAAAAACACCCCCACGCGGTTGGGCGGGAGGGTGCATTCAAGATCACCGTTTATACCGGCGCAGCAACAGTTTGATGGCCTACTGGGGCAGCACCAGCTGGAGGCCTTGACCGGTCATATCCGAATAGGTATAGGGGTTGATCAGCTTGTCAAAAATGAACTCGACGTTATGGGTGTCGGGGTCGACCTTGTAGGCCTTGTTTTGTTTGTCGACGACCCAGATATAGCCTTCGTTGTCGACGCTAACGCCCCAGGGCGAGCCGCAGCCCGGCAGGGCGATGTTGGTCTCTAGGTAGCTGTCGGTGTTTGCGTCGGCTTTGACTAGGCGGCAGGGGCCGGTGCCGGCGCCCCAGACTCGGTCTTCTTTGTCGACGGCGACCCCCAGGATCGAGCCGTTGGCCGAGCCCAATCCGACCCACTCTTTGGCATCCCACTTGTAGTGATACAGGTTGTGCGCGCCGCTAAACGAGCCGACCCAGATGTCGCCGTTGCCCTGTACGCCCATGCCGTATTTGGCTTGTCCGGGCGGCAGACCTAGATCGGTGATCTCGAGGGTCTCGGCGTCGATTACTAGCACTCGATCGTTGTTGTAGCCGGTGATGATAAAGTCGCCCGCGGAGTTGACCGCGCCGCCGTAGGGCGAGAAGGAGGTGCTCCAATTGGCGAGGGTGACGTCGTCGAGAATGCTGCCGTCATCGCCGTCTAGGCGGACGAAGTGGGCCGTGTTCGCCTGGTCTTTGTAGCCGACCCAAACCCGCGGTACCGGCATTTCGCAGGTGATGTCGTCCTGCTTGACGGCCTCCCAGGCGGTCGCCCGGGGGCCGTGGGTGTAGCTCGGCGAGGGGATCGGCGTATCCCAAAGAACGCACTCGTCTTGGCCCCAGGGCAGGTAATTTGAGTTCGTTGAGGTGTCGATCATGCCGTTGTTGTTGTTGTCGACACAGCGCACCTCGAGGGCCGCGACCTTGGTCACTCGACCCTCGTGGCGGCTGGAGACGACGACGTCGCCGAACTGGTTGACCGAGGTCCGCGAGGCGTTGGTTTGACCGGGGCCGACGAGGAAACGACCGGCCTCGATGCCGGTCATCGTATTGATCTTTGAGACGGTGTTTTGCGAGGTGTTGGCGATCCAGATGAAGTCGAAGGTCTTCGGGGTCTGATCGGGCACGCAGCCCTGCATGCCGGTGGTGCTGGTGCTGGTGCTATCGCCGGTGGTGGTCGTGGTGGTGCCGCTGTCGCTGGCGCTGACCGCTGTGGTGCTACCGGTGGTGGTGCCGCTGCCGGCTGTGGTGCCGCTGCCGGCTGTGGTGCCGCTGCCGGCTGTGGTGCCGGTGGAGGTGCCGTCGCTGCCGCTGCCGCTGCCGGCTGTGGTGCTGGTCTCGGTGGAGGTGCCGTCGGTGGTCGGCGAGGTGGTCGGCGAGGTGGTCGGCGAGGTGGTCGGCGAGGTGGAGCTGTTTGTATCGGAGCTGCTTCCGCTGTCGTCGCTTGTGCAGCCAATCGGCAGCGCGAGCCCGAGAACGAGGAGCGGAGAGAGAGCTGTGGTGTACCGCATCCGCTGAGAAGAGCAGGTCAGGGGGGGCTGCGCAATAGGAGGGGCGTCGCAAAAAATTGCCGAGCGGGTGTCGTCGGGGCCTTGGCGGACCCAGGATGCGCGGGATTGTCGACGGGAGCGCAGGCCTGTGGCTATGCTCCCGGGCCGTTGCGACGGCGGTGATGGGGGCAGACAAACGATGATGCGACCGGTCGCGCGACAGGGCATGGACCACCGAGGATCGAGGCTGGCGGTGCGCCGCCCTTGGGCCGCGCGGCTGCGTCGTCGGCGGTTGGTCGTTGTTGTTGGGCTCGCCCTCGTGGCAGTCGGGGCCTGGGGTGCGCTGCGTTGGTTTCGGGGGCCCTCGCCCGCCGAGCATATCGCGAGGGCGCGTGCGTTGGCCCATCGAGGCGGTCCGACTGACCTGCGAAATGCCGACCTCGAGATCAGCGCTGCGGTCGAGGGCGGCCCCGATCGCGCATGTCTACACGCCGGTCAAGATCTGCTGCGCGCCCATCTCTGGGTCGAGTACGGGCTCCTGCCCGAGGTCGCGATCACCGAGGACCCCGAGGATGATCGTGCTCGCTGCCGCGACGCGCATACAACCGACGGGCTGCTCGCCTTCGCCTCCCTGGATTTTGAAGGGGCCGTGAAGGCTGCCCAGGTCGCCAACGAAGGCGCGGGGGATCTCAGCCTGGCACCCGCCCACGCGGCCTGGCTCAAGGCGAAGATCGCCCTTGCCGATGTCGATCTCGAGGGGGCCGAGATCGATCAAGAGCGCCTGGCGGCGGCCCTGGCGGGGCTCGAGGCGGCCGAATCGGCCGATCCTGGGTTTGCTGCGTACCGTCGCCTCGCCGCAGAGATTCGCTTTCTTCGCGGTGATGTCGACGGGGCGCTGGAGGTGCTTGCCGAGACCCGTAAGCTCTCCCGTACCCACCTCGGACTGGCGGCGGACGAGGCTCTCTACTTGGCGGCGGCCCGGCGCGAGCTCTCGTCGGTCGCCGATCTCGCGGACCAACTTTTAGAGATCCCGGTGGAGGCGATGGGGCCCTACGATCGCGGTCGGGCGGCGCTCGCTCGGGCGATCGTGCATGTGCAGAGCGGTGAGACTGAGCAGGGCCTAGTTCGTCTGGACGAGGCCTGGGAGCTGCTGGCGGCCTGGGACCGATTTGCTCGCCTGCGCGCTCTGGGACTCGCTCTGGAGGCCGGAGACAGTGAGCGGGGGCGGGCCTTTAGTGCCGAGGCGGGGCTCGATCCGACGATGCAGTCAGTCTTCGAAGCGTGGGCGCTCTTCGCCGAGGGCGAGGAGATGGAAAGTCTGGCGCTGCTCGCCGAGCTGCCACAAAATTCGCCCCGGGTCGCCTATCTCCAGGGCTTGGCGCTGGTCGAGCAGCGTCGTCTGGCGGAGGCGGGGCCCTGGGTCGCCCGGGCGCGCCGGCTGTATCCTGGTTTTGTCGAGCTCGAGGTCGCGTCGGCCCGGGTCGCGCTCGAGGCTGGCGATCGCGAGGCGGCGCTTCGCCGGCTGCAGGGGCTCGCCGAAGAGGAGAGTTACGCGCCGCGGGCCTGGACTGGGCTCGGTGAGGCCTACCTCGCCAGCGGCCAGGAGTCCGCGCTGCCCAAGGCCCACCAGGCGCTCAAGCGGGCGGCCCAGCGCGAGCCCCGACCGGCGGAGGCGATGCTGCGTTTGGCGGAGGTCTGGCAGCGTTGGCGACGGACCGATCCCGAGGGCGAGCGGCGGGCCCTCGAGTGGTTTGAGAGGGCCGTCGAGACCGCGCCAACGATCGCCCGCTACCGTCTGGCGCTCGGTCGCTACCTCGTCGACATCGGCCAGGGCAAGCGGGCCGAGAAGCTGCTCCGCGAGCTGGTCGATGCGCCAGGTGTCGATGCCCAACCAGCCCTGGTCTTGGCCCACCTCGCGATCGAACAGGCCCGCGATCGCGGCGCCTTGCCGGAGGATTTTGATGGTTGGCTGGCGACCGCCCAGGAGCTCGGCGCCGGTGATGACGAGCTGCTGCCCTTGGAGGCTCGCGCCGCTCTGGTCAGCCGCACACACAACACCCTGGTTCGCCTTCGCAAGCGGCTTGCCGCCAAGCTCGAGGCGCTAGGCGACGACGTCGAGATCCGGGTGCTCTACGCCCGCACGCTGATGGCCCTGCGGGAGGACGAGGAGGCGATGAAGATCGTGCGCCGAGGGATCTTCAACGATCGCGAGGGGGACGGCCGTCTCTTTTTGGCGCTCGCCGAACTCGAGGCGCGCGAGGCCAAGCGCAGGCAGGGGGCAGTGCACGCCCGAGCCGCATGGAACCGCCTCAAAGAGTCCGACCGCCCGACGACCGAGTTGCTCGCCGCTGCGGATCTCGGTGCTCGGCTCTTTATCCGCGGCGAGAACGAGGCCCAAGCTCGCTCGCTGGTCCGCGACCTCACCCGTCATCTGCCCCTGCACGGCGACGCGTGGAGGATTCGGGCTCGTACAGAGCTGTCACTCAACGAGGCGAGCGATGCCAAAAAATCGATCGACCGGGCGGTTGAACTCGCCCCCGACAACGCCCGGGTGCACGCGATGCGCGGCCAGATCCTGCTGCGATTCGGCGCCCGAAAGCGGGCAATACCGGCCTTTGAGAGGGCCATCGAGCTTGGCGCGGAGCTGCCAGATGTGACCCGCTGGCGTAAATTTTTACGCAAGGCCAAACGCTGAGAGTACCCGAAAAGGCCGCCAAATAACGTTGTCGGCCCCCGAGTGGAGCGCTGTGTCCTCAGCATCACGAGGGTGTTCTGGGATGATTCAATATTGTGGATCGAGTGTCGATAATCGAGGATCGATCCCTGATGTTTGTTATGCGTAGATCGTAGGGTCTGGGAGGCCGGCGCCGATAAAGCCCTGGCGGCGGAGTTGGCAGCTGTCACAGGTCCCGCAGGCGAGCGCTTGGCCGGTGATGGAGGTCGGCGCGTAACAGGAGATGGTATCGCCATAGTCGATGCCAAGGCCGACGCCAAGGTGGATAATTTCGGCTTTTCTTAGCTTGGCGAGCGGTGTTTGGATGCTAAAAGGTCTGCCCTCGGCGGCTGCTTTGGTCGCTCGATTGGCCATGGTCTCGAAGGCGGCGATAAACTCGGGGCGGCAATCGGGGTAGCCTGAATAGTCGAGGGCATTGACGCCGATCCAGAGATCGCGGGCGCCCAGAGCCTCGGCCCAGGCGAGCGCGTAGCTGAGAAAGAGGGCGTTGCGCGCGGGCACGTAGGTGATCGGGATCGCCGACGCGTCATCTGTGGAACGGCCCCTGGGGACCTCGTGGGCGGAACCCTGGATGAGCGCAGTGGCGGGCGCAACCAGGCGGCCCATATGGCGGAGGTCGACGGTCTCGTGGGCGCGCACGCCAAAACGTGCGGCCTGGCGAGCTGCACATTCGAGTTCGACGGCATGGCGCTGGCCGTAGGCGAAAGAGAGCGCGTAGACCGGACCCCGAGCAGCTGCGATCGCCAGTACCGTCGTCGAATCGAGACCGCCGCTCAGGAGTACGACGCCGCCCGAACGGTCGCGGGTCGCGTCCTTGTGTGCGTTGTCGAGACCGCCGCTTGGCTCGACCGACGTGGGGTCGCCCGAAGTCATTGCACTCGCCCGAGAGACCCGGACTAGATCACCTCGAAGGTCGCGTCGATTTTGACTTGAGTCTCGCCGCCGCCCTGGGAGCCCGCGGAGAAAGCCGTGGTTTGCTCGACGTGCACGCTCACGGGGAGCTGATCGTCGAGGTTGAAGATCAAGTTGACCTCTGAGATCTGGTCGATGCTGAGGAGGCCGCCGCCGTTCGGGAACTCGATCGCGCCGCTTCCTTCGGTCTCGATCGCGATCTCGGCGAGGCGCTTACCCGAGGACTCGTCGATCTTGACCAGGGTGTAGATCGACTCGATGTCCATCGGGATTTTGAGGCCGCCCAGATCTTGGGTGTCCTCTTTTTCGCGGGTGACGGGCTCGCCGAGCTTGAGCCCGACCTCGGGCAACTCGGGCAGACCGAGAAACTCGCCGATGCTGTCGCTCGCACCGTCGCCGGCTTCGCCCTCTGGTTTTTTGTTCTCGGGCAGGGCCTTGGTCGCGTCTTTGTCGGGGTTGCCGACGAGGTCGATGATCCGGGCGCCGTGGGAGGAGAGCAGGGCCTCCTTGGGATCCTTGGGCGTTTCGCCCTCCTTGGTCGTCGGCTTGAAGACGCCGCTAAAAGAGACGTCGCGGACCTCGTCGACCTTGTAGGCGACCTTGAGGGTGTCGTTGCCCGAGTCGGTGATGTCGAGGGTGCCGACCAGGTCGACGGTGAGGTCGCCGGCCTGCGATCCCGAAAGCTGGATGGTGAGCTTGCCGGACTCTTTGAGCTTGGCGCCGGGCTTGTAGCTCAGGCGGAGTTCGTCGGCCTTGGGTGCGTCGCTCTCGGCAGCCGGACCGCCCGGCGCGTCGCTGGAGCCGGCCTCGCTCTTCTTGCAGCTGGGCGCAGCGACAGCGAGGGATAAGAGGGCAAAGGCGGGCAGAAGACGCGATGCGAGGCGCTTGAGCATGACGGCGGCAACGCTAACCGCGCGACAGGGCCGGCGCAAGCGGATCGCGCGGGACTCTGCTACAACCCGCCGGGTCATGGTTCTCGACTTTTTACGCGGACTCTTCGGTCGTAAGCACCGCCTGCCGATCGATCGCGTGACCCGAGCGCCGCGGGCCGCGAAGAAAGCCGCAAAGGCCGAGATCGAAGGCATGCAGCGGGCGCTCGATCGCCTGGGCGCGCTCGATGGCATCGCCGACATCGCTACGCACAAACGCCTACCAAAGGGCACAGAGGCGCTCTGGCGCGAGTTTTTGGACCACTACGACGGCTATCTCAAGATCGCCGCCGAGCAGCTCGGTATCAGCGAGGCTGCCCGTCCGGGCACCAAGGAGGGCAGTGTGAGCTGCTATGTCGCGCCCTTTGGCGTGACCGGTCTCGAGAGCCTGGTGATCTTCCGCACCGTCCGGCTTTGGCGCGACTTCCCGGATGTCGCCCAGCGCCTCGCCAAGGCCGGCGAGCAGCTGTTTAAAGACATTCAGTCGCACCACGGAGGGGCCGATCCCGAGAAGATCAGGATGACCGGCCCTGCGGTGATGCAGGGACGCCTAGAGAACGCGCGTCGCTTAGAGCCCTGCCCGTTGCTCGATCAGGAGCGCGGTCGCTGCCGGATTTGGGAGGTTCGTCCCCTCGTCTGCCGCGGCCACTTTGTCACCGGTGATCCCGCGCAGGCCGACCCTACCCGCGACGACTACCTCGAGTTACCGGTCAAAAACCTCCGTCTGCCGATCCACCAGCAGGTGGCGCATATGCAGATCGAGAAGCGGTTGATGCTCCAGCTGACGCCATTTGTCTCCGCGAACATCCTCGTGCTGCTGCAGCTCGTGGAGGGGCAAATGTTGCCCGAGATTGGCGAGCCGCCGACCCGCTTTGGCCCGAACGGTGTCGTTGTGCCCAAGGCCAATCGCAACCGAGCCTCGGCCAAAAAGCACAAAAAATCGCGCAAGCCGCGACGCTAGTGACCGGTCGTGGTCGGCCGCGCGAGTGAGTGCTGGAGCGCGTGCCGGAGTTCGGGGGAGAGCCTGCTATGGTGGCCCTGTGATGGCATTGCCCACCCTCCTGCGTGATTTTCAAAACCGCGGCTCGCGGCTCTGCGAGTCCCCTCTTGTGCACATCATCGACGATGTCGTGAGCCCCTCGGAGTGCGCGCGCATTGTCGAAATCGCTGCGCCCAAGATGAACCAAGCACGGGTGAGCGGGGTCGCGGGTGTGCGCTACAGCAGCGGTCGATCAAATACGCGTACATGGATGCGCCACGATGCCGATTCACAGGTTCGGCGAGTTGCCGAGCGCATCGCGGGCCTTGTCGGTTTGCCGCTCGCCCACGCCGAATCGCTGCAGGTAATTCATTACAGTCCAGGCCAGGAGTACAGACCGCATTTTGACGCCTACGACCTCGCGACCGAGAAAGGGCGCCGCTACTGCGAGCGCGGCGGCCAGCGCTTAGTGACCGCGCTGATCTATCTTTCGGACGTCGAAGAGGGCGGCGAAACCGGCTTTCCGCGCCTGTCGATCGACGTCGCCGCCCGGCGCGGCCGACTGCTTATTTTTCACAACTGCTTGCCCGGCACGACGACCCGCAATCCCCTGGGATACCACCAGGGCAGGGCCCCGCGCCGAGGCGAGAAGTGGGCGTTTAATCTGTGGTTTCACGAGCGAGTTTATTAAGCAAAGAGGACTGGGATTCAGAGCAAACTCAAAACTCTCCGATGAGCCCGAGGTTGATACTCTGGTGGCGGAGTTGCAGGGAGAGCCGGGCGTATCGCCGCCGCTGTCGGGGGGGGCCGAGCGACCCCAGAAGAGCAGCCCCGCCGATCGCCGCGGTGCTTCCGAGGGTACGGACGACCAAGTCGTTGATCCTGGATGTGCGCAGACATTGCACAGAGTCACATTCGCGGGTAACGCGAAAAACAAACGCGGAGGCAACCACAGCGCTGATACCGAGCGGCAGGAGCAGGGCGCCTAGGCTCAGGCGTGTGCGCCGGGCGCGTTTTTCGAGGGGCTCCCGAGCGGCGAGGCGAAGCTCCCAAGCCCCACCGGCAGCGAGACCACCGCTCGCGAGTAGTGTCAGCCCCGCTCCGACTCCGGCCGCGATGAGGGCAGGTTCTCCGGCGATACAGGGGTCGAGGCTCGTCGATGTAATTGACTCTGGTTGCCCTTCGAGCGCCTTGATGCAGCGCTTGTCGACCCCGTGAAGAGCGGCTACGCCAAGGCCCAACGAAGCCGCGATTCCGATCCCGGCGCCGAGCGCCAGTCTGCGACCCCGCCTTTGGTGAGTCGCGAGCGCTTTCTCGTCGGCTGTTTGGGTCTGGAGTGTGCTGATTGGAGGCGGAGTATTGAGGTTAGAGGTCTTTATTTTCTGGTGCTGGGGGGAGGCGATCTGTGATGTCGTTGGCTCTGCTGGAGTTTGGCACAGGGTTTTTGCAGGTGAGCGGATTGGAGACGGAGGTGGAGGCGGCTGTGATTTAGGTCTGTCCATGCCTTTACGAATGGGCATGGGAGTAGCTGGCCACTCGTGAGCATCTGCTGCCTGGCTGGGCGTGAATACGAAAAATGTGCATAAAGCGACAGCGATGCTGCACAGCCGAACAGGTTGGAATATCATTGTCATCGGTGCCTCTATTCTGTTGTTCGTTGGAGTCAGTGGCCCGAGCGGGGGTAAGTGGCTTGTGCGTCGTGAAGTGTTAGCCATGTGCACATGGCCTCGAGGTTTTTTGGGTGCAGAGTGTTTGCGGATCGATAGTCCTGAATTGCGAGCACGACCAAATCCCTGGCTTCATCGGGAGCGCATTGCTCTAAGGCGATCGCCAGCAGGAAGCGAGCGGAGGCGAGTTGGCGTGGGGAGCAGCGGATTGCTTCGCGTATCTGCAGCGCCCGCTCAAAGGCGAATCGAGCGCCTACATCATCGCCGCGGCGCAGCAGCACGCGACCGATGCCCAGGAGCGAGGCGGCCAGTGCCGGACCGACCGCTCCCTCAGTGCATTCTGCGATTTGTCGTGCATGCGCGAAGTGATGGGCGGCCGCTTGTACATCGCCGAGTTGTTCAGCGAGTCGGCCTAGGTTGGTGAGCGTCAAGGCGACGCTTTGATGCTGCCATCCCAGAAGATCGATCTTGATCGACAATGCCGACTCATAGTGAGCCTGAGCGCTCAGTAGGTCGCCACGACGCCTCGCGCTCGCACCCAAGTTATTGTAGAGCGACGCCATCTCGAGGTCAGCTCCGCGGCCTCGGTGATCGAGGATCTCGATGGCCTGCTCGAAGTGCCATGTCGCTTCGTCGACACGATCGAGGCGAAGCGAGAGCACACCAAGCGCACAGAATGAATCAGAGAGCAAGGGGTCGCTCTCTCCGTAATGACCGCGGCGAATCGCCATTGCTCGCTCGGTAAAGGCACGAGCTTCGTTGTAGCGCTCTGCTGCGAACTCCGCCCGCGCTTGCTCGTCGAGGAAAGCCGCCTTGCAGTCGATTCTCGCTTGCTCGGAGTCTTCGAGGTTCGCTCGTGTGGATTTTGTGGCCTCGACAGGGGGGCGAATAGCCCGTGTGAGGGTGTCGTTGTCATTGATAGTGGGCGCCCAAACTGGATTGGCCTCAGCCCCTGCTGGACTTGGGATCGAGAGCGCGGGAAAGAGAGCAAAGAGTGTGTTTGCGTCAAGCGGCCGGGTTACCGCATCTTCGAAGTGGGTTTGCATGGTTGTGCTCCTGGTGACGCTATCGGGCAACGAGGCGTCGTTGGTAGTGATATGAGCAAGAACAAGGCCCGATGCTGATTCGAGTGATCATCTGTATTTGTGTCGCATGGCAGAGGTGCAGCAGCCACTGGAGTACCGGTCGATGCCAAAAAACTGGTTGGCCTGCTCTGTGCAACGTGCACGCCACAGATATGCGAACCGACGATCGTCAACAAGAAGTTCGAAGCACACCAACGCCTTCGCCTGTGCTACGAAAGAACATGATGGGAGCGCAAAAAGAGATCACCGCCTGCACCGTACGGGCGGACATGGGGCTCGCGGCGAGCTGGAAACGGCCGGGTCGGATCCGCTTGCTCGTTCGCAGTGGCCCAGATCAAGGAATGGAACTCGATCTCGACACAGGCCATACGCGAAAGATACTCGGCGGGCGCTCTCGAGTGAATGAGATCGTTCTCAACGACGAGCACGTTAGTGGCACTCATTTCGAACTTACGCTGGATCCCAAAGAGGATGTGGAGATCCAGGACCTGGGCAGCACCAACGGTGTGCTTGTCGGGGGCGTCCGCCTGCTCAAGGCAAGGCTCGGTCCAGGCTGTACTTTTAGGGTCGGAGAGAGCGTCATTGAGCTCATCTCAGCGGATCGCGTCGCAGTCGCGCTCTCCCCCAAATCAAGCTTTGGTGGGGTTTATGGGATTAGTCCGGTGATGCGCGAGCTCTTTATCCGGCTCGAAAAAATCGCCAGCATCGACCGCTTGCCCACACTTCTCGTCGGAGCGACCGGTACGGGTAAAGAGTTGGTTGCTCGGGCATTGCACGCACGCTCGGCCCGAGCGGCGGGGCCTTTTGTGGCGGTCAACTGCGCGACGATCACCGCCAGTCTCGCCGAGTCCTTTTTCTTTGGCCAACGCAAGGGCTCTTTCACGGGAGCGGGCGATCAACCTGGGTGTTTTGAGGCTGCAAATGGGGGCACGCTCTTTCTCGACGAGATCGCCGAGCTTCCGCTCGAGCTGCAGCCCAAGCTCTTGCGCGTGCTTCAGGAGCGAGTCATCACGCGGATCGGCGAGCAAAAAGAGCGCAAGGTCGATGTTCGGGTGATTTCTGCGACGCACCGGGATCTCCGGAGAATGGTCACAGAGCAGGTCTTTCGGGACGATCTATTCTTTCGTCTGAGGGGGCTGACGGTCGAACTGCCCAGGCTCAGCGAGCGCGCCGACGACATCGTCCCGCTTGCCGATCGTCACCTCGCGATGCTTGCCGACCAAGGTGGTGCGCGCAAGACCCTCAGCGAGGATGCAAAAGAGGCTCTGCTCGCCCATTCGTGGCCAGGCAATGTTCGCGATCTGCTGAGTGTGATCGAGACCGCCTACTTTCTCTCAGAGACCCTGCAGATCTGTGCAGACGATCTGAATCTAGATCCCTGGAGTCCCTCGGATGGGGGGGGCGATGGTGGGGTTGCGGCCTCGATCTTCGGTCGGCCCCTCAAGGCGGCGCGGACAGAGTTTGAGCGTCTATACCTCAGGCGCCTGCTGGCGGGTCCGGGTACGTTTGCCGAAAAAGCGCAGCGAGCGAGCATCAGCGTCGAAGGCTTGAGGCTCGCTCGCAAGCGCTTGGGCATCGACTAGAGGCATCTACCGTGACGACGGTCGGTCTGTTCGCCTCGGGGTGGAGGCGATCCTCAGGATGTCAACTCCCAGGGCGACGGACCATGCATTCGCAAAGCCTAGGTGTACGGGGCCGCCCCAGCCTTTGATATATCCGGCGTCGACACAGAGGATTTGCCAAAGCGAGCAGGCCCCACCTGCCGCGCGGAACGATGGCGTTCCAAAGCCGGTGTCGTAGGCCACAAAGGCCTGGAGACCGCCGCCAGCTTCGGCGTAGAGTGCAAAGTGATCCCTGTGCACGCGGTAGCTGTAGCGGGCATATGCACCCAAGTAGTGGATCCATACAAGGAGCTGGTCGGGTAGAATTACGGGGTTCTCGAGGTCTGCACCCTCGGAGGGGGCGAGGTCGCTTCCGAGAGCAGAGTACACTAGACCGAACCCGATAAGGTGTCTCTGCGCCGCCCCGAGGCCGAAGCGAGCCCCCGCCGAGAAGCGTATTGCGAGGCCTTTGTCTCCGTGGTGGGTCGCGTCCTTGGGGGGTACGAGTCGAAGTACCTGACCAAATCCTGCGTCGAAGCGAAGGGTGAAATGATCGAGGAGGCCCGCGTGTACGGACGACCTTCGCCT
>Ga0256845_1002901_pt1 | contig 12048 bp, 25 predicted proteins | sample RiftiametaG_FD_189101 | JGI IMG/M metagenome (GOLD analysis project Ga0256845, IMG submission 189101) | Tube worm associated microbial communities from hydrothermal vent at the East Pacific Rise, Pacific Ocean - Riftia | ecosystem: Host-associated > Annelida > Integument > Unclassified ... | reverse complement strand
GTATCTGTAAATTGATATTGGTAGCCATTTAGTCCATTTTCTTTTAAATAGTTGCATATCTGTTAAATTTATAGTTAATTTTTCCGTTACTTTTCATATAGCTGTTCGTTGTAAACAATAAAAATTATTCCGCTTTAGCCCATTTAAAATATGGTAGTTTTAACTCACTTGGTTCTATTAATTCATCTTCACAAGCCTGTCGCATACTAACAGCTAATTCTATTGCTTCTTTAAATTGTGTTAACATTTTATTACAATCCTTTTCGTTTAATGAACAGGCTTGTTGATATATGTCATTTACCGTTGCCATTTTATACCATATTTTAGGTTCAATTCCTTTTTTGCAAACTTTAATGCTAAACGAATGTTCTTTTTTCTTTGCCATAATTTTAAAAGATTTACAACACCGTATAAAATTAAAAGCGGTTTAGTGCTTTATCGGTGTTGGTTAATATTTATTTTAATTGTGGCGAAATCGCCATATTTAGATTTTTTATCCGCTTCAAATCTTATACAAATCGTTACCATTCATTAAAACGAAATGGTAACAAGGGCTATAAATAATAAAACCCTTGCCACCGCACACGTTCTAAGTAGGTTCACCATTAAACTCAATATTTGCAGGTATTTGGAAACTTGCAGTTGAATCTTCGGCAGCATCGCCATACATAAGTTTAATAAGCCAATAGTTCATTTTATCAACCATCACTTTTTTTGTGTCCGTAATTAAATCCACATCTAACATTTTAGTTTTATTTAAGTTACTCAAGCGTATTTCCCCACGCTCAAAAAGGGTTTTAAAATTCATAGCCAAACCGTTAACTACAAGCACTACTTTATTCTTTCAATTCAAGTTCTTTTCCAGTTAACGCAAAAAATAGATTCTGCAACTGATGAACGTGTTTACATTCATTCAAATACGCAAACTTGTAATCTTTCCCAGGTATTCCAGTTTCTTTTCTTCCTTGTGTTAAACACGCATTTTCAAATTTTCCTTCAAGTACACAATCAATGTGCAATTCAAGTTCATTTCCAGTCGGTAGAACTACCCACATATCCATGTCGTGCCCCTCAAACCCAAGTTTTCTTAACCATTCTTCAGTTAATTTAATTGGCTCTTTTACCATTTCGTCAATACCTATTCCGTTAGCGTATTCTTCAAATTCTGTTTCGCTAAATTCAAATGGTTTATTATCATATCCGTTTACTAAATTCCCAATTCTAAAATTTTTTGCTTCCATTTCGTTTTTAATTAAAGTTTTATCTAATTTTTACCGTGCCAGATAGTTAACACGTAATATAAAAAATGCTCGTGCCTCACACATTTTCATATTACCAACGTTGGCACACATTAAAACGATGATGCCAACATCGTATATAAACAAAAAATAAAACTACTTTTCGTGTATAATTATCATTCCATCTATTAAATCAAACTTGTTTCCAAAAGGTAGTCTAATAATGGTTCGGTCACTTTTGGCTATTATGTGTAATTCTGTATTTAGTTTAGCATCTAATAGAATTTCGTTTTTACTTTCTTTGTGTGCTAATTCGTGTAAATCGTACTTTCTTACTAATGTTGGCATCTTATTTTATTTTTAGTTATTAATCCGTTTTATTTTCAATTTATATACGTGTTCGTTGTGCTTCTAAACTTTTTCTTTTATTTTTTCTTCCACACGCTTTACGCTTTTAGCCCATTCAGGTATAATAAACGCTGTAAACTCTTGTCCTTTACAACAAGTGTCTTTATTCCCATCATAGTGCTTGTTTTCAATCTCCTGCATTTTTAATGCGTTTATAAAACTACTATTAGCAAATCCAATAGGCATACATTCGCCTTTTATTTCTGCATTAAGATCGTCAATATACTTACCACTTGTTTCTCCGCATTTACAAGTTCTATCCTCAAATGTCAGGCTAAAAATATCACTGCATTTCATACATAATAATAGTTTCATAATTTTCGTTTTTGCCCTCGCTCAAAATAAAATAAAAAGGGTCTGTTAATAATTCAAAGTTTGGTTCATTTTAAAAGGCACAAACTATATACCTATTTGTTACCTTCCATTCAATCTTTTTCGCATTTTTAGTATATCTATTTTTAAAGTGGTTATTTCTTCTGTTAAAATTTCACGCATTTTAAATTTATTCTGCATAAGCTCTTCTTTGTTTGCTAAGGCTTGTTTATATCTATCAATTTCAGTCATTGTTTGTAAGTAAAAATTAAACAGTTCATTTCATCAGGGAACAATGCATAAAAATAATACTACGTTAATAGCTTGCATCGAGTGGTAGTGCTTATTTGAATGAATAAAAATTAATCAGAAGTAGCCAAAACCACACCCACAACTAAAACTATTCCAATACCTAATGTAATTCCCCATACTTTCAGGGCTATTTCTAACGATGAATCTTGCAACAAAGCATATATGAGTACCGTTCTAAACAATAAAATTAATTAAGTATTTTAACCTTAATTATGTTTGTGAACATTTCGTTTATATCAGTTAATTTCGTTAGCATTAATATTCAGTTGTTGCTATCATATCAGTAACAGTATTTCTTTCTGCATACTCGGAAAAAGTTTCTATAATTTTTAAACCACAAGAATAATCTTCTTCATTATAATCTTCTTCATCTTTATCAGGCTCACTTTCGTTTGGGTCTAATAAATAAGTTTCTTTCCATTTGCTTTTAGGTAATTTTTTCACTTCTGTTGCTGTTAAGTCGCCACAACCAGTAAATCTTAAATAGAAATCTTTTGCCTCTTTAATGTTTGGTGCAAAAACCCAATCGGTTTCGCCTCCAGAGTAACTAAATGTATAGATATTCATTTTTTTTAAAATATGGGTGATAAAAATACGTTCACTAACTTTTGTCTTTTAATTCATTGTCCACTTTTTTTAACCAGTTGTCTATAGTTTTATCACACCATAAGTCAACTAATATTGTTAATGCTACTACAACTCTAATAAGTGTCCAAGGCAAGTGCAATAAAGCACTTATGTACAATAATATTCTCTTTAGTCTTTTCATCCGTTAGATTTGTGATTTTCCGAAGACTGTCTTGTTAATTTTTTAGTAAAAAAAATCAATTCTTCAATTTTATTTTTAGGTACGTGCTGCAGCAATTCTTTTAGGAGATAAACTTTATCTTTTTGAAGCTCTAAAATGGTAATGGCGTGCAACTCTCTTTTTAATTTGTGGTCATAACTTAACCAATCTTCTATGCTTTTCTTATGATAAATTACCTGTGAGTGGTCTAGCCCTATCAATTTTCCTATTTGTGCCAGGTTGTACATTTTTTTTTGATAGCATAAATGACAGTATATTTTTTTTGCGTATAATCCTAAACTTCCTTTTCTACCTTCCTTTAATGTTTGTATGGAGATATTGAAAAATGAACAAATAGTTTTTAACAAGTGTTCCATTGATTCAAAAATAATTTCTCTAACGAGCCCATTTTTTTTGGCACAAATAGAACATACCCATACATATAGGTTTTCGTTTTCCAACGGGAATGATATTACTGATACATGGATGGTTTTCTTGCAACACTCTGCGCATTTTTTTTTAGATTCCATAATGTTTATGCTATTTCTGTTAAATACAGTTGTCCGGTATTAATAATCAATGGTCCTTTGTTCATTGCAAAATATATATGGATGCCCAAATTGTCCGCATGAGACAAAACACCATATTCCCTGTACCCTTTATTAATCAATAAAACAGGTTTGTTTTTATGGTCTGGGGTAATGTCCTTTTTGAGTATTCTTATAAATTTCATCCCTCAAATTTTATAAGTTCGTATTGGTACACCCATACCCAACTTTTAAGATCGGTATGGGGGTTTATTGTTTTAAAAAGATAAAAAAACTGTTGTTGTGGTGCTAAATATTCTTCATCCATAGGTAGTTCTTTTAATATTTTTTCTATATAATAATCCATGTCCGCACATGGAAAACTATTGTCCAAACCCTCTGCCTCTACACTATCAACGCTTATATCACAAATACGCTCTGCTGTTACTCCTACTATTTTAATATGGTAACGGGCATCCACGGCCTTCATAAACAATTTATTGCTCCACTTAAAATTCTTACGGTGTTGTTTTGGAGTGTCATATTTATAGATTAATGGCTTTTGGGGGAAGGCTGCAACAGGTTCTTTTATATAAACTACTTCACCCACTTTGTAACGGGGCTTTACATCCCATTGATAAACCCAACGAGTTATTGGATCTTTTGATGCAGGGTCAAAAGGATTGTTGGCAAACAATTGGAAGCCAGTTGGACAATCTCTGGGGACAATTTCGATTTCCGTAAATGGTGGCGTGCTTAAATACTTTTCATCTACTTCGTTAAAATGTACTTTTCTACGGGTTTCTGTTTTTAAACCTTCTATTGTTTTTTTAAACAACTGCTCTTTTAATAGTATTCCTTTCATTTTAGTGTGGTTTATATTTTTAACATTATTCCTATTGTGGCCATTTCAACCCTTTTGGCCGTGGTGCTAAATTGGTTGTTAAAATATGCCCCATAACCCATTGTGGTAATCATGCCATACGGCAGGGTAAACCCTATTTCCACGCCACCGCCATAAAAAATATTTTTGGTGCTTATATCTCCCAACAGCCCTATTGTTGGCAGCAACAAAACCTTGTCGTTTTTATGCGAAATTTTATAGGTAAAGGAGGTTTTTAAACTTTTATGCGGGGCAGAGGGTATGGCTATGACTTGGTAGCCGATGCCAAAACCTAAATTATTTTTAAAATGTTTGCCCTCTACACTCCATATAAATCCTGTGCCATCTGTTGTTGTTGGCACAAGGCCGCTACCAACATTTATATGTATATAGTTTTGACCGAAACAAATTGTAGTGAATAATAACGCTGTTATCAATGTTTTCATAATGGTATTTTATTTGGACGGTCATTGACCGTTTTGGTTTTAAAAGCAATATTGCTTTGTGGTATTTTTAATTATTTTCAATGCTTTGCTTCCTGAATATGTCTTTTTTAATTCCAGAACCTATTAAGCTGCTACTTCAAAATATTTTTTAAGGGCTTTACTATTGCTCTCTACCAATCTTTGTGCAACAATTGGCACAACAGAATTGCCTATAAACTTTTTTTGGTCTGTCTTGGTTCCTTTTAAAATATAATCTGCTGGAAAGCCCTGTATTTTTAAAAGTTCATCTACCTGTAGCATTCGCATTTTAATATCAATAATGCCATACATGACCATAAATTCTTTAATTTTTACCATGGTTGGGTTGTCACTCTCAAAAATCACTATTGCAAAATCTTTGCTTTCATCACAACTAATGATATAGAGGGGCTTTTTATCTTGCCGGGCAATGATGGTTGGGGCAGCTTCATTTATGGAACGTCCTTTATTTGCAAATTGATGATCTACCAACCATTTTTTTGTTGTGACCAAACTATGCTTGGGATTTGTGGTAATGGACCAACCGGGTTTTTCTATTGAAACAGCATCACTATTACTATAGTTCATCACTATATATGAAACCCTATCTTTTGTGGTAAGGGTGGGGCAAGGAGCTTCTATGTTATGGTTGCCACCATTACCGTAGTAAGTACTTAAAAACACGTTGTTTACAATATAATGGTTGTTAAATGTGGTAATGGTTCGGGTTGGGCGGTCTATGGACCATACTTTAGAAAATGGATTGCCACCGTGAGAATGGGTTAGGAAAACACTTTTTACCACCGCATGGCTGTTTTGGGTGGTCAATGAGCCTATAGGTTCATTTATGGATTTTACCCTTTGGGCATCGTTGCCACTATTGTACACTTTAGTAAAAGCTTCCTGCCCACCAGCAACAAATTTTATCAGTCCTGCCAATATTCGTTTATGGGTGTTTTCTGAAAGGTCTTTTTTTCTTATAAAAATACTCTGCCCTTCATTTTCTAAATTTAAAACCTCTTTTACTGCTTTCCATTTTTTCTTTAGTGAGGGAAAAAAGCCTTCTTCCTTTGGTAATTTTTTACAATGGGTAGAAGTTGGCCATGCAATTGGCATTCCTTTTTTTGCAAATTGGCCAAAGTATCTTAAGCGACTTGTATATGCTCCAAAATCTGCGGAATTAAGTAGTTTAAAATCATAATTGTAGCCGTGTTCTTGTATTTTGTTGCACCATTTTACATAATCGGCACCATTTTTATAGGACAATGGCCGGCCATTTTTGTCCAACGGGCCCCACGCCATAAACTCACGTACATTTTCTATATAAATGTAGTCTGGGTTAAGTTGCTCTAAATACATAAACAGGCTTTCCGCTAATGTTCTACTGTCCGCATCCCGTGGCAAGCCTCCTTTGGCCTTACTAAAGTTGATACACTCTAAAGATGCCCAAATGTTTATAATGCAACCTGGTTCTTGCTTTCGTAATTTATCAACCAACACTTTTAATTGTTGCACTACTTTAAAATCCCGTACATCTTCTGTAAGGTGTAAGCAATTAGGATGGTTGGCCTTGTGGCTCTCAATTGCTTTTTTGTCGTGGTTTACGCACGCAATTACGGTTGCATTGGCATCTGCAAGGTGTATGCCCGTACTGGTGCCACCAGCACCGCAAAATAAATCTATCCAATATGTTTTCATTCTGTTGTGGTATTTTATTTGGTCCATGCATTGCATGGTTTTTTGTTTATTGTTTTAAATTATAAATGAACCATCCCGTAGACCATTTTGTGGATGTTCTATTTATCCAAAAAATAGTACGGTCTAGTTTCATGCCTTTTTCATCTACCAATAACCCTTCTTTATTTTCTATCCACTCTTCATTTGTGAACAAAATATGGGTTAATTTTTTACCTTCAAATAATGCGTTTACAGCTTCTGTTTTAGTCATTTTTACCAAGGGTTAATTGTTCTAATTCATTTATAACAACGATCTATATATTTCATTTTTTATATGTACAAGGGCGGGTGTTTCATAAAAATCCCTATTGCCCCAATAATTATCTATGGCATCCAATACAACAATGCCGGTATGCACTTTTATTGTCAACTTTTTATTATTGCGCTTTTGGTCTGCAATGGGTTTAGAATATTGCTTTTGGCTAACTTTTGGTTCTATTTTAAAATAGAGTTCCAATACTATGCTATGGTCCTTGGTAGAATTGCACGTAATATTATCCTTTTGTTCCATCAAATCTTTGCCGTAGGCTTCCAGTACGCTAAAAAGTACCTTAAAATAATTGGTACTCATTTTTAACAATGAAATTTCATGTACTGTATGCTCTAATGGTGCTGTCCTGGTTATCATACTTTATGTTCATCTACTTGGTTGCCGGCACGGTCATATAAACGAATTAATCTACTCTCTGCATACTCTGTACTTTTACGAACCCTTTTGATCATCATTGTAAATAATTGTGTGGCAGGCTTTTTATCTTCTTTTAAAAAGGACCATTTGGCGGGGTTTACTTTTTTACCTTGGCCATCTGTTATTTTACAGGGGCTATTGGTATCTTTTAATAGAAATACCAATTTATATTTACTGCAATTTGGGCAGGGTTCATGGTCCCACCTCTGTAATTCACATTTACAGTATTTTTTACTCTTTTTAGACTTTTGTTTTTGTTGCATCTATGGTATTTTATTTTTTAGAAAGGTCTTTATATTCTGTGGTGGTAATTTCTATACAATCTTCTGGGATAGTGAATGTCCAATCATCCTCAAGACTAAAAAGCATCCATTCTGGATGATTAAAACAACATCCTATACTCTTAAATGGCGCACCATCAAAACCAACACAATTATTTAATTCATGCGTGTAAATAATGGGTAAATCTTCAAATTGTTTAGCTAGTTTTCTTCCAGCGTAAGTGTTTTTTTTAGGAAAAACACCATAATGTCTTTTTTTCCAAAGTCTAGGGTTTGGTACACTATCTTTTTTTGTGAAGATAACGCATGAAATACCGCCCCAAGCCGAATTATATACTTTCTTGTATTGTTGAAAACCTAATTTTTCAGCTAATCTTTCTTGTGCCGCTACGCAATGGTCTACCCTTTTTTGTAGTTCTTTAAATTTTAGTCCTGTTTGTGATGTTTTTAATGTTTTAAATCTCATGGTGTGTGGTATTTTATTTGGTATTTTAACATTTAATCTACTAATGTTATTTGGGCATAAAAATTGTCATTTACAAATGGGTTTTAACTACCAACAATCAACTCACACGGTCCAGTAGGATTAATTTTTATACCCTCAAAAAACAAATCTTCTATACCATGGCCATATATTCCATAAACTGCAGGAGTTTTGTATATTTTCTTATATGCTTTTGCTAATGGGATTAAAATATCCGCTAAAGATTTTACTTCTCTAACAATCACTTTTTTAGGGTGATCTAATGGATAATCAATAATAAATTCTAATTTTTGATAGGTTTTTTTAAAGTACCGTTGCCCATTTATGTCGTGGATTACTTTTGTGACATCCCCCTTTAGGTTTGCTAATTGACTTACGCTGATATTCAGTTCTAATTTTTCCATTTTTAAGTTTCTTTTATTCTTGTGCTTCTTTAAATTTTATTTCTATATTAATACTATCTACATAACTTGTAGAAATATTTTGCCTTTTAAGTTCCCGTAGGGTAGCACTCATTACCCATTGTAATTCTTCATTTATGGTAATATCTTTTTTAGAATTACATTCCCCTTTAGTGGTTGTTTTAGTGCCATCTTTTAGATAAATAGTAACTGTATTACTGCTTTTTTTTGACATTATCAACTACTTTTTTAGGTTTGTTGTTGTAGGTTTTTAAAATTTTACGTTGGTCATTTTTCATGCCGTTAAATTGATTTTGTGCCTGTTTTTTGGTGGCAGCTTGGAAAAATACAAATCCCGAATAATGGAACTTAAAAAAACGTATTTTACCATTGCTCTGGATTACTTTTTTATTTTCCTGTTTAGTAATTATTGGTTCAATAACTAAACTGTACAGGATTAATAAAAAGCCTAAAATTGTAAATAAATAACATGCGTAATTAATATATTCCATCATAATTTTTATAGGTTTATTGATTTTCTATTTTAATTCTTAACTCTAAATATTTAGCATCTATATTTTCCCATCCTAAATCTGTTTTTGCTTCAGAAAAATTAGAAACTATATTGTTCAATATTGTTAACTCTCCCAATATTTCTAATTTTTGGGCTTTGGTCAGTTTTTTTAAAAGGTCTATTTTATCACTAAGTTTAAGGGTTTTCATGCAGCGTGGTTTTTATAATTAAGCCCTTTAAGGAAATTCTGCCAATGAATATCAAAGTCATTTTGTACCTCTTTAGGTAGATTTTGTTGTACTTGGGATAATAATTTTTGTAAATCCCTATGTTTTTCATACGCTTTAAAATACCTAAACATTTTTTCTATATTAGCTTGGTACAGTATTGATTTTTTAGCGTTAAGCCTATATTTTTTAATAGCTAATATTTTATCATTGTACCATTTCTTACCTTTATTTTCCTGTAATTTATAGTAATGGAAAAATGTTCCGGGTGTTGCACTGTATGGGTTTAAATAGACCTCTATCCGTGGTGGGGTAAATTTACCTTTTTTAGTTTTTTTAAGAATTCCATAACGTTTGTTGTTAATACAGAAAAGAAGTGTTTGGTAGCGTTCCAGAACCGTTTTTTTATTTAGATAATGGCCTTTTCTGTGATTAAAGAAGTAGCTGTTTAGAAATACATCATAAATTTCTTTCCAAATTTTATGATATGGATAATAGTTGGGGTTTTGGGAATATACTTTTGCAAATTCCCAAAAAATATTTTGCAAAATGAGCTCGTTAAATTCATCTTGGGGCAGATAACCGCTTTTTACCTCTAAATACAAAGCTTCTAAAGGAATTATTGGTCGGTTTTCCAATTCTTTATTACCTATTTGAACGCAAAATTCCCAAGGCTCTAATATTGTTTCCCGTAAATGTTCGGAATTTTGTTGAGTTCTGGACAATGGTTTTTCTGGTGTGTCTGAAGCATCTTTATTTTTAAGGGTATCTGCAGGCATCTTTATTTTTAATGGTGCATGATCAACAATATATTTTTTGCCGGGCGAAACATTATTTTTTTCTTTTGTTGGGGGTATTGGTTTTTTTAGCACTTTGCCACTTGGTGTGCAAGTAAAACTGTCGGTACGACAATTTCTCGATAAAAAGCCAGTACCATTCTTAGAGAGGTTGTCTTTGTCCCTAACGGCTTTTTTCCTTATTGGAGTTGTTTTTTCAACAACTCCCTTTATTATTGGTTTATTTATTGTACAAGTAAGGGTAAGAGAATCATAACATTTTGTTACACGTGGGGATATAACTAATTGATTATCAGACTTCAAAATTTCCCCGTCAAAATCATCTAAAACAGCCAGTATTTGAGGTGTTATGAAATATAAAACACCTCTTTTATGACCTCTAAAGGCCTTGTCTTGGAGTATGCCAGCTTCCTCTAATCGCTGTTTTGTGCGCCTAAGGGTAACACGTGTCTTAAGTGTCATTTTAGCCCCGCCTAGATGGTTTAAATCGGTTAAATGGGATGTGTTTACATCTACTCTTGGAATGGTGGTAACATGGGTTTTTCCCATTCGCTGTTGCATCCTTTTCATATTAAACAAATCAATTTGATATTGCCGTAAAATCATATCAAATAAATCCCTGTGATTATTTTTAAGGGGCTGGGCTTGTCTTAACTCTATTATAGGGTCTGGGAACATCATATTGTACTCTTGGGCGGTGTGGTTGTACTCCCAAACATTTTTAAGCCTGTGCTGGTCTTTAAAATTCTTTGCTTGCTGTTGGTAAGATTCCTTATTTGTAGAATCAATTATCGTTTTTTCAACTCTATTGTTGAATGTCCCAACAATTATATTGTAGTCGTAAAGGGTGTCATTGTAAAGAGTTTCATATTCCCTATACCTTTTATAACAAAGGGAAAGGGTGGTTTTTTCTAAAATTGGAAGTACAGCCCTAAACGGGTAATTGCCCATTTGTTGCAGTTCTGTTGCTGATATTACTTGCACCTCTTTTTTAACGCTGGGAACCTCTTGCATTACCTGCAATACGGATGAACTTTTGTTACTTCTTTTAGCTGAATTGCTCATATTTGGTATTTTACTTGGTGGGGATATTAGTAATTCAATTATTTTTTATTGGTTCTAATTTTTCTTTGTTTTCTTTAGGTTGGTGGGGCAACCCAAAGAGGTGTTTTTGTTTCTCTATGGTAAACCAGTTTTCAATGGTCAGCTCTTTAAAACTGTATAGCATACAATCATGATCTGGTTTTATTTTTTCGTATTCCTGGGCTTGTTTTACAAAGTATTCTTCGTTGGTTAGTTGATGTATGGACGGCCATGGGAAAAAATCTGCTTTGTGGAGGGTTTCCAAACAAAAAAAATGAAAACGGGCAATTGCTGCCTTGCGGTCATTCAACCAAAGGCGAACCCCTATATTGGCAAACAATACTGCAAAAAATAATAATATTCCCAATAGATAATTTTCCATACTAAAGTGTTTGAAGCTCTACTATTAAAAAATTCTCATGAAATGTCAGTACGGCCGTATGGTACTTGAACATATTTGCAATTCTGCGGTTCAACTCATTGTTGCAAAAAAGACCGTCTACCAAAAAAATCTGCAGATATATTCGGCTACCCGCCAAATGTTGGGAGAATTTTTTAATATGTTGGTTGTGGCGGATAGCTGCATACAGACTATGAAACTGTAATGGGGTGTGGCTTAAATTTGGAACTTCTAACAAGTTCTTGTTTTTTCTAATGGGCTGCATCTGGTGATAAGTGGCAACCTGTTGTGGTATGTTGTTGTTCATAATGGTGGTTTTTAACTAACGGCCTTGCTAGTTAATTTTTTAGTTTTAATGCGGATAAGCCCTTTAAAATGGTTTTCTATATTGGCAAGGGATGTCGCTATTTCTGGGTAATGCTCTTTCATATCCTGTATTTGGGATATGTGGGCAAGGGTGTCTGTTCTGTTTTTTGGCATAGTGGTATTTTATTTGGTACACGTT
>Ga0256845_1002900_pt1 | contig 12048 bp, 16 predicted proteins | sample RiftiametaG_FD_189101 | JGI IMG/M metagenome (GOLD analysis project Ga0256845, IMG submission 189101) | Tube worm associated microbial communities from hydrothermal vent at the East Pacific Rise, Pacific Ocean - Riftia | ecosystem: Host-associated > Annelida > Integument > Unclassified ... | reverse complement strand
AGCGAAAAAAGCAGCATCTGATGCAGCTGAAGCAGCAAAAGCAAAAGCAGCAGAAGTTGCAGAAGCAGCAAAAGCTGAAGCACAAAAAGTAGCAGATGCAGCAGCAGCAAAAGCAACAGAATTAAAAGACGCTGCAGCGAAAAAAGCAACAGATGCAGCAACAGCACTTAAAGAGAGAGCAGCGGCAGCAACTGCAGCAGCATCAAGTGTAGCAACATCTGCATCAGAGACTGTTTCAGAAACAGTAACAGCAGCTAAGGAAGTAGTATCTTCAGAGAATGCAGCTGGTAAAGCAGCATTTGCTAAATGTGCAGGATGTCATGGTGCTACAGGAACAACAAAAGCACTTGGTAAATCTGCAGTTATCGCAGGACAATCAGTAGCAGCTTTAGAAGCATCAATTGCAGAATATAAAGCAGGTACTAGAAATGTAGCTGGTATGGGTATGCTTATGAAAGGTCAAGTAGCATCTATGGATGAAGCGACTATCAAAGCAGTATCAGAGTATATCTCAGGACTTTAAGATAATCTTTCCTCTCCTCTCTTGAGGAGAGTCCTTTTAACTTGTAAACAAATCTTCTTTTATCAAACTTGTAAATTCCCATTTTATCGGTATCATTTTTACAGTTTTACCCGCTTCCAATATTTTTATATCAGGTGTAATGAGTATAAATCCATCTGCTTTTTGCATAGGTGAAACCATACCAGGCATTTGAGGCTTAAGAGGTTCAAAGCTATTACCATCAAAGCTACCCAATACGACAGCATATTTACCACCTCGTGTAGAAAAATCATTTCTCATTGTAGTCTTAATCGTACCATGGTAGTAATCTGCTCTACCAGAGAGTTTACGTAATATTGCACGAATAAAGAGTTCATAGTTAACCATAGAAGCCAGAGGATTACCTGGTAGATTGATAATAATCGTTTTACCTATTTTCCCTACAATCGTTGGTTTACCTGGCTTGATGTCTATTTTATCTATAAGAAGTTCCATACCTAAATTAGTAAAAGCCTCTTTGGTAAAGTCTTTATCTCCTACGCTGACACCTCCAGAGGTGATAATCATATCTGCATCAAGCGTAGAACGTATAGATGTCTCTAGTGCTTGTAAAGTATCAGCAGAAGTACGTATAAATCTTACGGTACACCCTAGTGCTTTACTTCGTGTGAGAAACATAGGAGAGTTTGAGTTATAGAGTTGGTGATCTTCTATCTTTTCAAAGTGTGGACGTAGTTCGTCTCCTGTACCAAAAATAGCCACTTTAATCTCTCTAGTAACAGTTACATGCGTGATGCCTTGACTCGCAAGTGAAGCGATAGTATAAGCATTAATAGTCTCACCCTTAGATAAAAAAACTGTACCCTTTTTAATATCTTCTCCAGCCATACGTATGAAGTGATTTTCTTCTATGCCACTAGGGAGTAGTACTTCTGACCCTTTGAGTATGACATTTTCAATAGGAACAATAGCTTCTCCACCTTCTGGTATAGGCGCACCCGTCATGATTTTGATGGCAGTACCAGCACTCAGTAGCATTTGAGGATTATCACCTGCATAAATAATATCATTACATGTAACTAAATTACCTGCATCTACTACCTTTACAATATAGCCATCCATAGCAGAGTTGTTAAATCTGGGTAAGTCAAAAGTAGCAATATAATCTTCTGTCACTACACGACCTACAGCACTCTCAATAGGGATGATTTCCCCATCAAGAGAGGGGATACTATTTGCAATGATTTCTAATGCTTCTACGATAGAACTAGCCATGTTTAGCCTTTAAAGTTTAATTAGAACGATTATAGTATAATCCACTTTTAAACAAACAGATATTTAAGGATTAATAATGGAAGTAGCAGAAATGTTAGCTATGCATAGTGTATTGGTAAAGATTTTTTTAGGTTTTTTAGTGGGAGGATTACTCCTTCCTTTTATGGCAGGTAAAACCCCACAAGGATTCAAAAAAGCTTCTTTTATCTATACAATGATATTTCAAGCCATCGCCACAATGATAGCTTTTGCAGGACTTGTAGCAGTATTTACTGGTGAATTAGGTTGGGAAATGACCACTATCATTATGGTAGTTGTTTGGGCTATTATGATGTATATAGAAATTAAAAAGTATAAACTTATAAAACTAGCAAATTCTCAAAATACAGATACTTTTAAAACATTAAAATCGGCATTTGTTAAAATATCTGTTATTCAAGTTTTATTGGTAGCTATTATGGTAGTACTTATGGTCTTAAAGGCTAAGGGTGTTATATCTATATAATTCACAAGCAGGAACACTACAGCTTAACTTAGAGGGTGATGACCATCGTTATATTTTTAAGGTACGTAGACATAAAGTAGAGGATACACTCTATTTACGTAATTTAGAAGATGGCTTACTGCACCGTTATCTCATTACCCATATAGACAAACGTTCAGTGATATTAATGCTCCAAGAGAGTAGTACTTTAGAGGTAAAAGCCAAACAGTCATTACATATAGGCTGGTGTGTTATAGACCCTAAAAGTGTAGAAAAAGTACTCCCCTCACTCAATGAAATGGGTGTGGAGAAGATTACCTTTATCTACTGTAAACGTTCTCAAAAAAGTTTTAAACTTGACTTTAAACGTTTAGAAAAAATACTACTTAATTCCTCTCAACAGTCTGGACGTTCAGAGATGATGCAACTAGAAATGGCTGAGAGTTTAGAGATGTTTATAGAAGAAAATCCACAGTGTATGATGTTAAACTTTTCAGAAGAAAACTTTATTTCAAACACGACTTTAGATACCATAGTTATAGGTTGTGAAGGTGGTTTTCATGCAGAGGAAGTTGCACTTTTTAAGTCTGAAAATATAGTAGGGTTTGAGACACCTTTGGTACTTAAATCAGAATCTGCTGTGTGTGCAGTGACTTCAAAAATACTACTCTAATTTTTCTTTAAACATTTTTCGGTAAAATATCGGTCTTAATTGTCTCGCCAATGAGCGTTGCAATAACCTTTTTTTATAATGATTTTTTAGAAAAAGAAGAGTCAAAGACTAGAGCAGATTAGTTATCTGTCACCAAATAAACTTTTTAGGAAATACAATGAGAAAAGATATTCACCCAGATTACGTTGAATGTAAAGTAGCATGTGCTTGTGGAAACAAGTTTGAAATTAGAACAAACAAAGCTGAAATGTCAGTAGATATTTGTAACGAATGTCACCCATTCTTCACAGGATCAGAAAAAATTCTTGATGCTGCTGGTAGAGTTGAGAAATTTAAAAGCAAATATAAATTGTCGTAAGACTTTTTACCTTTTGGGGACACTTGTCCCCATTTTACCTACTTATTGCCTAAAGGCATTTTATGATTACTTTTATCCCTACTCCTATTGGAAACCCTCAAGACATCACTATTCGCGCTATGAAGCTTTTTGAAAAAGCAACACTTTTTTTATGTGAAGATACACGTCAGACCAAACGGCTTTTACGCTTACTCGAAGAGCGATTTGATATGACGTATCCTGATGCAGAATTTTACTCATTTAACGAACATAATGGACAAGAGAGACTCGATGCGTTGGGAGAGACATTTGTAGACAAAGAAGTAGTCTATGTAAGTGATGCAGGGATGCCTGTCATCTCTGACCCTGGGCAATTACTCGTAGCCTATGCACAGGTAAATGAACTCAAGTATGATGTACTTCCGGGTGCCTCAGCAGTGACTACAGCCTACGCAGCTTCAGGGTTTGAAGAGGGTAAGTTCCTTTTCTTTGCATTTTTACCACATAAGGGTAAAGAGAGAGCCACTGCATTGTCTCAAGCGATGAATAATGGCTACAATACCGTACTCTATGAATCTCCTCACCGTTTAGAAAAGCTTTTAGATGAACTAGAAATCATGGATGAAGAAAGAGAGCTTTTTTTAGCCAAAGAAATAAGTAAAAAGTACCAAAATTACTACAGAGGTACAGCCAAATCTTTAAAGGAACAGTTTAAAGAGCTTACCATTCGTGGTGAGTGGGTTGTGGTGATAAAAGCGAAAGTTGAGACAGAAAAAACTCTTAGTTTTTCTGAAGTATTACACCTTGATTTACCCCCTAAACCTAAAGCAAAACTCTTAGCAAGTATTAGTGATAAGTCAGTTAAAGAGTGGTATAACGAACTCATTCAATAGACGTCTAAGCGATACTTAACACCCTAAAAGCAAAAAAAGGGTAAAATCTTCTTTATGATTATATATGGAAAACAAGTCTGTTTACATGCTTTAGAGCATCATTCAGAGAAGATAAAAACAGTGTACGTAGCTAAAAAAAACATCCTTCCTAAAGATGTTTTTCACAAATACCACGACAATATAAAGTTTCTCGAAGAGAAGTGGGCACAGTCTATGGCTAAAGGTGGTAATCACCAAGGCTTACTTATAGAGATGGACGAGTATGAACAAGCAACACTTTCACAGATTAAGAAAAATAGCTTTATTGTAGTGCTTGATGGATTGACTGATGTGGGTAACATCGGTGCTATTGTACGATCAGCTTACGCTTTGGGTGCAGAGGCAGTCATCGCCACGGGTGTGAAAACACTAAATTTCTCAGCCATTGCACGTAGTAGTTCTGGGGCATTACTAGATATGCCGTTTATGATTGATAGCAACATTTTGGACACCTTCAATGAACTAGGTCAGCTTGGTTTTACTTTGTATGGTGCTTCAATGGATGGTGAAAAAGTACAAGATGTTACTTTTGACTCTAAGCGTGTGCTTGTTATGGGTAGCGAAGGAAAAGGACTTTCTCGTAAAGTCACAGCAAAGTTAAACCATATCGTCAGCATAGAGATGCAACATGCATTTGACTCACTTAATGTGAGTGCAGCTGCAGCGATTTTAATACATAGGATGGGTTATGCAGTTAAATGATATTTTAGAAGAGAATAGTGTAAGAGCCATAAGTCAAAAAACAAAAATATCTGAAGATAATTTAGAAAATCTTTTAGCTAAAAATTTTGAAAACTTAAAAAAAGTAAAAACTTTAGGATTTATCTCTATCCTCGAACGTGAATACAATGCAGATTTAAATACATTACGTAACGATGCAGAAGAGTATTATAGTAGTTTAAACGAAGATAGCAGTGTGATGTTTGGTAGGTCTCTTGCAGAAGAGAAAAAGGGCACCTCTAAATTCTTTTTACTGGTTATCTTCCTTCTCTTGGGCTATGCTACTTGGTATTTTTTAACACAGTTTGATAAAAAGCATTTAAGTGAGCTTATTCCTTTTATTGATGAAGCAACTATTGAAAATTTTATGGGTGACAGTGAAAATAAAATGAATGTTGCAGAAGATTTGAGTATAGCCAAAATAAGTACCAGTAAGATTGCCAACAAAGAGAAGCAGGTACAAGCAGTTGATAAAGCAACAGCAGCTGTTGAAACAGAAGTGATTACTAATGACAAAAGTGTAGTCGTGTCTGAGTCAGTTACTGATATTATGCCTCCTGGAGACATTAAAACATCAGAGATGAAAAAAAATATTATCTCTATTGTGCCAGTAGGTCGTCTTTGGTTTGGACTGATTAATATGGAAACAAATCAGAGAGATCATTTTTCTATTTCTGAGCTATTTGAATTAGATGTGGCAAGTAAAAGTTGGCTTGTTGCAACTTCTTCAGCGCCTTTCTCATTGCATGGAACTGATGAAACAAAAGAGTTTAACGATGCTCAAGAGCACTATTTTAAAATAGACAACGATGGTGTGATGGTATTGAGTAAAAATGAATATGTAACACTAGGAGGTTGGTCTCAATGGTGAAAAATAAAGAAGTTTTAAAGAGGGTAAAGAATGTTTAATGAAATTCAATTTGATAAAATAAATAGACTACCGAAATATCTTTTTGCAGAGATCAATGATCTTAAAATGCAGATGAGACGTGATGGCATAGATATTATCGATTTCTCTATGGGGAATCCTGATGCACCAACGCCTCAGCCTATTATAGATAAGCTTTGTGAAACAGCACAAAAACCTAAAACACATGGTTATTCTGCTTCTAAAGGTATTTATAAACTGCGTCTAGCGATGAGTAACTGGTATAAGCGTAAGTACAATGCTGACCTAGACCCAGATACTGAAATCGTAGCAACGATGGGAAGTAAAGAGGGGTATGTTCACTTAGTACAAGCCATCTCTAACCCAGGTGATGTGGCTATAGTTCCTGATCCTACTTATCCTATTCACTCTCAGGCGTTTATCTTGGCAGGTGCTAATGTTGAAAAGATGGAACTTACTTTTAACGAAGAGACTTTTGAAGTAGATGAAGATAAATTTTTGGCAGATGTGGTAGAGCATTTAGATAACTCTATTCCTAAAGCAAAGTTTTTGGTGGTTAATTTTCCTCATAACCCAACTACAGCTACGGTAACACCAGAGTTTTACAAAAGACTCGTAGCGCTTGCAAAAGAGAAACGTTTTTATATCATTTCTGATATTGCGTATGCAGATATCACTTTTGATGGCTATAAAACACCCTCTATCATGGAAGTTGAGGGTGCTAAAGATGTGGCTGTTGAGTCATATACACTTTCTAAGTCTTACAACATGGCTGGCTGGAGAGTAGGGTTCATCGTGGGTAACAAAAAACTTATCGGGGCATTACAAAGCATTAAGTCTTGGCTTGACTATGGGATGTTTACACCTATTCAAGTAGCTGCAACTGTGGCACTAGAAGAGCACCACTATATACCAGATGAAGAAATCATACCACGTTATGAAAAAAGACGTGACGTAATGCTAGAAGCATTTGAAAATGCTGGTTGGAAGATGGGTAAACCCAATGCCTCTATGTTCATCTGGGGTAAAATCCCAGAAGTAGCACGTGACATGGGTTCATTAGAGTTTGCTAAACAGCTTTTACTTAAAGCAGGTGTGGCAGTGAGTCCTGGTATAGGTTTTGGTAAGTATGGTGATGCGTATGTACGTATTGCACTCATCGAAAATGAAAAGCGTATCAGACAGGCAGCAAAAAATATTAAGAAGTTCCTCAAAGAGCTTGAAGAGGAAAAGAAATAATATGGTCAAAATAGGAATCTTAGGCGTTGGTACAGTAGGTGCCAGCGTAGCAAATATACTTGAAGCCAATGCAGACATCATCGAAGCACGTGCAGGTAAGAAGATAGTCGTTAAGTCTGGTGTGGTGAAAAACCTTTCTAAAGACAGAGGTGTAAGCATCAAAATCTCTGACAACCCACTGGACGTAGTAGATGATCCAGAGATAGACATCGTTGTAGAACTCATGGGTGGGGTTGAAGAGCCTTATGCCTTGGTTAAAAAAGCACTAGAAAATGGTAAAGCTGTTGTCACTGCAAACAAAGCACTACTAGCCTATCACCGTTACGAACTTCAAGAGATAGCAGGAGACATTCCACTTATGTATGAAGCAAGTACGGCTGGGGGTATCCCTATCATCGGTGCATTGCGTACAGGACTTTCTGCGAACCATATAGAGTCTATTCAGGGTATTATGAATGGTACATGTAACTACATGCTTACCAAGATGATAAACGAAGGTGCACAGTACGATGCCATCTTAAAAGAGGCACAAGAGCTAGGTTATGCTGAAGCTGACCCGACATTTGATATAGGTGGGTTTGATGCTTCACATAAGCTTCTCATACTAGCGAGTATCGCGTATGGTATAGATGCGAAGCCAGAAGATATCCTCATCGAGGGTATAGAGAACATTACACAAACAGATGTAGCCTTTGCTAAAGAGTTTGGATATGAGATAAAACTTCTTGGTATTGCTAAAAAAGTGAATGATGGTGTAGAGCTTAGAGTTCATGCGACCATGATACCGCAAGAGAGTATGATAGCCAAAGTAGATGGTGTCATGAATGCTGTGACTGTTGTAGGTGACGCAGTAGGTGAGACAATGTACTACGGACCAGGTGCAGGTGGAGATGCTACAGCGTCTGCGGTTATTTCTGACATCGTAGACATTGTACGTGGTAACCAAGGACCAATGCTTGGGTACAAAAAAGGTTTAGAGTCTGGACTCAAACTACTCAGTAAAGATGACATTGTTACTCAGTACTACCTTAGACTTGAAGTGGCTGATCAAAGTGGTGTGCTTGCAGAAGTAACATCTACGCTAGGTAAGTTCGGTATCTCTATAGAAGCCATGCTTCAAAAACCAACAGAGAACGAAAAGATAGCAAAACTTCTTTTCACGACACATACATGTAAAGAGAGTGAAATGCAAGAGGCAATGGCTGCACTTGGTAAGCTTGATGTTGTGCGTGGTGAGATTGCTATGATGAGGATTGAGAAGTAATCGTATCAAAAATGATACGAATAATTTATTTTTTCGTATCATAGTAAATGTAATATAGAAATATCTTTTGTAAAAAATATTTGATACATATTGTATGTTGATGGAAACATTAAATATGTATACTATATTGAATGATAAATAAACATTTAATTATACAATTCGGTTTAAAAATAAGAGAGCTACGAGAAGCAAAAAATATTAGTCAAGAAAAATTATCTTTTTCTACGGGTTTTCACAGAACATATATTGGAATGATTGAAAGAGGAGAACGAAATATTTCTCTTACAAATATGGCTGTTTTTGCCAAAGTATTTGAATTGAACCTTTCAGAATTACTTGATTTTGATACAGTAAATGCTTTTGAAAAATACCAAACTAAAGTTTCAAAGTAATGTCTAGTAAACATTCATTTACATTGACACTATCAAATAATATCACAGAGAAAGAAGGTATTATTTTTCTTTTAGATAATCATACAGGATTTTTTAAAATTAATCTAGAAACAAAAAAAGAACTACTTGACTTATTAAAAATAGAAAGAAGATACTTACAGTCTTTTGATTTGATTTATATTCCAGATATGGTAGGCAAAACAATTAATTCAGATTTTTTAAAAACATATTTAGAAGATATTATATTTGTGGAATTAAAAACTACAAAAAAATATTTACCAGAAAATCCTAAAGGATTCTTTTTCGGTGCAACTGAAAATGAATTTAACTTTGGAAAAATACTTAAAAATAAATTTCTATTTTGCTTTGTTACTTTAAATGAAAAAGCACCTTCATTTGTATTGTTAAGTATAGAAGAGCTTGATAAAATAATTAAAAATAAACGTATTCAATATCAGATTAATTTATAATTTTTGTATCACAATGCTAAGAAAAAAAGGTTGTTTTAGATCCTTTCACAGCAAGCAAAAGCTAAAATCATAAAATGTGATTTTAGGAGATATAATGCAGATGTTTGAAGATATACTTTATGAAGAAGATGAACGAGCTATTATAGGTTTTATAAATTCCAGTGGTGACCTAGAATATAACATCTATAAACAAGTTGATGGTGGATGTATAGACTTAGAAGATAGAGTTTATAGTAAAGATGAATTATTGGAATTACTAGAAGTAGAGTTGGATAACTTTGCAAATAGAAATGTGGTATCTGCTGTAATATTAGGGCATGATATAAAAATCTTCACTAAGGATGAAAAACTTATAAAGGGTGAAAGTTTAGATGATGAGGTATATGAAATATCTCAGTCTATATTAAATGGCGTAGATTGTGGTGAAATATATATAGAGTCTTTGAAAGTAAAAGCATCATGGAGTATACTAATATAACACAATTTATGCTATAATACACAAAATAACACGGAATATATTCCGTAAAAGGAGTGTACATGGTAGCATATGAAAATGATGAGCTTATACCTTCTTCAGAGTTTGCGAAGAAGTTTGGGACGTATTTGGCTCAGATTAAAGACCATACGGTCGATAAGTTGGCAGTATTGAAAAACAATCGTATAGAAGCTGTAGTGGTTTCTAAAGATGAGTATGAGAAGATGAAAGGTGCTTTAGCCTTTCAAGAGTATTCTGAACTTAAAAGTCGTATAAATGCTTCATTGGATGAACTTGAACTTATAAAAGCAGGTAAAAAGAAAGCATACCCTATAGATACATTATGGGATGAGCTTTAGTGGAGATACTTTACTCAAATACTTTTAAAAAGAGTGCTAAGAAATTATTGAAACATTATAAAAGTTTCAAAAAAGATTTATACTCTTTTTTAGATAGTTTAGATGATAATCCAAATCAGGGTACTAAGTTGGCTCAAGGATTGTATAAAGTACGTATTAAAAATAGCGATAACAATAAAGGTAAAAGTGCAGGATATAGGATTGTTACCTATTCTGTTATAGAAGATGAAATCTTTTTAGTCGATATATACTCTAAGAGTGAGATGGAAAATATTTCGGATAAAGCAATAGATATGATAGTAAAAGAATATAAAAAGGATTAAAAATGGCAAAAGACCACTACTTCGACATCACGGCAAAGCTAGACATGATGGAAATGAAAAATGCAGTGATTATGGCAGAGAAAGAGATCGCTACACGCTTTGACTTTAAAGGTGTGAAAGCAGAGATAAAACTTAATGAAGATGCAAAGACACTTTCTCTTAGTTCTTCTACAGACTCTAAGATAGATGCACTCAAAGATATACTTATTTCTAAACTTATTAAACGTAACATCGCTGGTAAGTCACTTGAAGAAGTGAAGACTGAGGGTATCTCTGGGGGTAATACAAAAGTGATTTATAAAATCGTAGATAGTATTGAAAAAGATGAAGCTAAAGAGATAGTCAAAGCTATAAAAGCATTGAAGTTGAAAGTGACTCCTTCTATACAAGGAGATGAGGTACGTGTGTCTGGGAAGAAGATAGATGATTTGCAGGCTGTGATGACTGAGGTGAAGACGTTGGATTTGAAAGCACCGTTGGTGTTTGGGAATTTTAAATAGATTTATTTGCTTGAAGTAATTTACTTATTGGTTTGAGAGATTGCCTTTTATTATAACTGTGGCGTTGTTCTTCTCTTTCTTTTTTTAGAGAAAAGAAGCAAAAAAGCGTCGTGACTCTCGAATCGTTATCGCTTTCAAGGGCGTTCGCCACGACAAGGACAGACTATCGTCTGATTAATGGTGTTCATAAGAGTCGTTGACTCTTATGAACAGTGTCCACCACCACAGCATCCGCCTGTGCTTTCTTTGGGTTTATTTTCTACTCTAATAGTAAAATTGTTACCTGTCTCTTCTGTGTAAAATATATGAGTTTGACAAAACTTTTGGTTCATGTGACTCTCCATGAGTTTTGCTTCTATGAGAGCATCATCTTTACTTGCAAAGCTTTGATTGTTTTGAAAGTCTGATTTTTTGAAACAACCACACTCTTTTTCTACGTTTATTGTAAACATCATTATCCTTTTTGATATAATTGTTCTTTACAATAGCTAGAAGGGCTTAAAAAAACTTGATTTTAAGCCTAAATAGGATAAATTTACTCCTAATTACTGAAAAAGGTACGTATTATGACAAAAAAGATTAGTAACGAACGTAAAGAGATAGAAAGTGTATGTACCTACTGTGGTGTAGGATGTGATATTACAGGTGTCGTGGAAAACAATAAGATAGTTAAAATTTATGCCCAAAAAGATGGTGTAGTCTCAGAAGGTAAGCTTTGTATCAAGGGTAAATACGGGTATGACTTTGTAGACTCTAAAGACCGTATACGTGAGCCTCGTATTCGTAAAACCTTTTTAGACAAAAATCCTCAAATCTTAGAAGCACATGGGTCAAAATTAAGCTGTTTAGACGATGACTTCATGACGTGTGATGTCGATACTGCTACAAGCATCGCAGCGATGAAACTAGCCGAGATTAAAGAGAAGTATGGTGGAGATAGCTTTTGTGCTATCGGTGGAGCTAGAACGTCATGTGAATCGGCATACTCTTTTCAGAAGTTTTGTAGACAAACGATGGGGTCTCCACATGTAGATAACTGTGCAAGAGTCTGTCACTCTCCAAGCCTAAAGGGTATGAAGACTACCATCGGTGAGGGAGCTGCGACCAACCCTTATAATGACATCTATGAAACAGAGTTTATGGTGGTCATCGGGTCTAATACTATGGAAGCACATCCTATCATCGCGAATCGTATGGTATCTATGGCACGTAAA